>OCZT010004887.1_pt1 | contig 13435 bp, 17 predicted proteins | sample 1539031 | NCBI WGS metagenome assembly OCZT01 (sample SAMEA3539308, study PRJEB22396) | soil metagenome | biome: tundra; feature: field; material: soil | place: USA | collected 2010-05 | depth 0.15 m | reverse complement strand
GCCGATCGCGATCGCGTGAACCTGTTTCATGCGCCCGATGGCCACGAAATGATTTGGCCGCCCGGCGAAGCCATTTTCATGGCGCGGCGAAGCCACCCTGAAACCAGGATCCGCTATCGAAGACCTCGATCAAACGATGAGGTTCGGTGATGTTGTCGTTCATTCTCGGCCTGATTTACCGCCAGTATTGCAAGAGTTCCCTGACCGCCATGCGCAGGCATCGGTGGCATAGCGCGACGACTGGCTGATGCAGGGAGCCTCGCGGGACCAAAGCCCAACGCGAATCGCCGGAACCCAGCGCGCCTGAAATAAATGAAATAAAACAAAGGCTAAGTGTGGAGGCCACGACCAGAATTGAACTGGTGTACACGGTTTTGCAGTTTGCTTGAAGTTATACCGCCGTGTTTGGTTTGATCGCTTCCTGACTGATCTGGTTGAGATTTTCCGAACCGTTGAAATGATCTCTTACCGTCCTCTCCAGCCTTGCATTGGGCAGTTGGGTAGCAAAAACGGTAGCAAGGAAAAGCCCGCCAGCGTGAACCGGCGGGCTTTGAATCCGAAAGCAATCAAACCAGCTTGCCTGCACACCCTCAACAGCGTCCACAATTCAATGGGTTGGCGAAGCTGATAGCGTGAGCAATTCAAACCAATCCCGCCCGAGAAACCTTCCCGGACGGGACATTTCTTTTTCAGGCCGCTGCCCTCTCGGCCGCGGCTTGCGCCCGCATGAAATCCTCAACCTCCCGCGCAAAAAACCCCACATAAGCGGTTTCAGTCACCTCGCAGCTTCGGGTCTCGCCGCCTTCCTGCGACCAGATGACGGAAAGCACACCTGCTTTCGCGAACAACTCAGCCTCATTGAGTGGTGCCCGGCCCTCAACAAAGGAGGAGCTAAGCGCAACCAGCCGCGCTAGGGTATGGTTCGCCGTGCGGAGATGATCGCGCCCAAGTTGGCCCTTGCCCGATCCCGCATGGTCAAAATTGCCGGAAGGGTCCACCTCGAAGCCGGCTGTAAAGGCCGCCATCGATTGAACATAGATCACGCATTGCCGGATGATTTCCGAGCCGGCCGGCTTCTGATTGCGTTTGTGCTTCTTTCCCTTCTTGCTCATGTTTCGCCGTCCTGCGGAATGCCGGCGTCAACCTGTAGCCGGATGTCGATTGCTGAAACCATCTCCGAAAGACCGGTCACAGCCACGGCGGCATGAAACAGCGACCAGTGGCTTCGCCAGTCGGAAAACTCAAAGCCGCCTTCGTGCGTCGCGCAAGCCGGCTGACAATCCCAAATCGCAACCAATGTTTTAGCCCGCAGCCCTTCGATGGTTTCCGCCGCGGCCTCTCGGATCAGGTCCGATAGGGGCTCCATTTCTTGCCAGATCGCCGAAAGGCGGTCCGCGGCTTCCGTACATCCATTCCGTTCGGCCACCTAATGAGATGGACGATTGTCCCATTGCTACTGGCACTGATGGGATGTGGCCAGAGCGAACAGCCGCAAGCAAAACGTCCACAGACGGCAGCCGAGAAAGAATCAACCGCGAAATATCAAATGCTGACGGATGCAAATAGAAGCAATGACAGCTATGTGCAGCAGCTTCATTCGGGCATGAAAGTTTCGGATGGGCTGCTGACAATTGAGGGCGCCATTCTACCCGGGGTTACAATTTTGCCAGCCAACTCAGGCTGGAGCGTTTCTTGCGGGATAAATGGGCTGTCCGTTGTCTTCGGAGGTGGCGTGAGCGGTAGCGTGGATAGCGGCTCTGGCAGTGTAGAAAATGACGCCAAGGTGGAGTTATCGCTTGTCCCTGTCTCGTTGGAACGATGCCGAGAAATCGCCCCTAAAATCGGGCACGAAGTGAGAGCTATCCTCACCGTCCAATAGCCCAGCCCTGATCCCCCCTTCCGTTTGGCGCCGCTGGTCACTGCCTGGATATGCGCCGCAAGCCGCAAATTTGGGTAGTGTCTCAGTTTGAAATTTCGGCATTTTGTTTCTTGTAAGGTCCGCGAACCGCAGGCGTTTCCCGCGCGTCGATCAGGGCAACCACGTCCGTCATTTTCAGAACCTTATCCACAAGGCCAGCGGCCATTGCCGGGGTAGCGCCAAGCGTCTTGTGGACGCGGCAGAAATTGTAGAACACGAAATACAGCGCCAGCGCAGTGTGGGTAAGGTCGGGAACATCAAGGCATAAACAACAACTGACAATTTCAAAAAATCTTGAGCGTTCAGCGACTTTTGAACTTTACGACTTACCGCGAAGCGAAGGGTTCGCATTGCGAATCTACCCATTGTGACCGCACAGGAGTCCTGATCTCAGATATCCCGATGGCGACACAGAATAGTTGCACCCATCACGATGAGTGTTGCTTCGCCGTGCTACCCGTGATCTCCCCTGCTAAAGGCCTTCACGGTGTCAAACGAAGGCACCGTGAGGCCACTTCTGCATCGTTTCATGCGGCGCGGTGGCTCTGATTTGATACCGCGACGGGATATTTTGATACCGCGTTTTGTTTTTCGCGGCCCCAACTCATGAACTTTTTACTAGGCAGTTCTCCGGTCACATCGCAAGTGTTGAACGTAAGTCGCCACTCGCTAGCGTGAGGCGCTTTCCGGCTGAACGCCCCTTGCGTCACGCATTCGATGAACCCGCGCTCCTGGAGTTCGGCAAAGGCACGCTGGGCCGTTCCCCGCGCAACGTTGCATGCCTCGATTGTCTCGCGGAAGCTCTCCCACGGCACAAGTGCGTCGATCGCCTCCAGCGGATCGCCCTTCGCCGACAGCGCCTCAAGCCGATTGTTCGTATCGAAGAACCCGAACTGCCCCATCGATCGCCCCCGCTGTCAGATCCCGTGCGCTCCTTGAATCTGATTTGCAGTCCGACGGCCAGGGGATGCAATTAATCGAGGCGCGCTAGCCTCATTTTTCCGATTTCGATACAGGCTTGATTAAGGAGGAGTACGGGACGCCAAGCCGTTGATCCAAAAACCGTCTCAAAACGGACTTTGCGATTATTTGTCGATTACAGGCAGTTCTAGATTCCCCTGCAGGATGTTAAAGAGATCCACATTGGCTTCGGCCCCATGGTCATTTCCGAGCGCCACGGTTTCACCGTCAGTGCTGTGCGCGTAGTCTTTGTAGCCTCCGCCCTTCTCCGGCGAGAGCTTAAACAGAAGGTCGTTCGATCCAATCCGATACCGGTCCATGGTCTCGACCAATGTCGCGCTGCGCCGGAGTGTGGACGGCGTCAGCCATCCATCAATTTGCAACGCAGCTCGTACATAATTTAAAGGATACCAGGAGTCCCAGCTATAGGTCGAAGAACTGCGCTTGCCTTCGGCGTCCCATCCATCAAATTCCAGTATCATTCCCTTGCGTCCGACGTTCGGTAACAAGTCGCAATTTTTGGCAATTCTCCCATAGCCATCGATTCCTGATCCCCCATTCAACCCGCAGCTGATTTTAGCTGAAAAGGTTCGACTAGCGATGTAGTTGAAAAGGCCGAGCATGTTTCGTTCGGTAACTCCATGGAACCGATAGACCTCTCCTTTCACCATTCTTCTCAGGCCCGCTTGTATCGTAGTAGCCTTAGGTCTCGCTGGGTTAGCATAGGTCGAAAGCAGGTTTTTCAAATTACTGACGCGTAATTTTCTCAAGAACGCAGCATCATCATAAGTCGCAAGCTTGGACTCAAACTGGTCAAATCCCCAATACAAGGCCGTCACGATAATCATTCCAACCATGCCGTTTTGATAATTTGGATTCCAATCTCTATTAAGATTGGTATCACCGTTCATGCCGAGCGAAGCGGCAACTTCGTCTTTGGTCGTGAACGTGGAAGAATACATAAACGCTTCCATAGTCAGGTCGATCAAAGCGCGTTCCACCTCCGACAATTGATTCCAAATGGCAGGTGTGCGCCTTGCGATTAGAAACATGAAGGCCACACCAAGTTGTTTTTGATCTTGGTAGCCGCCGGTCGCCGTTGGGCCCTTGGATGGGGTAAGAACATTTCGAATTTGCACAAGGAGGTCAGTGTTCAGACGAAAGTCCCCGCAATAGGCAGTCAGTGCTTTAACGACTTCAGCGCCGTTAACAATCCAAGTATGAGCTCCGCCAGAAAGGTTTGGATCAAACCAAATCAATGGAGCTGATTTGGCAAACGAGATTGACGAAGCGCTCGGACAAAACTGAACCCGCGCCGGCTTCCGATCCGGGCTACTGACTTCGCGGTAAATGGCATCGCTTGCGAGACTGATATCTGAAACTTGATCGGCCCGAGCGAAATGGCCTTGAGCTCGCACCATCCAGGTTCGAATACCCGTGATGATGATGTAGCCCAATACGCAAGCAGCGCAGGCACACAAGATATACCAAAAACTCTTCATTAAGAACTCGCAGAATCTTAGGCGGTGACCCAACCATAATCCGCCACACGGACAACCATGTACCATCAACCATCGGAACAATTACAACCGCGGATAACATACCACGGAGAACGCACTTGATCCAATAGGCCCCGTAATCGTAGGTCTAATTGCGACAGCGTCTTTGACAGCCCAGATGCAACCTGAAGGTGCTCCCGATTGTCAGCCCGGCCGCGTGAGCTCATAATTAACGTTGCTTATTATCGCCGCGGTATTCCTAAGCAGTGTCGCCTAGGTTAGTTTCAAACCAGATCTGTTTTTTGAAGTGGCCTTCCCGGTGGCGGGATGCACATGCAGTCAATGTATTTGCGTCGGATTTTGAGAGTCCTTTGCAAGAGGGGTTCAGCAACTTGCGGGAAAACTTGGGGAGATTATCGTGTCGAGACTTGGTGTATGCGTGAGTCTATTTTGCGTGATGGGGGGCCTGATAGGTGACGCGGGCGAAATGCCCGCGAATTTACGACCGAGTTCGGCTGTAGCCAAAATCATGGAGACGCTACACTTGGTTGCGGATTGGCAGATCCATCACATAACCGAAGCGCCATATTCGCAGGAAACTAGTTGGACGCAGGCGACATTCTATCTTGGTTTGGCGCGTTTGGCAGCTACATCAGGTGATCCTAAATATTTTGAATCCATTCGTAAGCTTGGACAACGAAATGAGTGGCGCCTGGGACCGCGACTCTATCATGCAGATGATCACGCAATTGGTCAGGTTTACGTCGCAGCTTTTGATCACTACGCTGATTTTCGGATGATTGCGCCGATGTTAGTTCAATTCGATCATGTTCTAGCTAACAAGCCAAACGTTGCACTTACCTTTGATCAGCCTCACTATTGCCAGCAGCGTTGGTGTTGGAGCGACGCACTTTTCATGGCGCCGGCGTCTTGGATGGCGGCCTCGAGAATTACGGGCGAGCGTCGCTACCGCGACTACGCTGACGCTGAATACTGGGTGAGCAAAGATTATCTGTTTGACAGAGACAGCCATCTGTTTTTTCGCGATAGTCGTTTTTTCGATCAACGGGGGCCGAATGGGGAGAAGATCTTTTGGGGACGAGGCAATGGGTGGGTCTTCGCTGGTTTAATTAATATTCTCCGTGAATTGCCGCGCAATCATCGCAGCCGATTACGGTATGAGGAACTTTTCACCGAGATGGCCGATACGATAAGGAGCCGGCAGCATGGAGATGGGTTCTGGGCGACTTCCTTGATGAGCCCCTTAGACTTGAGCATCGCCGATTCCAGCGGAACGGCCTTTTTCACCTACGGAATAGCGTCTGGCGTGAGTATCGGGCTGCTGAATCGCGAGCAATTCGCGGCATCCGCGCTTCTTGGATGGGATGCATTGGTTGGGGCCGTCGAGGCTGATGGTCGTCTTGGTCGAGTGCAACAAATCAGCGATGGGCCAGGACCGGTCGACGTTAAAGATTCGCAACTATATGGATCGGGTGCGTTGTTACTAGCAGGCTTAGCCATGAAGTCCATGATCGAATCCGAACCTGCTCACAATCACAGCAGATAAAAGCCAATGGATGGTTCGATCGCTGAGAGAACAATTGAAAACGCACAGACTCTTTCGCACTTTCAGAACTGTCGGCTCGACGCCACGTTCTCATGGAATTGGAAATGCCTCCTCCACGGCCGACAGCCATTTTCGCTGCTCGGCGATAGCTACCGGTTGGGGTCAATCGCGTCGGTCTAGCGATGTCCCCTTAGAGTCCGTTTAGCCTTCAACAGTAGACATGCATTGGACGGGATGGCGCGTCAGCTTCCAAATCCAGGACTCGCGATCTAACTGCTGTTTCGACGGCGCTTATCACGATGCCGTGAAGCCGGCAAGACCGTGACATCTGTCTCCAGATCGTTTATTGTTTGACTTCATCGAAAACTCTTTCTTTGAGCCCGGCGCGCACGACTGATCCTCGCAAGACTGGATCGTGCGGCTGGGCTTTTTTGTTGGGTTTAAACGACGCGACGAACTTCAGAGGTCGATCGAACCAATGGTCCAATTTTGCTCTGAGCCCAGATATCGAGGCCTGAAGTGGGGTAGAGCGGGAATCGTCCCGCGAGCCTAAACGGAGGCCCTTCGGAAGAAACGCAGGCCAATTTCGCCAACGTCTTTGCCGCGCATGGAATGCCGTAATTTTCGACAACGTACCGTGCCGCTTCTGACCGACGCAGCAAGCGGTCAGGCTTCGGATAGGGTTGAAGCTCGGGCTATAACCAGCGGGATAACAGCTTCCGCTGGATCTGACTTTCGACATTGAATTGCGCAAGAACGCGCCGGACGAAGACGAGGGGGCGGCTTAAGAGCCGTTACCCTTCTTCCATCTAGCTTCAGCAGCAACACGCGCAATTTTTGACCGTTGCTTTGGCGTAAGGCTAGCCGCTCTAGCCTTGCCGCCGCGCCTGCCAAGGGCAGCAGCAGCTTTCGTTTCGGGCTCGCTGCCTTCCTCGATCTCACCCGTCGCGATCTTGGCGATCATGACGGCATTGCCGATAGCGTCGGCGGGGCGCTTTTCGCCTTTAGGACCTCGGGGCATTACTTGCCGTCTTCTTTGATTTTGACCACAACGCGGACCTCTTTAACAAGCGGGTGGCCGTCTTGAAGAGCGTCGAAAACCTCATCCACTGTTATGCCCCAACGCGGCACTTGTCCCGGTTTCATGTCTAGCAGCTTCCAAGCGGTCCAGGGCCCATGGTCTGGCGGTAAGTCCGATCCATCATCAGTCGCTGTGAAGCCGTACCAGTTCCCTCGACCCTTGAAGACGCTGATCCGCATAATTCACCTCCTGCTTTCTGCTAAGCGCCTAATAGGGTAATGCTTAGCGGTAAGCTTCGCAAGGGAAGGAATGTAATGCGCACAATTGCACTGGCATTATTGCTCGCCACCATCGCAATGAGCGCCTCCGCTGAGGTGAAAACGCGGGAAGATGCGAAGGGTCGCCCGTTGGAGGTAGTTGGGTTAGCTGATCCTACCAACTGCAACCCCTTTGATTTTGACGGAACCATTGTAAAGCGAGATTTCGCGCCAGACGCGGTGAAGCTAATCGGGATCGTTGTCGAAGCATCGGACGGCACCAGAGAATTCATCAATGTGTCGATTCCGGAAGACCTAAATATGGCGCTCCGCGGGAACGTTTATCGCGCATTGCAAGTGTTAACCCGAACCGGGCGCAGGGTGAGCGGCCGAACGTTCGCCTGCGGCGCCGCAGGACGCGTCCAAGATCTGGATGCGATCAGGTGATTTCAAACTGAGACACTACCCAAATTTGATAGGTACGGGTTCGATCCAGAAAAATACGAGGGAATGCCGGCCATCAGATTGATCGACGTTGATTTGACATAGGTCAGGCCCGGCGCTTCCTGCGCTGACGTTCTAAACAGCCAAAGCCCAAAACTAAGATTCGTTAAATACTGTCCGACGCGCTAACCTCTCCCTTCACCGGGAGGGGAAAATGCTCGTCGACATCAAATGCCCTGAGTGCGGCAGCGATAGCATTCAATCTCGGACCCGGACGGAGCACGGCAAACAATGGGTCGATTTGGTTTGTGGTGCAGGGCACAAGATCGACTTCGACGAAATCAGGCGGCAAGTCCTCGACAAGGCGAGAAAAGAGCGAGGCGAATCCGCTAAATGAGCCCTCCCTGTTAAGGGCACGAATGCGCGCCTCACAATCATCTACAACAATCCAAAATTCCGCGACCTCAGCATAAATCTTCACTTGCCTGACCTCTACTTCGGTTGGCTTTCTTCACCTTCGGCTTTTCCTTCAGCGGCTTGGGCGCGACCCCTCTCAAGATGGGGTGCTGCTGATCGGGTTCGCTTCGCTAGCTGTAATTGATACCGAGTCCAGTTTCGTCCGTATTTTCCGGCCACGTCGAGTCATCAAAGTACCTCTGTTGGGTTGATCGTCTTGCCGACCTCATCGGGCCAGCGGCGAATAATCATGGTTTCAATCGCATCGCGTTTGATCGTCGTAACCTGTGCGAAGCCGCCAATGACGAACCCAAGCGGGCCGCCAACCCGCCGCTGGGCCTCGATTAATTCCAGCCCATCGGTCAACGGGTCGAAATCTTCCGGCCATGTGTAGTCAGGCGGCAACGGGGTGACGATGATGTCGGGCGCTGCGTTTAATTCCCACGGCCGCACATCACTGCTCCGATCATGGCCGATCAATCGCCAGCCTTCCATTCGGTCCCGAGTTGGCGAGTATCCGGCAAGGTAGAGTTCAAAATCCCTGCCCTCCTCGCCGAAATCGTTCATTTCGCCTAACTCGCAATAGGCTATTCGAGCCATTCCAGGGGCTTCGCCGAGAAGATCGTCAAACGTTGCCGAGACAGAAAGCATCGCCCCAAGGCGCAGGATCATCGCCGTGGGGCCAACGACTGCCAGCGCCGCCGATAGGTGCGGAAACGTGAACACCTTTGGCGCAACCATGGCCAGCCGCCCGCCAGCTTCCACGCAAGCCCCATCCGTAAGGAGCGTTACGCGATCTTCCTTGCAGACCGCACAGAGCGCCGTCACGCCTGATGTGGCGAAACGCTGGCGGCCAACAGCGCGCCGATAACGATCATCTGCGCAGAGTCGCGCCGCGCCATAGCCTGTTCGGACTCGTTGGCGCCGCTCAATTCCGAGACGATCTGACCGCCGGCTGCACCGGCACCCATCAGGGCTGCCATAGGAAGTTTCAGCATGGCTTGGGCCGCTATAGTCGCCGCCGGGATGATGGCCTCATTCGCCATGCGCAAGCCACGGATGACCGCGTTGCCGGTGCCGTCGTCATAGACGCCAGAGGCGCGTAGCTTGGCATTATCTTCCGGTGTCGGCCCTAGCGGTGTTTCGCCAAAGCCGGCCTTCGCGCCTTCGGTCGCTGCATCGCTGATGCTGGTACTGTCAAGGAAGGATTTGAACCTACTCAGGAACGGGCGCGGAATCGATGCCGGGTCTTTCAGGCCAGAGAAATAGCCCTCAATGGTGGCGTCATCGAAGCCGGCCTGTTTCATGGCGGGACGCTGTTCGTTCGCCCACGATCCTATGGTGTCGTCGGAGAACCCGGCCGAGCGCATGTCGTCGACTAGAGTTGTCACGAATGTGAGCGAAGGCGCGTTTTCGTTGGCCTGTTCTTCTACTGCTGCGGTGTCGGTATCGCTCATCGTGGAGCTCCATAGGTTCCTGAATAAACATTGTATTTGCCGACGCCTTCATGAGCGACACCACCGGGAGGCCGATCACGCCTCGCAGCCGATGGCGTGTTGACGAGAGCTCCCGCGGCCGCATTGATCAGATCATCGTGACCGCCTGGTGGATGGTCAACGCTGTCCTTGCCACTCCGCGTCGTGTGGCGTTCCAGCGAACACAGTTGAGAAATAACACGCTCGTTATCGAGCAACGCGGCACCCCTGGAATTGATCAATGGAAGTGCGTCAAGAAATAATTCTGATTTCGTTCGCTCGGATGCCCTGTAGTGCACGCCATGAAGACGAAACTGGCTGGCAACCCATTCCCCGCCGTACCGATCACCGATCACGGTGCTGACCCGATACTTTTTCAAAAGGTCGCAGAACTCGGCAACGGTGCTTTCTGGATTAAACGGCGGCCTGATCTCGCGAACCGCGTCTAGCATCGCCGTATCGCCGGCTTTGTGTGCAATCGCCAATGTCATGCTGTCAGCGCTGCCGCCTGATGGATCGCAAAATCCGACATATCGGTTTGGATACTCAAAGGCGCGCTCGTGAACGCCTTCCTCTACGCACGTCATGACAACGCGGCGGCTGATGAAATCAGCAATATCGTCTCGAAATTCCGCGTCCCATTCGCTTCGCGCCGCCTCCGAATCCATCTCACGAGCCCGCGCAATGGCGTTCGGGCTGATGGTCGGATTGAGTTTGATGCTGGAAGCCTTCACTACCAACACATTCGGATCGTTTTGGCCGAATGAGGCTTCATGCTTGCGATACAGCAAACCTGCGCGACGGTACGGCGAGGAAATGCCAACCAGTAGGCCGCCCGTGGTCGCCAGCGCCGGCAACGTCGCTGTGTAAATCTCCGTGTCCGGGTTTGCGGATGTCTCGGCATCGCGCCAAAATGCCGTTTCGTCGAACACGCATCCGATCAGGGTCCGGGATCGTACCGTCCGGAAGTTGGCGGAATGTGTTGCAATTGAAATGTTGCCCTTGAGCCGGATTTCCTCGGTGGTCGGTTCGCCATCGAGCAGCTGCTTGAGCATTGGTGAAGCGGACAGGAAGCCCGAAGCATAATCGAGCGTTGCCTTTGCCTGCGATTTGCTCGCCGCCAGCGACAACACCGTGGCAGTTTCGCCCGGCGCCAGCTTATGGGTGTTGAAAGCCGCCAGATAAGCGCACACCGCGCCAGCTGTACGCGACTTGCCACCGCGACGGCCTGCGATAACCCAAAGCTCCGCAACGCGCTCAGTGGGCGGCTCACGGTCTCCTGCGATCTCTTTGAATGTGATCAGTTCATCGGGGTTCAAAGGCTCGGCAAATGCCGCCTTGAGGATCACAAGCCAGGTGGCCCAGCTCTGGGGATCACCAAGCCCGGCGCCAAGCAGATTGCGATCCAGCAATGCGTCGGTGATCGAGATTGCTGGCGCTTGGCGCATCAGGCTCCCTTTGCCGCTTCCTTGATCGTGCTGCGCAACTCGGGAACCAAGTCGTTCTGGTTGGTGGTGGGGTCGGGCTGGCGGTTGAACACGTTTGCCAGATCGATGTATTTTTCGAACCTCACGCCCCCCTTGTCGCGTTCGCTGACGGTCAGCAAAGCACCGGCTTCCACCGTGCACGAGATATCCGGGGTATCGATACCATCGCGGAATACCCCTGCGCTCTCTTTGGTGTCTCCGCTGGCTCGTTTAATCTGGCGGCAGGCATCCAACAGCGGTTGGCGCGATTTACCGAACAGGCCAAGCGACGGGATAGAATATTCCCAAATGCTCGGCGAGACCTCTGCGCCTCTCACAATCTTAATCATTCCTGAGTCTCCACCTGAGGACTGCAAGGACCCGCCACGGGCTTGGCGAGTCCACTGGTGAGATATTCGCGAAGGGTTGGCGTCACGTCGCGAGCGCGGCGCTTCAAGCCCACGGTCTCCAGCAAGCGCCTCTCAGCATTTGACAGTGTTGCGTACAGCGCCGGGTCAACAGCCTCACCCATCAGCCAGCGTGCCGCCATGTCCTCCAGCATCGCGCCGGTAAGCGCGGCACGCTTGATGATTTGATGCTCGCCAGTGGAAAGGTGTTCGCTGCCGCCAAGGTCGGTCGCGATCGCCGACATGGTCTTGCTGACCGTCTGTGCGGCGCGCGTCCGGCCATCGAGATCGGCAAGCGTCAATAGCCTCACCTTTGGTGCCGCACCGTTGGTGCTTCCGGCCGGCATCTCTCTTGTGTCTGGGGCTAATTCGCTCATGCCTGATGTTGTGCCACCGAGACAATGCGAGCCGCAACGAGGTGATTTCTTAGATCTTCCCTACGCTTCCCGTTGCGTCCTATTGATGCTCAGATTTTCCCGACACGAATTGGAGAACCGTTTACAGCGCCGATCCAAAGTGCAGCAAGCATATGGAAAGACTCAATCATTAGAGGCCTCAGAACGCCGCAACGATGGTTTGCTACCATTTTTGCTACCGAACCATGCCAAATAGCCACCTTTGAGCGTGCATGGAATGCGTGGGCCGTTGCAGCCGTTTCCGCCAAGGAGCATTGGAGATCCCACCGCGAGCCGCAACAATTCGCCGAGAACCATCTACCGAACGAGCGCGCAGAAAAAAACTCGCGGCGTGGAAAACTTGAACGCCCCCCAAGTCGTATCGTTTTCGGTCCCCTAGGGAAGTGAACGATACGATACGGCCCTACAGTAGTCGTAGACGACTCTACTGCTAGGGTTGTCGTATCGGATCGTATCGGAATGAGCAGCGCACAAGTGTCTGTGCTGTAAGGGCTTTTTGATCTGTCGTATCGGATCGTATCGGATCGTATCGTTTGTCTGATACTCATGCAGTTGCAGTTCCGGCGTGATGCAACCGTATCGCAATCGTATCGCCTGAAATCAGCCATAGGTCGCGCCGGCAGTGTCGGCGTTGTACTTCACGCGATTGGCTTCTGTTTTGCCCTTCTCAGTCAGTGCAAGGTTGCCGCGCTCGGTCTTCACATAGCCGCCCTTTTTCAACCGCTCGGCCGATCTCTGCACCCGCGCCTTGTATGGCTTGCCGGCCGTCGTCGACCATTGCAGGGCGCTGGCGAGGCCAGACATTGAGGCTCGTTCGTTGTCCGCAATGGCGATCAACAGCGCGTCCTCGTCGCTCCTGCTGTTCGCCTCGGCTTGGTTGCGCTCTTTCTCGGAAAGGGGCTTGGCAACCACGGTCGGTATCGGCCGGCCCTTGCTGTCCTTGAGGGTTGGTGCGGTGGCTGACGACAAGTGAAACGGGATCGGGGCAAAGTCAGGTCCGCGAAATTTCCCCTGCCAATGCACCGTCACCACCGCGTCAGTTTTGACACATGTCAGGTTGCCGTCGACTTCGGCAATGAAAGCGCCGCCACCGCGGGGGATCAGGTTGTCAGGTCCGGCGTTCTTGACCGGATGGCAGGCGAGCAAGACACAGGGCTCGCCGGGCAGCGTGACCAGGGTGCGCAAGCGCCGCGCGTGCCCGCCCATTTGAACGTTATCGTTTTCCGCGTCCCCCTCGAAATAGGCCGCGCTGGTATCGACCACCACAAGGGCAACGGGACCGATGCTTTCGATTTCTGATCTGATGCGGCTTTCGATTTCTGAAAGCTTGAACACGCCGGGCAGAAAGTGAACGTCGATCGTATCGATATCGAAATCCATGCTATCGGCCATCGCCAGCCAGCGCATGCGTATGTCGTCGGGATTTTCGCCGGCAAGGTATAGAACCCGGCCGCGCTCCAGGCTGTATTCCCCGATCGAAAGACCCAGGGCGACCGATGCCGAAAGAAATAATGCAATGGCTGTCTTGCCGCTCCCGGTCGGGGCGGTC
>OCZT010004886.1_pt1 | contig 13440 bp, 7 predicted proteins | sample 1539031 | NCBI WGS metagenome assembly OCZT01 (sample SAMEA3539308, study PRJEB22396) | soil metagenome | biome: tundra; feature: field; material: soil | place: USA | collected 2010-05 | depth 0.15 m | reverse complement strand
GCCATCGGCAAGCTCAAAGCGCCCGATGCGGTCGAAACGGGCATCGGTGAACGCACCTTTCACATGCCCGAAGAGTTCACTTTCAAAGAGTCCTTCGGGCACAGCGCCGGTGTTCACGGAGACCAAGAGGCGTGATGCCCGTCGCGAGACTGCATGCAGTGTTCGCGCCACAACCTCCTTACCCGTGCCGTGCTCACCCGTGATCAGGACATTCGCATCGGAAGGTCCAACGCGGGTAATGGCCTCGAGGACGGATTGCATGACCGGGGCCGTGGCAATGAACTCAGGTCGCCCCTCGGCCTGCAGCAGGCGATTCTGGGCGGCAAGCCGCTCGGCGCGTTGCAGCGCCCGGCGAAGGTCAACTTGCGCCCGCAGGATGGTGAGTAACCGCTCGTTCTCCCAGGGCTTCTGGATGAAATCCCGAGCTCCGCGGCGCATGGCCTCGACTGCCAGTTCAATGTTGGCCCAGGCGGTCATGACAATGACGGGAGTTGTGTTGTCGAGAGCAACAATCTCAGAAAGAAGGTCGAGCCCTTCTTTCCCGGAAGTGGTATCCCGCGTGTAGTTCAAGTCGATGAGCAGGGCATCGTAAGACCCGGTGGCCAGCGCATCGCGAACCAGCGCCGGTGATCGCGCGGTCTCCACTTCGTATCCCTGGGGGCGCAAGAGAAGTTCGAGGGCTTCGAGAACGTGCTGCTGATCGTCGGCTGCCAATATACGGGGCCGTTCGAAGCTGCCCTTCGCCGGGGCAACGGCGGGGAGTCCTACCGGTTTGGCGGAAGTCTGCATGGCCAATTATGGGCGCGCGGCGCTGATCGTATCACCAACCGTGCCGCTCACCGCATTTTGAAGCTGGATGCCATTATGTTCCAAAGTCGCCCCAGTTGCCCGATCAAGTTCAACTTTTGCTTTTTCAAAGACGGTCATCGCCGTGACCAGATCCAGTTCCGCCAGCGCGAGATCTCGCTGGGCGGAGAGGGTTTGATAGCTCGATCCCGAACCTAGTTCCTGTTCTTTCTTGGTGATGTCGAATGTGCGCTGTGCGAGGTCGCGGGCTTTGCGGGCGGCCTGAACCCGCGCAGCGGTTTGCTCGACAGCATACTGCGCGTTGCGGACCTCGATGCGGACCTGCTTCTTCAGTTGCTCCAATCGCAACTCGGCCTGCCGGTACTCGAGTTCAGATCGGTACTGATCGGCTTTTGCGATGCGATTCCGCAGCGGAATATTCAGGTTCAGTCCCACATAGTAGTCAGGGGAGGAATTGTTGAACGTGTTGCTCAGTGCTCCCGCGAAGTCGATCGGCACGTTTGTGGTGCAGCCTTGGGTGCAAAGGCTATTCAGCGGGCCTGCCAACCCTGCCCCCGAATAAAAACCTACTAACGAAAGTGATGGCAGCAAGGCATTGCGTGCGGCACGACGGCTGATCTGGCGGTTCACCAGATCGACGTCGGACTCCGCCAGCTCGGTACGGCCGTGCAGCGCTTCAGAAATCAAGTCCTGGATGGATTGGCTAGCTTGCGGCTGCACACTCTCCGTCCGGTCCGTGGGTACGACCGGAATTGCTTCCAGAACCGGATCATCCAAGCTCTTCGTGATCGCATTCTTCATGAGCGTCTCTTGCAGTTGCAGGCTCGTGCGGGCCACGGTCAAGTCTTGATCGCGCTTGGAAACCTCCGCTTCTGCCCGCAAGACGTCCATCTCTGGGACGCTCTCCAGCTTCAACTGCTTCCGGGTATTCTCAAGAGTTTGTTGTGCGAAGGATGAGGATTGTTCGTTTACTTGGGTCTGCTCGTAAGCGCTGACAAGGTCCCAATACATGTTCTCGATCTGGGTCACCGTGGCAATTACTTGGTCCTTGAAAGCGATATCTGAAATCTTCTTGTTGTTTCTGGCGATTCGCAAATAGCGCAGGTTCGGCCCGAACCCAAATCCAGCGAGCAGTTCCTGTTGAATGCCGAAGCGGAAGGCCGAAGTCAGGGTGGGCGACAAAGTGAAGTTTGGGCTATTCGTCGTCTGACGCGCGTTGTTGAACGAGAAGTTGATGCTCGTTCCAGTGGCAAACGCTTGCGTGTAATTGACGTTGAATTGCCCGGTGTTCAGTTGCAGGGACGGAACTCCGTAGACCGCCGGGTTCACGACCGGCGAAGTCTGATGCTCGTCTCCGCCATTCGCGCTGATGAACGGATCGTAGGAAGACACCAACGTTCCGGCCCCCAGTGTGGATTGCACCAATCCGGACGCGCCCGCTCCGGCCCCACCAGCGCCGCCCGTGGTGCCGCCGGCGCCAGCACCCGGAGCCCCTGTGCCAAAGCCTCCGACTCCGCCGCCGGGAGTTCCCTGGACCACTCCGGTATTCACGCCGCGAAAAAAGCCGCCAGCTTGCGTACGCAGAATGTCCGTATTCGCGATGGGAAGATTGTAACGGGCAATGGCCAGATCCAGATTGTTTTCCAGCGCTAGATCGATGGCATCTTTCAACGTCAGGTAGAGCTTGCCTTCCCGGATGAGACGGTCAAGACGCGGTGAGTTCGCGAGCACTGGCTCGGGAACATAGTCCGGTGAATAGGCATTGAGCGGGTTGTGTGATTTCGGCATCTCAAACCGAACCGGGAGGCTGGTCTGCGGAGCGGTGGCCCGAGTACCTGCCTCCTGCGGCATGGTAGCCGCCGGGCTTGCGGTCTGCGCCGGCAGCGTCGAAGCCAGCATCCCATAAATACAAATAACGGCAATTCCCCGTTGCAAGAAAGTGGTCCCCGAAACATTCACGATGCGCTGACCTCCGTTGGCTGGGCGAGCGTTGGATTGGCTGTGTCCCCTACAAGCCACCCGTCTCGCAGTTGAAGAGTGCGACTCCCGTAAGCCGCATTCGCTTCCGAGTGCGTGACCTGCACGATGGTCGTTCCTTGCTGATTCAGTCCCCGAAAGAGTTCCATGATTTCTTTAGCCTGGCCGGAATGCAGGTTGCCGGTGGGCTCATCGGCAAGCAGAAGCGGAGGTTTGTGGATCACGGCCCGCGCGATCCCGACGAGTTGCTGTTGCCCGCCCGACAGCTGGCTGGGATACAGATCTTTCTTGGCCACGATCTGAAAGCGATCGAGGGTATCCGCCACCAGGCTCTGCCGCTGACCACGCGGAATGTCTTTGTACGAAAGGGGCAGATCGATGTTTTCCTGCACAGTGAGGTCGTCGAGCAAGTGGTAGCTCTGGAAGACCACTCCGACATTCTTTTTCGCCAGTTCGCTGCGCTGCTTGCGCTTCAGATCGTGAACGCCTTGTTCACGAAACCAGTACTCGCCTTCCCACTGGTCGTCGAGGAGCGCAAGTACGTTGAGGAGCGACGACTTTCCCGCTCCGGAGGGCCCCATGACGGTGATGAACTCGCCTTCGCGAATGTCGAGGTTTACGCGGCGCAGAACCCAGGTTCGTCCCGCCCCCGTTTTGTAGCTACGATCGATGTTCTTCAGTTGGATCATTTCACTCTCGTTTCATGGATCTGAACTTCTATTCGGAGCGAAGCGCCACCATCGGATCTACCTTGGCGGCACGCCGCGCGGGAATGTAGCTGGCAAGAAGCGCCATCGCCGCCAGGACCGCGGAAACGGCTGCGAATATCATTGGATCTGTGGGCCGCACGTCGAACAGGAGTAGCAACCGAACCTCAAATGGCAGGCGGGATAAAAACTCCGTTATGCCGAATGATCCCACTAATCCGGCGGCCACTCCGACCAACGCCAGAACCAATCCCTGTTGGACGACCAAGCCAGCAACGTCCCGATGACTTGCGCCGAGGGCCATACGTAGGCCGATCTCATGGGTTCTCTGCATAACCGCGTAAGAGATCACACTGTAGATTCCGACCGCAGCCAAAATAAGCGCCAGACTGGCGAATGCTCCCAGCAGCCACATCAGCGTCTGCCCCTGACGCACCGGTCCGGCGACAATCTCCTTCATGGTGGTCACGTCCGAAACTGGCAAGTCTTTATCCAAAGCCGCGACTTCGTGGCGAATGGCGGGGACTATTGCAATAGGATTGGACGTGGTGCGCACCATGATGTGGCGGGGCCATAGAAGCCACGGACCCTGCGTATAGGGAACGTACAGTTCCGGGACAAACGGAGCATATTGGCCCTCGCTCCGAACATTTCCTGCCACGCCGACGACGGAGAGCCAAGGTAGTCCCTTGTCGTTTGAGTCAGCACTGACCTTGAGGCGTTTCCCGAGGGGATCCTGGCCGGGCCAGTGCTTGCTCGCCAGAGACTCACTGACGATAACCACCGGCTCCGTGGTCGGTGTATCGTGGTCAGAAAATGGGCGTCCCCGACGCAACGGAATCCCAATCGTACTGAAGTAATGGGGTCCAATGACCACGTAGTTTGCATCCGGGACCTCGCCAGCCGGAGGGTTGGGATGGTCGGCGGTCACAAAGTTCCAGCCAGCCCAGCCATACATCGGCACTCCACGAGACACACTCGCAGACTCGACTCCGGGCAGGGCCTCGATGCGGGCCAGCAATTGCTGAAAGAACTCGGTCTGGCGACGTGGATCCTCGTACTGCGGGCCTTCGAGCGGTACCTTCAGGGTGAGAACGTTATCGGGATTAAGGCCGATGTCAACTCGGTTGAGGTGCAGGAGGGTCTTGACCATCAAGCCGGCTCCCACCAGAAGAGCGAGGGCCAACCCGATTTCGCAAACCACGAACACATCCCGCAGTCGGCGGCCTTTGGCACTCTTGCCCGAACTCCGGCCGCTCTCTTTCAGCGATTCGTTCACGTTAGGTCTGGAAGCGCCTAGAGCCGGTGCCAATCCGAAAACCATTGCCGTGCTCAGCGCGAGCAGGACTGCAAAGAGAAGCACGTAGCCGTTGATCACTACGCCTTCAATTCTCGGAGTCTCTGGGGGAGAGAGCCTCACCAGGATTTCTGATCCCCAACTTGCAATCACGAGACCCAGCGCCGCGCCGATCATCGAGAGCAGCGTGCTCTCCACCATGAACTGCCGCACAATCTGGCCGCGGCTTGCGCCCAGCGCAGCGCGAATCGCGACTTCCTTTTCGCGCCCGGTTGCCCGCACCAACAGCAGATTGGCGACATTCGCGCACGCGATCAACAACACGAGAACAACCGCCCCGAGCAAGACCAGAAGAGCCGGACGGGTGTACTTCACCACTTGGTCATGCAGTCCCACGAGAGCCACACCCCAACCTTTGGACTCTGGATACTGTTGCTCGATGCGGCTTGCGATCGTGTCCATTTCGGTCCGCGCTTGTGCCAGGGTGACTCGGGTCTTCAGGCGAGCGATAGCGTGGTAGTTATGCCATTCGCGGCCTTCGGGCTGAAGATTCAGGCCTGATATCCAGACTCGCGAGTGCGGGGCAAAAGAAGCGGAATAGTCATCGGCAAAGTTCGGAGGCAGTATTCCCACTACCGTATAGGGTTCTCCATTGAGCGAAATTACGTTCCCGACAAGTGCCGGATCGCCTCCGTAGTTCTCCTGCCAGAGCCCGTAGCTCAAAACCGCGACTGCACTGCCCTGTTCCTCCTCTTCGGGAAGGAACACCCGGCCGTACAACGGTTGAACCCCAAGGACAGAGAATAGATTGGTGGTCACGCGTTCACCGGCAACCTCTTCAGGCTTGCTGCCTCCACTCAGATTGAAGAAGTTCGACTCGAACGCTGCCATGTCGGTGAACACATCGTTCTGCTTCTTCCAGTCGAGAAAATTGGCAGCTGAGACAACATTCTCAAACCACCCGCGATGGGGATTCTGCTCCCATACCATCACAAGCCGGTCAGCGTTCTTGTAGGGCAGCGGTCTTAGCAGAACTGCATTAACCACACTGAAGATGGCTGTGTTGGCCCCGATGCCTAAGGCCAGCATCAAAACGGCAGCCACGGTGAAGCTTCGTTTCTTGCGCAACTGCCGCAGTGCATGACGAAAGTCTTGAGCGAGTCCGGTCATCATCTTTCTCAATCTCCTCACTCATACCGCAGCGCCACCATGGGATCTGTCCTAGCCGCCCGGCGTGCCGGTAGCAGCGCGGATGCGAGTGCGACCGCCGCGACCAGCAGAGTCACCACGACGAGCGTCAGAGGATCGCTGCTCGAAATGCCGAACAGTTGGCTGCGAGCTGCGCGGGTGAGCAGCAGCGAAGCCGGCAGTGCGACCGCAAGGCTGATTCCCGCCAGCCACAGCACTTCGACCAGCACCATGCGCATCACGGAGCCGCGGGCAGCGCCGAGCGCGATCCGAATACCGATCTCGCGAGTCCGTTGGACCGTCGAATAGGCCAGCACGCCGTAGAGGCCAACGGCGGCCATGAGAACAGCGAGCACGCCAAAGCTCGACGCCAGAATCGCGATTACCCGCTCGGCGGTTAAGTTGTCATCGATCTGTTCCTGCATGGTTCGGAGAGTATCCAGAACCAGCTTGGAGTCGAGCGTTTGCAGCGCGCGCCGGATAGTCGATTCCGCACTTTCCGGCGACTGCCAGGTGCGGACGTAGAAAGTCATAGCGTCCGGGTCCGACTCCTGAAGATACGGAGTGAAGGTGGTGCGCACAATTTCTTGCCGAACACCGGTGTGCTTCGCGTCCTTCACGACACCGACGATCTCAGTGTCGAGTTTCACATCTCCTCCACCCTTGCCGTAAAAGTGGCCGACGGCCAGTTGCGGTTCTCCGAAATAGTGGCGAGCGAGACTCTCGTTCACCACCGCGACTTTCTGGGTTCCATCACGGTCCTGTTCGGTGAGTTCGCGGCCAGCGATCAGAGGCATGCCCATCGTCGAAAAATAGCCAGGGCTCACGTGGGGCGACTCCACGTTCATGTTTTCGTTCTCTTTTTCCGTGTACCCGGCAAGGGTAATGTTGTTCGACGTGTTGTCATTCGCCAGTTCTGGATCAGTGGTGCCCGCCACCGATCGCACTCCCGGCAGTCCTGCCAACGTTTGCAGCACCTGCTTATCAAGATCGCGGGTTTGATCGGGACGATATCCCGCGAGCGTCGGCTGGATACCGAAGGTCACAAGATGATCCGTGGCAAAGCCCACGTTCACCGTCTTCAGGTTGTGCAAAGTACGCACGAACAGCCCTGCACCGACCAGGACGAAAAGGCTCAATCCGATCTGGACTGCGACCGAAATGCGACGGAAGCGCAGCGGTCCGCTGCCGGCCGTCATCACCTGCTGCTTGAGCGCCGAAGCCAGATCGGGACGCCAGAACTGTGCCGCTGGCGCCAGACTAAAAATCAGACTTACCAACAGCGCCAGAGAGAAATTGAAGAGCAAGATGCGCAGATCCGGATGCGAGGAAAACGGAAGATCTCCGGGCGTGGCGCTCCAGATCATGTTGATCAGCCACGCCGAAACCCGCGGCGCAATCGCGATTCCGAGTGCGCCGCCCGCCAGACCCAGCACTAAGCCTTCGACTAACAACTGCTGCACTACGCGGGCGCGTTTCGCTCCCAGCGCATAGCGGACCGACATTTCGCGGATACGCCCCGCCGCCCGCACGAGCAGAAGGCTACCCACGTTGGCGCAGGCCATGAGCGCCACCAGACCTACCATGGCCATGATGATGAGGAGAGGCGCTTGCACGTCGCTGCGTAGAGGAGAAAATCCCTTAGCTCCGTCGCGCACGAAGAGATGCGACTTGGTCAGAAAGCTTTCGCGGAAGTGTTCCGAGCTGTGTCCCCGCTGTTTCAACTCGTCGGCACGGATGGAATACCAAAGTGGATTGACGCCCGCTTCGGCCTGCTCGCGGCTGAGTCCTGGCTTGAGCTTCCCGATGATGTTGAGCCATCGGGAAGTGCGGTCCTCGAGATCCTTGAGTCCAGGCCTTACTTCGGCCTTCATCGTCATGGGCGCAAACAGATCGGGAGTGTCCCCCATCACCACGCTGTGAAAACCGGGCGGAGCGACTCCGAGGATGGTCAAGGGACGGCCATTGACCAGAAGGCTCTGGTTCACGACCGCCGGGTCCGCGCCGAAGCGGCGCTTCCAATAACTGAAGCTCAAGACCACGACCGGGTTCGCACCGGGCACCAGGTCATCGGACGCAACCAAAACACGGCCCGCCGCAGGCTGTACCCCCAGCACGTCGAAATAGTTGCCCGAGACCAACTCGGCGTTGACCAGTTCAGGCTGGTTGCGCCACTGCACACCGACCTGCGCCCAGTCGGTTGCGATCAGGCCGCTGAACGCCGAGTTGTGGTCGCGGAGATCGCGGTACATGGGATACGAAAAGTAGAACGAATCATCCGTGCGAGAACTTACGTGGCCGCTGCCGTTGCCCGTGAATTGCAGAACCACGAGGCGGTCGGTGTCCTTCACCGGCAGGCTACGCAGAAGAGCCTGGTCGAGCAGGCTGAAGATCGCCGTGTTGGCGCCGATGCCGAGCGCGAGCGTGGTGACTGCGACCGCGGCAAAGCCCGGCGCTTTGCCCAACTGGCGGAGCGCGTAACGAAAGTCCTGCAATATTCCAGTCATGATTCCGGCCATCGCGATTCTCTCCTTTTCACTCGTAGCGCAACGCCACCATGGGATCGACCGACGCAGCGCGCCAGGCAGGGCCAATGCAAGCGATCGCCGATACCAGCATCAGAACCAGGGCTGCCGAAAGCAAGGTCAGCGGGTCGCGCGGAGTCCCGCCCGCCCACGACCCGACCAGGCCACTCAGAGCCACGCTGAGGCCGAGTCCAACCACGACACCCGCGGCTAGCATCAAGGCCGTGGAACTAATGACCAATCGCAAAATGCTGGCGCGCTGGGCACCCAAGGCCATCCGTATACCAACCTCCTGCGTACGCTGTGTGACGCCGAACGAGACCACGCTGTAAAGCCCGGTCGCGGCAAGAGCAAGAGCAAGAAGTGCGAAAAGCGAAAACAGGGTTGCAATAAAGCGGCCCTGCCCCCATCCTTGCGTTTCCAACGCCCAGAGCAGAGAGTGAGCGTTGCCGACCACCATGTCAGGATTCAGCTCGCGCAGACGCCGTTTCATCGACTGAATTGCCACCTCGGGATCGCCAGCAGAGCGCGCAATCACGGATTTGTCCGGTGGACCTGCTCCCGCATCGCGACAAACGCTCCCTTCGGGTAACTCCCGGTCACGCTGACCAGTTCCGCAGGCTTGGGGTACGGCAAAGAGACGAGCAGAATGCCATTTACCAGGCTGAAGATGGCGGTGTTGGCCCCGATGCCGAGCGCCAGCGTAATCACCGCAGCCGCAGTGAAGCCGGGGCTTTTGCGAAGCTGCCGCAAGGCATAACGGACGTCCTGGAGTAGCCACGTCATCACGGTTTCCTACTCGTAGCGCAACGCGACCATGGGATCGACCTTCGTCGCCCATCGCGCGGGTATGTAGGCCGCCGTAGCCGCAACCACGGCCAGCAGGAATGTCAGCAGAGCAAATGTTGCGCCGTCGATTTGGACGACTCCAAAAAGCGCGCTCGACAGCGCTCGCGTCAACAGCGCAGCCAGCACCAGACCAATCACCAGTCCGACCGCGGCCATCCTCAGGGCAAGACCGACTACAAGTCGGAGCACGTCGACGCGCCGTGCCCCCAGTGCGATACGCACCCCGATTTCATGAGTGCGTTGCGTCACCGAGTAAGCCATGACGGCGAAGATTCCGGCTGCCGCGAGTATGAGCGCACTGAACCCGAACACCAGCATCAAGCGAGCAGTCTGCTCAATACCGCTGAGGTTGTCCGAAAGGACCTGCTCCAGGCTGCGCACGTCATAGGCCGGTTGGTCCGAGTCGACGCTGCGCATTGACCCGCTGATGGAGCCCGCAAGTGCGAGTGGATCTCCCGAGGTCCGCACAACCAACGCCGAGGCCAATTCAGGCTGTTGCGAGACAGGCACATACACGGTGGGGGCAGGAGCATGATCCATAGGACTCGGCCGCACGTCTCCGACGATTCCTACAATCGTGCGCACTGGTCCGGCTGTTCCCGGACGTCCCATCCGGATGTGCTTGCCCAGTGGATCCTGGCCAGGCCAATTCTGATGCGCCATCTCCTCACTGACTACTGCAACCGCAGGCGTATCGCGTCCGTCTTGCTCCGAAAGCAGCCGCCCTCGCCGCAGCGGGACGCGCAAGGCAGAAAAGAAATCGGGAGTCACGACTTGTGATATCGCAGATGGAGTCTCGCCAGGAGATGCCGGCGGCTTTCCTTCCGCTGCATACTCCACCCAGTTCCAGTTCCACCCGGAAGGCAGGCTGGTCACACATGCGGCGGACTCCACACCGGGCAGGGCTGCAATGTCCCGCAGAGCCCGGTCGTAATATGCGCGGACGCGGTCTTGGTCGCGATACTTCGCCTCCGGCAAGGCAACATGGAAGGTGAGTACATGGCTTCGATCAAAGCCCATGTCACTCGCCACCATCGCCTGGAAGCCCTTTACCATGGTCCCTGCTCCAACCAGCAAGACCAGGGCAAGGGCAACTTCGGAAATCACCAGCAGCCTGCGGAGTCGATGCCGTCCAACGCTGAGATTGCTGCTGCGTCCGCCTTCCTTTAGCGTGTCATTGACGTTGGGACGTGACAAATGCCAGGCTGGAGCCAGTCCCGTGATAATGCCCGTAGCGATGGCTGCAGCCAGGGTGAACAGGAAGACCCTCGAATCCACTTGCAGGTGCTTCAGCCCGGCAATGTGCTCCACAATAAAAGGGGGGATGCTGCGACCCATGATGGCGAGCCCCCAACGAGACAGCAGAAGAGCGCCTCCACTCCCAAGCAGAGCGAGCAATACGCTTTCCACGAACAACTGCCGTGCTATGTGCCATCGGGTCGCTCCCAGAGCCGTCCGCAGGGCGATTTCCTTCTGGCGCGCGAAGGCGCGCGCCAGTTGCAAGTTGGCGACATTCGCACAGCAAAGCAAAAGAACGAAGGCGGCCGCTCCCATCAGGACGAGAATGAACTGCCGCGAGCCGTACATAAGATCTTCGACCGTGTTCTTCACGCTGACTTCGTGTCCGGTATTGGTGTTCGGATACTGTTGTCGCAGCCGGGCTGCGATCGCCTGCAGGTTCGCCTGTGCCTGGGGAATGGAAACGCCATCTGCGAGCCGTCCGAACACAGTAAAGGAGTGGTTTTCGCGGTCGGCCTTCTGCACATCGTTCAGATTGAGCGGGGTCCAAACCTGGGCTCCCGGTGGAAAATCAAAGTCTGGCGCAGTAATTCCCGCCACGGTGAACTTCTGGCCGTTCAGCAGCAGTTGCTTGCCGACAATGCCGGGATCAGAACCCAGATGCTGCTGCCAGAATCCGTGGGCGACGACAACCACGGGTGCGGCTCCTTGTTGAAAATCCGCGCTGCCGATGCTGCGGCCGAGTTGCATCGGCATGCCGAGTAGCGAAAAGAAGTCGGACGTAACTCGAACGCCCTCCACATGCTGGGCGACATTGCCGCCAGTCAGGTTGGCATCCCAACCCTGAACTGCTGCCAGTTCCTGAAATCCCTTGCCCTGCTCACGCCAGTCTCGGAAATTCGCCGGGGCTGCGCTCATGCGGTTGTCGTTCTGCTTGGGAACGGTTTCCCAAACAGTGACAATCCGATCGAGATGGGGGAAAGGAAACGGCCGGAGCAACATCGCGTTCACCGTGCTGAACGTGGTTGTATTCGCGCCGATGCCCAGCGCCAGCGTAATCACAGCCACTGCGGTGAATCCCGGGCTCTTGCGAAGTTGCCGCAAGGCATAACGGACGTCCTGGAGTAGCCACGTCATCACAGCCTCCTACTCGTAGCGCAACGCCACCATGGGATCGACCTTGGTCGCGGTCAACGCAGGAGCCAGCGCAGCCAGAAACGCAACCGCGGCCAGGACTACAATTGCGACGGTGAATGCCCAGGCATCTGTCGCGCTGACCCCGAACAACAGGCTGCGCAAAGCATGCGCAGCCAACACCGCGCCGACTACTCCCGCTGCCAATCCAATCCCCGTAAGCGCCAGCGCGTGACCAATCACCAACCGGAATACTCTTCCGCGTCGTGCTCCGAGCGCCAGGCGGATTCCGATCTCGTGGGTGCGGCGAGCAACCAGGAACGACAAGAGCCCGTAAATCCCGACCGTGGCCAACAACAGGCCCAGACCGCCCAGAGCGGCAATCAGGCCGGCAATGACTCTCTGTTCGTACACCGCCTCGCGCACGTGCTCACGCAATGTCACCATGCTGAGGATCGGCACTGCGCGATTGATTTCGCGCAGTGTTCGTCTCACCGCAGGCGCCAGAGTCTCCGGGTCGGGGCCGGTCTTCACCGCCAACGCCAGTTCGCCGTATTCATCCCTTCCCATGGGGACAAACATGTAGGGCATCTGGTCTTCCCGCACATCGTTGTACTTCCCGTCTTCAGCGACACCGATGACCTCATAGTCGTCTCCGTCGGCTCGGTCGAGGCGAACGTGCTTGCCCACGGGATTTTCCCCTGGCCAGAAGCGGTTCGCCATGCGGAAGTTGGTCACCATCACATGTGCATCCACGTCCAGATCGTGTTGCACGATGGGCCGGCCGCGCAGGATCCGCGTGCCCAGAACCGCAAAGTAGTTGTCCCCAACGTAATCGAGGTTAATGCTGGCGCCTTCAGCGTCTCCACTCGTGAGGCTTTGCGCAGTAAAGACCTTGCGGGTCGCCCCGCTGCCACTCATGCCGAAGGGAACCCTCAGCGCCGTAGTCGTGGCCGTCACGCCAGGCAAGGCCTCCAGGCGGCGTTGCGCCTCGCGCACAAACGCCGTGCTGCCCTGCGCACTTTTTGTCCCGAAGTCCGGTACAAGTTCCACGACGAGCATGTTCTGGTGGGCATTGAAGCCGGGGTCGAGATCGAGCACATTCATCACCGAACGCACCAGCAACCCTGCACTCACGATCATGACGAACGAAAGCGTGACCTGAGCAACCACGAGCAGGTTTCTCAGCGAACGTCGCCCCGCACCTGTTTGCGTGCCGGACTGCTTCAGTACTCCAGCCGGGGCGGCCTTTGACGCCTGCAGAGCGGGGACTAATCCAAAAAAGAGTAACGACGCAAATGCGGCGGCCAATGCGAAGAGGAAGCCTCGCGAGTTCAAGTGCGCATCGATGCTGATGGGAAAGCTGCTCTGCGGCAGAAGTCTGGGTAGCAGCAGGAGCACGATGTGTCCGAAGATGAGCGCTGCCAGAGTTCCGCCAGAAGCCAGCACGAGAGTCTCCGTGAGAAGCTGGCGCACTATGTGACCCCGTGCCGCGCCCAACGCGAGCCGCGTCGCAATCTCCTTACGCCGGTACTCGGCCCGCGCCATCAACAGTCCGGCGACGTTGGCACAGGCGATCAACAAGACAAGTGCCGCAATGCCCAGCAATGCCAACCCGATGACCGCCATTCCGCTTCGTGTCTGGTTCTCCGGAACCAGCGTCATCTTGCGACCGCTGTTGGTTTTCGGATACGCACTGCCCAGCGCGCCCGCAATC
>OCZT010004885.1_pt1 | contig 13441 bp, 14 predicted proteins | sample 1539031 | NCBI WGS metagenome assembly OCZT01 (sample SAMEA3539308, study PRJEB22396) | soil metagenome | biome: tundra; feature: field; material: soil | place: USA | collected 2010-05 | depth 0.15 m | reverse complement strand
GGCCCCGCCCGCCGTAGGCTCGGCGAAGGCGGGGGCCGGTTTCCGGTTGTCCCCGTCCGTCACGGCGACATCGCCGGCGACGCGCGTGCCCTGCACAACGCGAAACACGGGGCGCGGCTTCTCGCGGGTGTTGATCCATAGCTCGCCACGGCGGTTGATGTTCACCCAGTAAAGGTCGCCGTCGTAGTCCACGTAAACGGGCGCCGCGTTTTCGTCGGCGGGAATCTGCAGGCCGCACTCGACCAGCGCGCCCTTCACGTCCTCCTCGGACAACTCCCACTTCTTGGCGAGGTAATCGACGCCCACCGACATGCCCGGGCCGCGCTGATTGCGGCGCATGTGCGGCTTGAGCGCGTCGAAGAAGGTCGGCAGCTCGTTTTCCTCATTGAGCTTGTCCCACTCTTCCTTCTCGCCCTCGGGCGCGTCCGGATCGCTGTCGCTCGACGTGTCGACCGGCTTGCGGAAACCGTCGTCCGGCGCGGACGTTTCCTCCAGAAAGCTGACCCCCTTCTCCTCGGCCGCCGGCGCCGTCGAGGCGGCGGCTTGAAACTTGGCGGCAAACTCCGCCCGCAATTTTTCCGCCTCGGCCTTGGCGGCCGTGGTGATCGCGTCTTCCAGCGACCAATCCCGCTGCGTCGAGCGACGCGCGAGGCCGGTGAAGGCGAGCAGGTTGTCCGGCTGCGGCTGGAAATGGACAATCTCCCACTCCTCGCGGCCGAGATCGTTTAGAAATTTTTCCAGCAGCGCGGGCGTCGCGAAGCCCCCCTTGCCGCTGGTGATGACCTTGTATTCCCAAAGTGACATAAAAAGTGATTTGTTTTGCCGGAACCCAAGGCATCCCAAATGCCGGAACCCTTGCCGAGCCAAATCGTGCGTCCCGGCGTTTCCCCGAGCAAAGCTTTCCGCCCGTTTACCGTGTCACCACAGACAGAAACCGGCTGATGGCGTAGTCGGCCAGCTGCCCGCCCGGGCCGTCCGGGTTGAAGTCAAAACCATGCGTGCCCCACGGCAGCCGCAGGTAATAGTGCGGCACGTGCAGTTCCTCCAGCCGGGCGGCCAGCCGCTCGCTGTGCCGGTCCCAGGACAGCGTGTCCAGTGCGCCATGCACCAGCAGCGTGGACGGCGCACCCGCCTTGGCGAGCAGCTGGCCGCTGGCGGAAGCGTAGAGCTTGCGGTGTTCACCCTCGGGCGGCCCCCCGAGATACTGCCGCATGAGCTTGATGGAATTGAGGGCGTCGTCCTCCCGCGACACCGACCAAACGAACGCCATGTCACGGGGCGCGTAGAGCGCGATCACGCCACGGATCGAGGGATCGTGGGCACCATAGCCGACCGCGGTCGCCAATTGGCCCCCGGCGGAGCGGCCGAGCAGCACCAGCCGCGACGGGTCCAGGCCGAGCTCCGCCGCATGCGCCTTGAGCCACGCAATCGCCGCCAGCACATCGTCCCGCTGCGCTGGCCAGGATGGAGTGCGGCGCCAGCCGGTAGCTGATGGCCGCCACCGCGAAGCCGCGGGCGGCCCACCGATAGTTCCAGTCCGCCAGCTGCGTGCAGTCGCCCCCGTCCCAGCCGCCGCCGTGGATCACCACGATGCACGGCGCACCCCGCCGCGGACCCGGGTCGGGAAACTTCTCCACCGAGGCGCGCAGGGGCGCATAATAATCGAGCCTCAATTCCTGCCCGGCCGGCCGGGCAAAAATTTCCGTCGTCACCGCGAACGGCGCATTGGCGCTTCGTCCATACAGCCGGCGCAGGTCGAACACCGGTCCGGGCGGCGCCTCGCCGCCGAACGCCGCGCTCATCGCCGCCGGCAGGTTGCCCGCGATGCGCTGGGCGCTGCTCACGGGCCGCAGCCAGCCGATAAATGCCAGCGCACACAGCGCCAGCGTGACAAACCGCACCGACCCGCTGGTGAAAAAGCCCGCCAGCAAGGCCAGCCCCAGCGCCACCAGCACGAGCCAGTGGCCGAATTCACCGGACACGATCGCCAATTTCCACGCCCACATCCAGCCGGGCGCACGCATGACCGTCAGCAACGAGACGGCGGCCAGCGGCAGGGCCAAAAGCGGGAACAGGTAATTGCGCACGTGACCCTAGTACGCGCGAATTTCGCCCCGAGTTGAATCAATTTCTTCGTGTCCTTCCCGGGCTTCATGGTTGAGTCCCGCCATGCGCCGGCTCGACCAGCTCCTCGCCAACCTTGGTTATTGCTCCCGCCGCGAGGCGCGGGCCTGGGTGGCGGACGATCGCGTGACCGTGCGCGGCCAGGTGGCCGACGAGTTCGGCGCCAAGGCTGATCCCGCGGAGGTGCGCGTGGATGGCGAGCCGCTGGATCATCTGGGCGGCCTGCTGCTGCTGCTGCACAAGCCGACGGGCCTGGTCTGCTCGCACGACGGGCGCGAGGGGCCGGACATCTATTCGCTGCTCCCCGAGCGGTGGCGCCGCCGCAATCCGCCCGTCACCAGCATCGGCCGGCTCGACAAGGAAACCAGCGGCCTGCTGCTGCTCACCGACCTTTCGCCCCTCGTTCACCGGCTCACCTCGCCCAAGCACAAGGTGCCGAAAGTTTATCGCGCCACGCTCGATCGCGACGTCGCGCCCGGGCTCATCGCGCAGTTTGCCCGCGGCACGCTGCTCCTCGAGGGCGAGGACACCCCCTGCGCACCGGCCCAATTGACGCTGCTGGCTCCGCGGGAGGCCGAGTTGACGCTGACCGAAGGTCGTTATCACCAGGCGCGGCGCATGTTCGCCGCCGCGGGTTTGACCGTGCTCACCCTGCATCGCGGGCGTTTTGGCCCGCTCGAGCTTGGCGACCTGCCGGCGGGGCAGTGGCGCGAGCTGCCGCTGGATTATTTCGGAGCCTGATCCGGCCACCGCTGGATTATGGATTTCCCATCCGGGTCCAACCGTGCCATCCATGGCCCGCATGTATGATTTTCCTCTCACCGGCGCGCAAAAGTCGTTTCTCCGCAGCCTCGGCCAGACCCTCGAGCCCGCGCTGAAACTCGGCAAAGGCGGACTGACGCCGGCGTTTTTCGCCGAACTGCAGAGCTACCTCCGCACCCACGAACTGGTGAAGCTCAGGTTTCTCGGGGCGGAGCGCGATGAGCGCGGCGTGCTGTGCGCGCAGATCGCCGATGAAGGCCGCTGCGTGTGCGTCGGCGCTGTCGGCCACACCGCGCTTTTCTACCGGCAACACCCCGAGCCCGCCGCCCGGCAGATCGCCCTGCCCTGAGTTCGCACCGGGCGGGGCAAGGCACTCGGCCATTGCCTGCATCGACGGTCACAATAGGTTCGTGGGATGAATTCTTCCCGCCGCTTCTGCCTGCTTGCGCTGTTGGTCGGTGCCGCCGCCACGTTCGCTTCGGCCCGGACGCTCGTTTACGCTGGTGCTCTCATTGACGGCCTCGCCACCGCCCCGAAAAAGGAAATGACCATCGTGGTCGACGGCGACCGCATCGTCGCCGTGCAGCCGGGCTACACCGCACCCGCGACCGAGGACAAGGTGATCGACCTGAAATCCGCCACGGTCATGCCCGGCTGGATCGACTGCCACGTGCATCTCGACTTCGTCCAGTCACCCGCCACCTACACCGAGCGGTTCACCATGAATCCGGGTGACTACGCGTTGCGCGCAGCCTTCAACGCCAGGAAGACACTCCTCGCCGGTTTCACCACGGTGCGCAATGTCGGCGACGCCGCCAATTCCACGATCGCCCTCCGCAATGCGATCGCCGCCGGCTGGGTCGTCGGCCCGCGCATCTACACCGCCGGCCGAACCATTGCCACCACCGGCGGCCACGCGGACGGGTCCAACGGCGCGAGCGTGAAACTCATGGGCGACCCCGGCCCGCTCGACGGCGTCATCAACGGCGCCGACGAGGCCCGCAAGGCCGTCCGCCAGCACTACAAGGAGGGCGTGGACCTGATCAAGATCACCGCCACCGGCGGCGTGCTCGACCTGTCGGTCAACGGCCAGAACGCGCAGTTCACGCCCGGGGAGATGCGCGCCATTGTCGAGACCGCGCATGAGTATGGCCTCAAGGTGGCGGCCCACGCCCACGGCACCGCCGGCATGAAGCGGGCGGTCGAGGCGGGCGTGGACTCGATCGAGCATGGCACGTTCATGACCGACGAAGTCGTGGCCCTGATGAAACAGCACGGCACCTACTATGTGCCGACGCTCAGCGCCGGCCGGTGGGTGATGGAAAAGGCCAAGGTGCCGGGCTATCTGCCCGCCATTGTGATTCCGAAGGCACTGATGATCGGCCCGGTCATGCAGGGGACGTTTCAACGGGCCTACCAGGCCGGCGTGAAGATCGCCTTTGGCACCGACCAGGGCGTCGCGGCCCACGGCGACAATGCGCTGGAGTTCGTCTACATGGTTGAGGCCGGCATGCCGCCCATGCAGGCCATTCAGTGCGCGACCATCGAAGCGGCGAAACTGATCGGGGTGGAAAAGAACCTCGGGAGCGTCGAGCCGGGCAAGTTCGCCGACCTGGTCGCCGTGCCCGGGGACGTGCTGGCCGACATCAAGCTCGTGTCCCAAGTCTCCTTCGTGATGAAGGCCGGCGCCGTCTACAAACCCTAGCGCCCGTGCGACGTTGACGCTCCCCAGCCGGGCTGTTTTCCTCCGGGCTCATGTTCACCATCATTGGCGGGGACGGAAAGGAATACGGCCCGGTATCCGCGGAGCAGGTGCGGGCGTGGCTGGCGGGCGGACGGGCCAATCTCAGCACGAAGGCCAAATACGCCGGGACCGAGGATTGGCACACCTTGGGTGACTACACGGAATTCGTCGGCACGGGCGCGACCCCCGCGCCGCCCGGCGCCTCGTCCGCGCGGCCGGTGCACCAGGGCGCCGTTAACGCCAAGACCTTCGCCGCCGATCTCAACGCCCGGTCGGCGCCCCTCGATGTCTTCGGGTGCCTGGAACGCGCCTTCAAGCTGTGGACCAGTAATTTTTTCCCGCTGGTGGGGGTCACGCTGCTCGTGCTGATCGCCATGATGGTGGCCGGCGTTATTCCTTTCATTGGCTTCCTGAGCCAATTGCTCCTCACCGGCGTATTCTACGGCGGCCTGTATTATTATTACCTCGGGAAATCCCGCGGTGAACCGCGCACGGTCGGGGATGCGTTTGGCGGATTCTCCATGGCCTTTGTGCCGCTCATGCTGGCGAACCTGATCACGGTCGCGATCACCCTTGGCGTGATGCTGATCTGCTGCGCGCCGATGTTTGCGTTTTTCATGCGATTGGCGGTGCAGGGCGCCCGGCATGCGCAGGGCTTTCCGACGTTCAGCCCGCTGGCCGTCGTGGGTTTCATTGTCGGATTCCTGGTCATGATGTATCTGAGCGTTTCCTGGATCTTCACCTTCATGCTCGTGATCGACCAGCGCCTGGGACCCTGGACGGCAATGGAAGTCAGCCGGCGCGTGGTGTCCAAGCAATGGTTCCGGGTTTTCTTCGTGATGTTTCTCGCGGGCATTCTGGCCCTGCTGGGCCTCATCGGCCTGTTCATCGGCATTGTTTTCACCCTGCCCATCGTATTTTCGGCCACGGTCTGTGCGTACGAGAGCCTGTGCCGGCCCCCGCCGCGCGCCTGAGCGCCGGGCTATTTGACCTTCGCGAGCCGCGCCGTCAGCGCAGCCTCGCTCGAGATCGGCGAGGAACAAGCGCCGTTCGCACAGAGAAACGCCGCGGTGTGGTCCAGCTCGGGATAAATGTCCTCGCCGCGCGGCGCCGGGCCCTCGCGCCGGTCCCATAGCTCCACCAGCTTGTGCGCAGCCGGCAGCCGCAACGCCGCCGCGAGCATGGCCCGGGCCGTTGGATCGTCCCGCTGGCCCACGATCGCCACGTGTACCGGATCCGTGTGCGCCTCTTCTTCGGCCAGCAGCAGCCCCGCGACGTAAAAGCCCCGTCCGTCCGTCGCGCCGGGCGCGAGCAGCGAGCGCAGCGCCGTTGACGCCAGCGCGCGGAATTCCGCCCGGCCGCTCGTCGCAGCGAGTCCCGTGCTCCAACGTACCAGGCTCACATTCTCGTCGAACTGCACCCGCGGCGCCGGAAAAGCATTCACCGTCGTGTCGCTGCTCGCGAACCCCGCCTCGGTCCCGCGCGCAAAATGCGTCGCGATGAACTGCCCGGCCGCGACCGCGTGCCCGAGCCACTCGCGGTCCTGGGTCAGCTGGTGCAGTGCGAGAAACGCGCGGCCCATCGCGAGCGTGTCGCCGAGGTAAGGTCCCGCCTCGTCCTTTTCGTCGTGCCGGAACCCGCCGCCGGGCAATGCGCGCTGCGCCAGCACCCAGCGGGCGGCGCGAATCGCTTCGTCGCGGTAGGCGTCGTCGCCCGTGACCGCGGCGAGCTGGCAAAGCGCCACGATCACCCAGCCGTTCTCCCGGACGTAAACATGCGGGTCGATGCGGGGGATGCCGCGCGCGCGCCGGCCGGCGTCATCCAGGGCATAGTAGTCCGCTGTGCTCGCCGGGCACAAGGTCGGCATCCTGGCTCGTGCAGACCACGCAATCCGGGCTGGTGAGAAACGCCCGCAGGTAGCCGTAGATGGCCCGGGCGCTGGCGAGATCGGCCGGATCGTGCCAGCGGACGTAGGCCTGAGCGTAGATGCGCATGTTCTCCGCCTGCATCTGCATGATTTTTTCGAAGTGCGGCTCGTTCCAGTCGCCCCCGACGGAATATTGATAGACGCCGCCCCACACCGGATCGATGAGCTTGCGCTGGAGCCGGAGCGTGTCGCGCGCCATCTGGGCCGCGCGCGGATCGGCGGCCGACCGGTGCAACGCCAGCTCGACGCTGTCCCAGTCGAGGAATTTGTGGCTGAAACCCCAGCCGCCCGCCTTGTCGTCGTAGCCTTCCGCCCAGGCCTGGAGCAGAGCCGAGCGCCGGACATCACCGAGCTCCGTCGTCGTCGCCGCCGCGGGTGAGGTTTCGGGCCGGACCGACGGGCCGGGCGTCGGGTCATCAATGACCGCCTGCAGCAGCGCGGCCATGGCCCGCGGGGGCACATAACCCTGCCGCTTCACCAGCTCCGAGCCGTCGGGAGCATAGATGATCGTCGCCGGCCAGCCGTTGTCCTCGTAGCGATTGGCCAGGTCGGGCCGGGAATCCTGATCCACACGCACGGCCAGATAGCGCGATTGCATCAATCTCACCACCGTCGGGTCGGGATAGGTTGTCTCCGCCATGACATGGCACCAGTGGCACCACACGGCCTCGAGATCGAGGAGGATGAATTTGTTCTCCCGCTTCGCCTGCGCGAAGATTTCCGGCGACCAGGCGTGCCAGACGATCGCCCCGGCGGGCGCCTCTGCCGCGCGAAGCGGCGCCACGGCGCCGATCAATACGAGAACAACGGAAAGCAGGAAACGGCGGGAGGGGTTCATATGTTTCTGATACGCGGCTACGCTGCGATCGGACGCGGACTTAAGGTGCTTTTCATGTTGTAGGGCGGGGTCGCTGACCCCGCCGGTTTGAAGGGCAGGGCGAATCCTCCGGATGAGCCGGTCCAGGGCACGGCTCGTCGAGGACGACTCGGGGTCCCTCGGAAGAGCCAAGGCGGGGTCGGCGACCCCGCCCTACATTTCGGCCCGCCATCCGGCCTACTTGTCCGAGGCGGTCTTCCTGGCGAAGAGCGCGTCGAGCGAAAGCTTGCCCGGGCCGAAAATGAAGATGATCACGGTCGCCAAGAGAAACAGGAACGGGTCGGCCGTGAGGAATTTGTCGGGGTTGGAAAAGAAGGCGTGGAGCGCCGCCTGCTCCGACGTGATGTAGGCGACGGTCAACAGGCCGATCAACGGCAACGGCACCACGCGCCCGCCGAGGCCGGCCAGGAGCAGCAGTCCGAAAACACACTCCGTCGAACCCGCCAGGATGGCGTTCTGCTTCGGCGCGGGAATGTTGAGGCTCGCAAAATAATCCGTCGTGCGGTCGAGGTGCGTGAGCTTCCCCTTGCCGGTCAGGAAAAACTGCCAGCCCCAGTAAAGCCGGATGATGAGCAGGAAGAGCGGGCGCAGCAGGCCGGCCAGCAGCGCGAGGACGTGGTTCAATTTATGATACAGCGAGGCGGGGTTCATGGGGTAAAGGTAAGAGCGGCGGCGACCGCTTTTATTTCCGGCGGCAAAACCAGCCCAGCTGGACCCAGAGGGCAAACCACGCCTGCACCTGCTCCGGCGTCACGCCGCGTCCGGCCGCGGCGACCGCGCGGTGGAGGGTCTGGCCGTCGCGCAGGGCCGTCAGGATCCGGAAGGCCGGGGCGTCGAGCCGTTTGTAATAAAGCTGGTTGTCCACGCGATGCACCGCGACCCAGGTGCGCTCGCGCCGCGGCGGTGACACCCGGTGCAGGCGCGCCGCGTGCCGGGCGGACGTGGTGGCGTTGCTCGCCTCGGCGCGGAGCGTGTCGCGCTTTTTCACGGCGATGACATAGCTGTCCACGGGATGCTCCAGCGCGAGCAGTGTGAGATAGGGCTGCAGCCCGAGCCGCAGCCGCGCGGGCTTGGCCCGGGCGAAATCCGCCGGCGTCACCACCGGGCATGACGCCTCGTCGAACGCCACGGTCTGCGCCCATTCGAAGCGGGCGATTTCGCGCGCGAGGGCGGGGCGGGGCGCGGTCCAGCGCGGTTCGGCGCGGATGAACTCCTCCAGGCGCGAGCAGAGATTGCGCAGCGTGAAGGACCGCGAGGGATGCTTGGTGAGATAGGCCACCGCGAGCCGGGAAAACTTCCGCTCCCCGAGCGCCGCCCGCAGGCCGGGGCAGTCGTCGTAGAAGCAATCGATGATCCGGAACCAATACATCCGGTTGTAAATCTCGAGCCGGTCGAAGGACGTCAGCCGGTCGTTGGGCTTGATAAATTCCGCGGCGACCGCCGCCATCGGCCGGCCATCCTTCCAGCGCCGCTGCATGCGGTGGCCCGGCGCCAGTGGACGCACCACCGCGTCCTTCATGAGGCGCTGGAAGGCCCGCAGGGCCCGCGGCGAATCAAGAGGCGCGGGCATGCGGAGCGGGGGTTTGCTTCCGGGCGGTTTTGGCCTCGGCGATGAAGGCGTTGGCCTTGAGCGCCTCGTCGTGCACCTCGGCAAACGACGGGATGCGGTCGTCCCACTCGAGCAGCGTGGCGGTCACGCCGCAGAGCCGGGTGGCCTGCGCGTAGAGTTTCCACACCGGGTCGAGCACCGGATGGTCGTGGGTATCGAGCAGGTATTTTTCGAACCTGGTGTGGCCCGCGATGTGCATCTGCCCGACGCGGTGGTGCGGGACGCCGTTGAGATAGTCGCAGGGATTGAACCCGTGATTCTTCGACGAGACGTAGATGTTATTCACGTCGAGCAGGATTCCGCAGTCGGCCTGCTCGACGACCTCGGTGAGAAACTCCCATTCGGTCATCTCGGAAACGTGAAACTCCGCATAGCTGCTGACGTTTTCCACGCACAGCGGCACCTCGAGGTAATCGCGCACCTGCCGGATCTTCTCGGCCGTACGCCTCGCGGCGGCGTGGGTGTAGGGCATCGGCAGCAGGTCGTGCGTGTAGGTGCCGTCGACGCTGCCCCAGCAAAGGTGGTCGGATAGCCAGGGAGTTTTCGTGCGCTTCACCAGCGCCTTGAGCCGCTTCAGATGCTCGCGGTCGGGTTTGTCGGCCGAGCCGAAATACATCGAGACGCCGTGCTGCACGACGCGGTATTGCGCGAGGATCCGGTCCAACACCTCAAGCGGCCGGCCGCCGCCACCCATGAAATTTTCCGAGATGATCTCGAACCAGTCGACGACGGGTTTCTTTTCGAGGATGTGGGAATAATGCGGCACCCGCAGGCCGATGCCGATCCCGTAGTCGGTGCGGCCGTTGAAAGGGTTGGCGGGCATGGGCGGAAACTAGACCGGAAGGATTCGCGCCGGCGAGCGGCGAAAAAAAACGCGGCCGACGACGAGCGCCGGCCGCGTGTGAGAGAGCAACTTACTTCTTGGGCTCTTCGGGAGCCATGTCCTTGGCTGAGCAGCCACCCTTGCCTTTGCAGGAGTTCTTGCCCTTGCAATCGTGGTCGGCGGTCTTGCAGTTACCTTTGCCAGCGCAGTCGTTGTGCCCCTTGCAGGAAGCGGTGCCCTTACAGCCGTCCTTGCCCTTACAGGAGCTCTTGTCCTTGGAGTCGTCCTTGGCCGCGGGGGTGCCGGCGGCATCGGCCGCGTGGGCGCGGACCGCGAGTGAACCGGCATAGAGACCGGCCATGGCGGCGGCCGTGATGATGAGACGCGTGGATTTATTCATATCGATAACCTGTAACTGTGTTTTGGGTTGGTTGACCGCCTGGGGCGACGGCCACTCGGCCGGCTCAGACTGGTCAGGATTAGGAGTAATTACGCGCGAGGTTATTCCCCGGATTCAAAAAAGGCACAACCTGAAATTAAGGCCCGGTGGGCTCCGACTCCAAATTGTAACCTAACTGAAAATCAATGTCTTCTGTCGTCTAAACCACGCGGTCCGTCATGGCCCCGCCAGTTTCGAACGCGGTGAGATTCTTCAAGAAATGTTGTACAATGGCCATGTCCTGATCGGCCCGCCCCCCGGCAGTATGCGGCGTCACATAGCACCGCGGCGCCGTCCATAGGGGGTGCGCCGGCGGCAGCGGCTCGGGATCAAACACATCGAGATAGGCCGCGCCCAGGCGGCCCGAGTTCAGCGCCTCGAGCAACGCCGCCTGGTCCACCGTGGTGCCCCGCCCGACGTTGTAGAATTTCGCGCCGGGCTTGAAGCACGCGAGCCGGCGGGCGTTCACATAATTTCGCGTGGTCGCGTTGTCGGGCAGGATGTTTACCACATGGTCCGCCAGCGGCAGCACGGCGCTGATCTTCTCCTCCGGAATAATGTGCACGCCGGCCTCGCTGCGAACCGAGCGGCGCACCGCGTAAATCTTCATGCCGAACGGCGCCAGCAGTTCCCCCAGCCGCCGGCCGATCGCGCCAAAACCGAGCAGCACCACCGTCTGGCCGGTGAGCAGGCGCGAGTCGTAGCGGCGCTGCTCGTAGTGCCAGGCATGATCCGTCAGCTGGTCCCGATGCGACGGCAGCAGGTTGCGGCCGAGGGCGAGCATCATCGCGAGCACGTGCTGGGCACAGGGGTCCGCAAAGACGCCCGAGGCGGTGGTCAGCGCCGAGCCGCGCGCGCGAAAAGCCTCGCGGAACTCAGGCGTGTCGTAGCGGGTGTAGCCCGCCGTCGTCACCTCGACCCAGCGCAGCTTCGGCCAGCGCAGGCATTCACTGGCATCGGGCTGGCCGAACGCGACGTCGGCCGACGCCAGCGCCGGATCCGCGGCTCCCGCCGCGAGCACGTCGGCCGACGCCTGGCGCGACAACACCAGCCGGTGCGTCCTCGTGCCTTCCGTGAGCAGGCGCATGACCGAATCATTGAACTTGGCATTGCTCCAGATCGTCAGGCTCATGGGGAAAATCCGCGCAGTGCGGGCAGCCGGGCGTTGAGATCGGCCAGCAGTTCCGTGTGCTCGCGCGCCTCCGCGTCATTCGCATGCACCAGCCCGCCGGCAAACGGCGGCTGCTCACCCGTTCCATCCCGCCAATGGCTCCAGGCATAGCCGACGACCGACGGATGCCGGGCCGCGCGCTCGAGCAGCGTGCGGCCGCGGCGGAGCATGCGCTCGACTGCCGTCAGCTCGCGGGCGCGCCGGGCTCCGGGCGCACCAAAAAACCGGGGGTCGACCCAGGTGAAGTCGCCCGCCAACACCGGCCCGGGCTGCACGAGCGAGATCTCGTCGAGGTCAATCCACGGCACGTCCACCGTCGGATAGCCGCAGTGGGCGAGCACGGCCGCGCCCGGCCGGCCACCAAACCGGCAGCCAAGAATCAGGTGACGCGGATCGTGGGCCCGGATCGCCGCCGCCGTCAGCGTAAAATACCGCCGCGCAAATTCCTGCGACCAGCGAGCATCGTCGCGCAGGTAGCCACGCGTCGCGATGCCCTGCTCGGTGCGCGTCATCTCGCGCACGGTCTCCTTGTTCTTGAGGGCGGGCTGCGCCCACGCCCTGGCCAGTGCCTCCAGCCGGCCGCCGTGCAGCGCGAGCGCGAATTTCCAGGCAGCATGATAGGCCGCAAAGCTCGGCTCCGGGCTCAGGCAGATTTGCAGTAACGCCGGCCGGCCGGGCGGACCCGGCTTGGCCCAGCCCGAGCGGTCGTCGGTCAACCAGCCGACGAGCTCGCGCCGCTCGCAGCTGGGCAGGCAGATCTCGCCGGCGCGGATCGCCGCCGCCTTCGGCCATTCCGGGTCAAACACGTCGGGCAGCCGGACGCCCGCGGTATGAATGAGCGCACCCGCCGAGCAAAAATCCACCGTTCCCACCCAGGGCAATCCCTCCTCGCGCAGCGTCGGGTCGGCGCCGGCGCCCAGCGCATTGAAGCCCCACGCCCGCAGCCGCGCCCCGGGATCATGCGGCGACCCCTCGGCGCCGTGCACCTCATTCAACGCCCGCAGAAAATACGGCCGGCCCTCCGGATCCAGCAGCCACCAGATGCCCGTCGGCGTCTGGCCGGTGCGAAAATAGCCCGCGACGCCGCGCCCGGTCCCGGGCCGGAGTTCCTGCAGGGCGTCGGTGGTTTGCGCCATGGGCCGCGAGGCTGGCAGCCGTCGGCGCAAATGCAAAGCGCGATTGCCGCGCGGCGTCGGATGGGTTTGCGTCACCGGACATGACCCCGGAGCGCTTCGCTGCCCTGACCACCCGCTTTGCGCAGCTGTGCGTCGGCGTCGTGGGCGATTTCTCGCTCGATCGCTATTTCGACATCGATCCGGCGAAGGCGGAGACCTCCCTCGAAACCGGCCTGCCGGTGCACAATGTCACGCGGGTGCGCTGCTCGCCCGGCGCCGCCGGCAACATCGTCCAAAACCTCGGCGCGCTCGGCACCGGCCGGTTGTGGCCCGTCGGCTTCTGCGGCGACGACGGCGAGGGCTTTGAGCTGCTCCGGGCCCTGCGCGCCGTGCCGGGCGTGTCGCTCGATAATTTCCTGCGCACGCCCGACCGGCGCACCTTCACCTACACCAAGCCGCTGGTGCACACGCCGCCCAAGCCCCCCGTCGAGCTGTCGCGCCTCGACATCAAGAACTGGTCGCCGACCCCGGCCGACGTGGAGGGCGAACTCTGTTCCGCGCTGCGCGACCTCGCCCCGCAATTCGATGCGCTCATCGTGATGGACCAGGCCGGCGTGCCGGGCTGCGGGGTGATCACGCCGGCGGTACTGCGGACCGTGCGCGACCTCATGATCGCCCACCCGAAGCTGGTGGTCCTGGCCGACAGCCGTCACGGGCTGGGCCAGTTTCCGCCGCTCGTCTTCAAGATGAACGTCGCCGAATTCGCGGCCCTCACCAGCCCCGAAAAATCCAAACGTCACTTAATAGGTGACATTGATCCCAAGGCCGCGGCCCTGCCGCTGGCCGGCGG
>OCZT010004884.1_pt1 | contig 13441 bp, 7 predicted proteins | sample 1539031 | NCBI WGS metagenome assembly OCZT01 (sample SAMEA3539308, study PRJEB22396) | soil metagenome | biome: tundra; feature: field; material: soil | place: USA | collected 2010-05 | depth 0.15 m | reverse complement strand
TAACCCTGCACCAGATCGGCAACATGCGCGAGCACAATAATTACTGGTATCTGACAGAGATCTATCGGTCGGCCAATCCGCAGCCCGCGCTCAATGGCGAGCCATATTACTCCGGCTACAAGGATGAGCGCGGTTTGGGAGCCGGCCAGGGTTACGAGTTCGGCGCGCCAGGCGGGACTCCGAAAGACGACCAGTTCGTGCGGTCCGCGATGTACGGCAGTTTTCTCTCCGGGGGATTCAGTGGTCACGTGTACGGGGCCGAAGGCATCTGGGGGGCGGACATTGAATCCGCAGCGTCGATCAAAATGTGGGATGCCTTCCAGTGGAACTCAGCCAGCCAAATGCAATATCTGCGCACGTTTGCCATGTCGATAGGCAAACGCTATCAGGAGTTGGTTCCGGATGCGGACCTAGTCTCACCTAACAAAGACCACAACCTGGAAGCGTACGAAGGTTGGTCATATTCCGCTCACACTCCCGACAAGGAGATCTTCCTGTTGTATTTCGAGAAAGGCTGCCCGATGAGCCAGGTTCGCGGCGCCAAGCCGTGGAGCGAGTACCGCGCGGACTGGTTCGATCCGCGTAACGGAACTTGGCAACCCGTGGGAAAGGGATCACTTCGGTCGAACGAGATCGGAATCATCATACTGCCGAAGTTCCCTGCAGATATCGATTGGGGTCTTCGGCTCACGTACACCGGGCCGATACCGGCCGCCGAGCGCCGAATTCCAGATGAATATTGAGAGCTTCGCCTTTCAAAGTATCAGCGTCTAGTCGAGTGGCCTACTCCACCCAAGAGCACGCGGCGCCGGGAGTGTTCTCGCAGTAGAGCACACGCCAGGATTTCGGCATGTGCGCCGCAGTCCAGGCACTTCCTTGGATGAAGTAGGGCTTCGCCCAGACCTCGCTGTCAACGGCGCGAGGCGCAACGACCGTCACCTGAACCGCGCTTTCCGCAGGAACACCGCGGCGGGGATCCATGATGTGCGAGTAGCGGTGTCCGGCGACACGGAATGATTTCTCGTAGCTGCCCGAGGTTGAGAGAGACATGTCTTTGAGGAACACCTGCGCCGCGTTCTTCCGATAGTCCCAGGGGTCGGCGATGCTGATGGGCCAGCCGCGGGGCTCCTCTGGAGGGTTACCGAGTCCGAAAATACTGCTGCCGGATGCGGCGACCAGTGCGTTGCGAAAACCTCGTGCGCGGAGGATCTCGACCATGCGATCGACGGCGTAGCCCTTGCCTACTCCTCCAGGATCTATCTCGACGCCCGGACGATCGAAGTGCACGGTGCGCTTCCGTGCGTTCAGTTGTATGTGGTGGTATCCAACCATTTCGAGCGCCTCGCGAATTTGGTCGGGAGATGGAACGTGGCGATCTCCGCCGAAAAAGCCCCAGGCGCGCATGAGCGGGCCGACGGTCACATCGAAGGTGCCCTCACTGGCGCGGCTGTACTCGATGCAATCGGACAGGAGTTGGAACGACTCAGATGAGACTACTACCGGACCCGCTGCCGCCTCGCGATTGATGCGGCTCCACTCGCTCGCGGGCTTGTAATTCGAGAGCAATTCATCCACGCGATGGGCTTCGTCAAATGCCGCGTCGATTGCCTGGTTCACGGACTCCTGATCGGAGCCGTAGAGGACAACGGAAAACGTCGCGCCCATGGCATCCGTGCTTCTTCCCGTTCGCTGTCCTCCGGCTGCTTGAACCAGCACTAGCGCAGCCAGCAGCGCGAGAAACAAACGCATCAGGACTGCTCCTTCGGCATCTGGTTCTTCCAAAAGGCTTCGTACTCGAACATTGCTTCCTTGATGGGCACACCACGTACATCGATCTTGTTCAGGTCTGCGGACCCAAGTCCCACTGCTTCGGCCAGAAGCACCATATTATCGGCGTATTGGAACGTCTCATCGCCGGGCTGCAACTGTTCCGGAGGATGATCTTTCGGGTTCTTGTACACACGATACGGCGCCTCATGCCGGCCGGCGCGAGGGTTGTAGCCCATGCAGGCCGCGGCCACGGTGTCGGTATTCACGCAGTTCTTGCCGATGACGAGTATGCCCGGATGAACGGGCTTGGAGCCCAGGACCCATGGGCCCTCGCCGCCGACCATGGAGACGATGCCGTCGGCAATTGCAAGGTCCACCGGGCGGGCGCCGAGAATATCGACAAGGACTCGAGGGAGGCGCCAGCCTTCGTACCGGTTCGACTTCGGATCAAGTTCGACGGGCGCGCCCGAAGGCGCCTGCACTTGCCCGTAGTGGAAGACCTTCTCTCGGTCGGCATATATGCCCAGCGGCGTGATGCCGAACAGGTTTTTGATGCAAATGGTGAGACCCATCTCTTCGTGGTTCTTTATCTTGCCCATGCTCACGAAGAAATCGCAGTCTTCATAGGCATGGTTCACGTGGAAGGCGGGGAAAACGTACGGTTTGCTCTGGACCTTCAACAGAGAGTACTGCTTGCCCTGGCCAAGCGCGTTGGTGTCTTCGAATTCGACCAGGGGCGCCGCATTGCGGATGGCGTTGACGTCCCAACCGCCCGAGAGCAATTTGTCTTCAAGTTTGTAGCCCCGCTTGCGGCTCTCGCAACTTTCGAGAATGCGGATGCGCTTCGCGCCGATTGCACCGAAGGCCGCAACGGCCGCGCCGACCACGCGGGGGTGTACCCAGTGCGTGTCGCCCGACGTATATCCGGGGAACCGTCCATCGCCGGTCAGATTGACCTTGATCCCGACCGTCTTTCCCTTGACCTGGTTCTCGATCCCGCCGATCTGATCGAACATCTGCCGGAATCGGGCGGTCAGGTCTTCGTTGTAGCTGCGGACCTTGGCGACGGATACCGGTTCCACCGGACCCGCCGGTACGGCCTGCCGCCCTTCGGCCGGTCGCACTGCCATTGCTCCTGCAGCAAGACCAGAAAGGACCAGCCAATCGCGCCGCGTCAGTCCTTCTCTCATTGTGTTGCCTCCTTTTATTCCATCGAAACGGTACCCCATAACAAAAGCTTCGGAATCGTCACTTCCGTTCTTCCCTCGGCGTCCCGCAGCGGCAGATCCACCGCCGCACCTTCGGGTGTTTCCAGGCGAGCCGAGCGAAACTTCCCGGCCACACGAAGCGTGATCGCCTCTACCGGATGGTCGAAGTAGTTGACTAACTGCACGAGCAGAGGTTGTCCGGGACCGCCTCCACTTGCAAACGTGATGATTGACGGCACGTTGAACGGCACCACCCCCAGATCGTCGTCTGAGAGCAGTTCCTTGAGATCGCGCGCTACGGCTTCGGGATCTGGATCTTTGTAGACGACCACAGACCCTTTGCTGGCCGGGATCTCGGCAAACGGCTCTGTGTTCGGAGCGCCGCCCCATGAGGGGCCGGCGATCACGAGCCCGCCGTTCTCGGCGAACTCGTGCAGCAATTTGCGCTCCGCCGCAGATGGCGGGTCGAGTTCAGTGGCAACGATCGCGCGAAACTTTGCCACTGCGGCAGCGTTCAGCCCGGATCGTTCGACCAGGTGATAAGGCACCTGACGGCGTGTCGCGAGCTTCAGGTACTCGTCGGTGAGTTCCGGTTTCGTGCTCGCCGGATCGAGCAAGATGCCAACATTCCCATATGGCCCAAGAGCGCGCCAAGCGGCGTGACCTTCAGCGAATTTCATATAGCTCGAGACACGGTGCCACGTCTCGAGCGCCGAAGCATCCCGGGCGCGGAGTTTGGTGCGAAGAGCATCATCGAGCGTAACGATCCAACGACCGCCAGCTGCGGCAGCATCAGCGACAGCACGCGCGTAATCGACCGCTGATGGCGTCTCAATCTGGCTGCTGATCCACACGGGTCGCGAAGGCGGGGCAATATCGAACGACCTCACGAGCCAGATGTTCGACTCGATCCATGGCTGGCTAGAAGGGGCACCGCGTATCCCCAGTTCCGAGAGATTGCGACCGCCCGGAGCTACGCCCGCGACGGCGATGATCGGTGCAGATTTCCATCGCCACTCTGCAGCGTCCTTCGAGATCTCGATGATCAACATAGAGCCGGCGGCTTTGCGCAAGGCGGCAGAGAATTCCGGGGCGAACTCGCCCTCAAGCACAAGTCCATCGAGCGCAGCCCGGGCGGCGTCCGCAGCGATTCTCGACGGATCACCTGCCGCATAAACGAGGCCAAGTACGGCCAGACCGCGCTTGTGTGCCCCCTCCGTATAGACCTTCACGAGTTGCTGCTGCTCGGCTTCGACAGTCGCATCGGCGGGCGCGCTCCAGGTGACCAGCAGGCAGTTGGCGGGAGAGTCCTCAAGAAGGTTGAGCGTGGCGGGTTCGTACCACCGGGCGAGAGCGTCGCGGACGACAGGATCGGCGGGGAGCGTCTTTGCGCGGGTTCGCCAGGCTAGCTCCAATGGGCCGCCGGTCCAGCGAACCGGAACCCACGCCTCTGGAACCGCGAGAGCCGAGACTCCGAGCGCGCATGACAGCAGGAAGAGCGCTACCAGACAGGGGAACCAGGCTATCGTCGGTGCACACGAAGGGATCGAAGTTGAGATTTGGCCGACAGCGAATCCCCGGTCGCACCGTGACCTTGGACGTGCTCGGTTCCTCCACTCCGAGCTGATAATTACGTGGGGCGCAACGGATTCATCGTGGATGACAAAGTCCGACCGCGGCATGGCTGTGGTTCTCCTGGAAAGCCAATGCTCAGACACATCCATCTGTACGCTACCATCTCGAGGGAATCTGTGACTGGAATCACGATTCAACCGTTTCGTTGCATGACAGAATTGCGTTATGTTGTGCGATACAGTCTCCGACTAGCCCGTTAAGTAGAAGTCCGCGTTGGTGCGTGGTTCTTCCAACGTTCGCGGCAAGGGGATTACCTTGAGGAGACGCGCTCTCAAGGTCTACTGCTTGCTAAGATCCGTATTTATCACGCTCCAAATAGAGGCTGGCTTGGGGTCAGAGGGTACAGCATCACTTCCGAACTCCCAGAAGAACACACCTCCGATCCAGTTTGGAACATCCGGATGAAAGCTATAGCCCTCGTTGAGCAACTCCGCGAGCTTAGCTTTGTTTGGTCTGGCTTTGCTGTAGCCCCATTCGCCCATTCCAAGTTTGGCGTTGGGAAATATCTTGTGGAATTGCGTAAATAACGCCGAAAGATCAGGTTTGAAATTCAGGCACTTGTCCCGATAATAGCTGAGCAGGACAAAGTCCAACCCCGCTTTCATATCAGCAGGGACGTTTTGGGTAGCCCATGTAATCGGATCGTACGCTGGCCCCATGCTCGTAGTGCAAGCGGGATTCGGTTCGTAATAAAGTGTGAGGGCAGCTGTTTTCCCCGCCTTTTTCACGATGTGGTAGGCGTTGATCATTTTCGTGATGACCTCTTTGTCGGTTGTGTTCGGAATTTTCCACGGGCAAGATTGCCCTTTTATGGGGATTGGATCGGAGTTGTCGAGCCAGTTGCCGTTGATCTCGTTTCCAACTTCCCATATGTCGACATAATCCCCAAGTGTGGAGACGTAGTCGTTCCAGCGCGCCTCGTGATCTGCGACGCTAAAGCAGAACTCGTATGCTGAATCGATGACCTCGGCGAATATATAGGCTTTCTGCGATATTGCCTTTGTCGCTGACAGATACGTGTTGGCTTTCGCGCCTTTATCCGTATCTGATCCCTCCAGTTTGTACGTCAGCCGAACCGTGGGGGCCGAAGTCAGGTTGCCCACGGATTCGACTACTTCCTTCAGGTATTTGGCCTGTCTGATGTCCCTATTGTCGGCGACCGTAATGCCGTGGATCGGTGTTGGAATCGTCGCCGATGAGCGGTCGATGGTGCGTTTGTCTTGCTTGTCCGGTGCCTGAGCGCATATTGCAGAAGACGAAAAGGAAAGCAATAAGAGAATAAGAAGACAGTGTTTTGTCATAATTGCAGCCCGTATTTGCTCTAGCGATTCGCGCAAGCCTAAAAGCTTTCTAGGAACACTGACTCTATAGCGTTCCTCCGAGCCGGGAGATGATCTCCAAACAGGCGCGTGTCACATGATAAGGAGCCTTCCACGGGTCCGTCTTGGTGTCATCAACCTGTCCATCTTGATAAAGAGCGGTATAAACCTCGCCATACTGATGATCGACAAAGCGCTCAATGAAGAAATGGGATTCCAGATTGAAGGCCTGCCAATATTTGGGATCTCCGGTGAGTTGGTAGGCGTTCTCAAAAGCAACCATGGCTTCGCACTGCTGCCACCATTCCATGTTCCGGTTGCTTGCAGGTTCTGAGGCGGCACCGGTGCGGAACACGCCTCCGTGTGCGGTATCAAAACCGTAGTGCAGAGCATGATCGACCAACGACAGGGTGGCGCGGCGGATGTTTGCATCGTTTGGGCGCCCCACCCGCTGAGCTGCCTCAGTAATCAGCCAACTCGCCTCGAGATCCAAACCATATTCGCATTGCTTCGAGTCGCCATCGCGATCGGCAACACTCCAATCATCGTTGAAGTAATAGCGGCCGTACCCGACCTCCGAGTCGATGATCTTGTGGGCAAAGATGTCCAGCAGTTCATTCACCCGACTCTTCACTTGCGGATCCCCGGTTACGTCGTACAGTGTAGCTAGCGCCTCCAGCAGGCCTAAGTGCCAATCGTAAGACTTTCGTCCGAACGATCCGGCACCGTTCGGGCCATCCTTGTAGTTGGGAATAAACTGCCAATCGGCAGTGAAGGCGATTCGATAGCCACCATATTGATTATCGTGCGCGTGCTGGTCGATGACGTGAAACAGGGCCATCGCTTCCTGCGCAGCTTGATGGTCATGAAAGGCGAGAGCATACTCGGCCAACCCCTCCATGACGTACGACATCGGATTCAACTGCTTGGTCGAGTCCACGACTTTCCCTGCGCGGGTCACCATGAAGTAATAACCGCCATGCTCTCTGTCCCACATCTTGTCGCGCAGAAACTTCAAACATTCAGCTGCCATTTTTTGATACGCAGGATCCGGATAGCGTCGGTACGCTTCAGAGAACGACCACAGTGAACGCGAAATCAGCACGACGGACTTATTCCCGTAATCAGTCGGCCGGCCTTGGCGATCAAGGCGACCAAGAAAACCTCCGTATTGTTTATCGACAGCGTGATCGATCCAGAATTGCAGCACGTCATGCTGCAATGCGTCCCGGAACACAACTGCCCAGTCCTGTGCCGCTTCGCCATTCATTTGAGCCAACGCACTTCCAGAACAGCAGCAGATCGAAAGGAAAGCCAAGGCAAATGTCTTCCTTAAGCCAAGGTTCATAGGGCCTTCTCGCGAGCACAGGATGTTGTAAGCCGACCGGAAGCTTTCGCCGGATTTTAGAAAGAAATCTTCATCGCAAGTTGTCCAATTCGGGGTGCTCGCGCGCTAGTTACTGCGCCAAAGCTGCCAAGAATATCGCCGGCAACACCGCTGAACTGCGTGTGGTTGAAAATATTGAAAAATTCCGCCCGGAATTCCAGATTCTTTTTTTCTGTGATCAGCGTGCTCTTGTGGAGAGAGAAGTCCCAGTTGTTTATGCCTGGCCCGTGGAAGAAACGACGATTGGAATTGCCAAACACGCCCGGGGCTTCCGGGGAGAAGGGGGATACATCGAACCATTGTCCAGTTTTCCGGATGTCAAGGAAATGGATTGGCTGGCCATTGTAGTTGGGAACGTCTGCTCCCCCACACCCGCACAAAGAAGCATCGTCACTCTCACTGAGGGTCACCGGGAAACCGGTAGTGAAGCGAGTGATACCCGCGACCGTCCAACCCGAGAGCAATTTCCCCTGGAATCCGTGAGCTGACTTGGTAAAGGGGAGGTCATAGCTGTAACTCAGCACAAAATTCTGGGTTAAATCAAATGTGGAAAGCGCCCGGCTGGCGCGGGGATTGTAGGGATTCGGCTCATCATAGAAGCCGGAAGAATTGTCGATGGACTTGGACCAGGTATAAGCGCCCAGGAAGCGGAACCTGCCGACATCCTTTTGCACGCTGGCCTGTAAGGCATCGTAGCTTGAATTAGCCTCCGTGGCCTCCCAAGGGTTGCTTTGAAAGTCGAGTTCCGGAGGATTCAACGCAAGCCCACGACCCGATGTCACTGAATAGGGCCGGGTTCCGAGGGCGACAATTTGGTTGGGATCGCTGGCACTGTAGTAGATGGTGTCTTCGCCGTACTGACCGCACTCCTGACCCGCCGGAACCAGCGGAGCCACAAGTTGGAGGCACTTGGCGGCGTTCCCGGGATTCAATTCGATCTCGTTGAGCAGATGCCGGCCGCGCGATCCCACGTAGCCAACGGTCAGCACTGTCGTACGGGCAATTTCGCGCTGGATCGTGAGATTGAACTGCTCAGAATAGGGAAGCTTGTTATCGACGCGGAAAGTGGGTGCGGTCGCAATGGGGAGATACTTTCCCCAGATTCCCGTAGCGCCAGGCGCCGGAATAGTGAAGGGGAAGCGCTGTCCGGGATCGGCCCCGTTGCGGGACATATAGGGCTGATCCAGGTATATCGGTACAGGACTGACGTAGAACAGTCCGAAAGGAGGGTCGCCCACCTCATTAAACAGGGTCAGATCCTCGATAGCGGTGTAGTAGATCCCACCGCCCGCACGGATGCTCGTTTTGCCTGGGCCGCCGAAGATTTTCCCCAGTGCACCCTCGCGAGTACTCGGCGAGTAGGCAATCCCGAGACGAGGCGCAAAGCGGTTGTACTGCGTTGGAGCGAGTGTGCGTGGCACGCCCGGATCCCCCGGGAATTCGAATCCCTCGGGAGCGTCGGGATAAATTTTCGATTGCTTTCCGGGCACGAAAGTTTGAAGCCGGTTCTTCGTGTCATAGAAGGGCTGGCTGACGTCCCAGCGCAATCCGTAGTTGATGGTCAGATCGGGTGTTGCTTTGTACGTATCCTGCGCATAGAGGGCGAAGTACTTGGAACGTGAATCCAGGAGTTGAAGGCTGGTTTGGTTGAAAAAATCGGGTGCGCCTAAGAGGTAATCCGCAAAGTCGTTGCCCGTCTCACCACCGGAGAACGTGAACCAACCATTTGGAGTGTACGTATTGCGCTCGTTGACCTGGATGTAGCGTACGTCTCCACCAAACTTCAACGTGTGCCGCGCCTTTACTTTCGTAAAGTTGTCAGTCAGCTGATACGTATTGTTGTACTGTCCAGTAATGCCGTCCGGAAGACCGAACTGCAGACCGGTGTTATTGAGACCAATCGAAGCCATCCCTTCATATTTCGGGTTGGAAGGTATGACTCCCAATCCACCTTCTACAAACCCGAAATCAGTTATTTTCCCGAGGCCTCCCTGCGGTAGATTCTTCACAAAGGCGAAGCGAGTGTAGCTGAGGTGAAACTCATTGACTGTGACTGGATTGATGATCGAGGTATAGTTGACGCTAATCTGTTGGGCACGGGAGGGCGTGACCACCGGAAACCCGGGAACATTGGACAGCGGATTATAGGGACTCAGAAAATTCGCATCATCGAAGTGGTAATAGGCTGACAGTGTGCCGCCGTGGCCGGTGGTAAGGTCAACCTTAACTGCGTACTTGTCGTCCCGCAGATGGGATTTCTCGGCCGAACTGGAAAAGAAAGGCTGTCCGTCGTCCCCTGTAGGCGTGGGAACGAACTGCAGCGTCTTCACGGCCACGGGCGACCATGCGGCTTGAGGGATGACGGGCCCATTCGCGCCCGGGAAAACGCACCCGCTCGCCGGATCTGTGGTCGTGCAACCACTGAACCAATAAGGCTCGTCCGGATCTACTTGATACCCTAGGCGATCACTCAACACAGCCGCAAAGTTGGTAGGGCTGGCACCGCTGCGAACAGATCCGTTGATCGCGCCGAATCCGGTTGTGCCCAAATCCGAGAAGTCCCCACCCCGCTCGAGCGTCGAAGGTACATGGATCACACCGGAAGAAACCCCTGCCATTTCTCTGGTGCCCTGATAATCCCCAAAAAAGAAAAGCCGATTCTTGATCACCGGCATTCCAATCGTTCCGCCAAACTGATTTCGCTTTAGTTCCCCCCGAGTCGGATCGAAATAATTTCGTGAGTCTAACACTTGGTTGCGGAGGAACTCATAGGCGGAGCCGTGAATCTCGTTGGTACCGCTTTTGGTCACGACATTCACGATGGCACCCGAGAAACGACCATATTCCGCATTGAACGAACTGGTGAGCAGGCGGAACTCCTGGATGGAATCGAGTGTGGGAACGATCGAAGCGCCGTTATTGACACTTTCCTCGACATCGCCTCCGTTGACCAAGAACGAATTCGCCGATTCCCGTTGGCCGTTCACCGACATTTGACCGGAGTTTCCATTCCCAGAGACGGGGCGGTCGTTCACGGCGGCATCCGAGGGAACTGGGACTACCCCGGCCTGAAGACCCATCAGATCGATATAGCTGCGGCCATTCAACGGCATGGTGGTCATCTTCTTGTCGGTGATGACATCACCCAGTTGCGTATTGCTGGTATCAACTTGTGCGGAGTTGGCGCTGACTTCCACCGTCTCTTTGATGGAGCCGACTTTGAGCGAGAAGTCCGCACGGTACTTTTGGTTGACGTCGAGTTTAATGCCAGTTTGCGCGCTCTTCTGAAAGCCAGCGGTTTCCACCTGCACCGAGTAGTTCTCACCAACCGGAACGCTCAGGAACTCGTAGGCTCCGGTCGCGCTGGTCTTCACTATGCGAACCATTCCATTGTCCAGATTGCGCAGGGTGATCGTGGCATTGGCGACGGCTGCACCACTGGAATCCAGCACGGTCCCCTGTACCGTGCCTGTAACTTCGGCGTGAACTGGCAGTCCGCCAAGAACGAATGCGCCGGCAAGGCAAAAACGAAGAACGTTCCACAGCAATCGACGCTTCATACAGCGTGCCACAAGCAGCCGTGGGCCGCTCCTGTCTTTTCTTTTGAGGTCAATAAAGAACGGCATTTGAGTGTCCTGGCGAGGCGGGAACACCAACACAAAACAGCATATGTAGATTGGTTGTCAATGAAAACTTTCGATCCGATCACCTTTGCACTTCCAAAGGGTGTCCTGCCGCCTGATTTAAGGCTCATGTTTTCAAATACATGTCAGAGATTTTCGGAATAGCAGTCGTTCGGTGGATCAACCGGGGAATAACTGTTGTAGCCACCACATACAGTCTGTGCACACTATGTATCCACGTTGGAAGCTCTTCGCGTCTTTGGAATGTATGTTCGAGCGGGGGATGCTTCCCAACGGCGGGTTCTAAAACGTGAAACTACGACCGGATAGCTTGGGGGAAACTGATTCCGGCGCCACACGTCATTGCGGTTCCATTTCTTTCTTAGCGTCATCGTCGTGCGCCTGATCGTCCCGGGGATCCTCTTGGTCCTGCTTGTGCAGGCGGTTAAATTCCGCAAGCATGTGCTGCGATTTTTCGGGCTCTCCCACTTTCGCGTAGATCCGGCCCAGTTGATAGTACGCTGAGGTCAACCCCGGGTCGTACTTTATGGCCGCCTCCAATTGCTGTGTCGCTAGCCGCAAATGGCTGGAACTGGCCAACAGTTTTCCCAGTTCGTAATGAGACAGTGCGTATTCCGGCTTGATTTGGATCGCTTTTTTGTAAGACTGTTCCGCCTCTGCGTTTCTGTACTTGCGTCCCAACAGAATTCCCAGATGGCAATAGAGACGAGCGTTCCTTGGTTGCAGGACGATGGCGCGGCGTAGAGACGTCTCAGCATCATCCAGTTTGCCTAAGTTCGCAAATGCAATGTACAGCACAAATAGTGCCCTCGCCGACTTAGGATTGAGTTCCACAGCCCGTGTCAAATTCTTCGCAGCCTCTTCGTAAAGGCGGATGAAGTACGAACTGACACCAGCAAGGTAGTAGGGCTGATCCCAATTGGGGGCGACCCTGATGGCCTTTCGCGCCATCTGTAGTGCTTTATCCTGGTCCCCAGCGCGCTGCAACAGGCGCGTCCGCAACACCAAAATCTGTGGGTTGTCAGGGGAAAGATCCAAGGCGTCTCCTGATTCCCTGTCGGCTTCGGAAAACCGATGGGAAAGGTAGTAAGCACTGGCGCGCAGAAAATGATCATCCGACGTACTTGGTTCTCCTATCGTAAGAAGGACTTCGTCGGGTTGTCCGGATTGCAGGTACGCGACCGCCAATTGATGCCGAAGCTCAGCGTCATCTGGGCGACTGCGAAGGGCCCGCTGCAGGTAGGGAACGGCATCTTTAGGGTGGTCCCTTTCCAGGAAGAGCTGCCCGATCGCCGTGCACCATTGAGAGTCAATCCCGAATTGCTTGGCCGAATCTCTGGCTTCCGCTCGAGCTGCAGCGACCTGTCCAAGCTCGAGTTCTGCTCGGACGACATTGAATGTTACATCCGGGCGCTTCGGATTGAGCGTTCTTGCGCGCTGCAATTTGACCAGAGCCTCACCCGGATGGCCCAGTTTCTCAAGCACTATCCCAAGGTTGTACATCGCATCTGCTTTGCTGGGATCAAGCTCTACTGCTTCCTCCAGTTGCGCACGTGCCTCTTGGAGTTTTTCTTCCTTCAAATAAGCGAGGGCAAGATCATAACGTGCGGAGTACGACCGGGGCTGCAGCAGAAGTGCTTTTTGGTAGTGCTGGATCGAATCTGCAGTTGCCCCGTCATAGAATTCAGTAAGCCCCAGCAGAAGATATGCGTCTGCGCACCGCGGCGCGATCTGGACGGCCTGGTTGAGCTCCTGGACTGCGGTCACCGAATCCTTGGCATCAATGGCGGCCTGGGCTTTCCTCAGGTGGGAACGGCCCTTTGCGCAACCTTGCTCTTCGTTCTGGGCGGTTGCGCCCGCCACCAGCTGCGCCAAGATGAGCAGAACAAACCAGACGCGTCCGAAAAATTCTATCAAGCGAAGGTTGGAACTCGCACAACTACCAAATCGTTGCACGGGTTGAGAATATCACCAGTGGAAAAGTGGTTTCATGTTTGCTGTCCAGAACCTTCGCCTTTAGATTGATCCATGTGACAGATGGTTTTGCTACCGCCTGCAGCCAGACTGCTCCCGATTCAATCGTGGATTACGTCCGCAGCGAGGTGACGAAGAATCCTCATTCTCCGGCTCCAGCCTTTGTTGGGGACAATTCCCGCGCCGGCTGGCCCACGGTGCTAGCCGGAACGATTCCAGTTGCTTTGCCAAGGACCGTCAATTTGCCCTCTACAATCTCGCTTAACTCTTGCTGCTCGACGGTCAAGCCATTCGAAACGTTTTGAACCGTTTCAAATAGAGCTTGCGATTGTTGCCGCTTTGCAGCGACTTTCTGCCAGGGAGCGGCTGTCATTCGCCAAAAGATCGAACACCCGCAGTATCAGTAACTTCACTACGAGCTCGATTTGGGATGTTCCGATAAGATTCTTGCCATGACTGTTTCCCTCCGGCATCTTCTGGGCTGGATTGTCAGTGCTTTCAGTT
>OCZT010004883.1_pt1 | contig 13443 bp, 12 predicted proteins | sample 1539031 | NCBI WGS metagenome assembly OCZT01 (sample SAMEA3539308, study PRJEB22396) | soil metagenome | biome: tundra; feature: field; material: soil | place: USA | collected 2010-05 | depth 0.15 m | reverse complement strand
CCTACCATCCGCCAGAGCTAGAATGAAGCCTGCGAGAACCCCATGCCGGATCGAAGAAGTTCGGTCACCGTGTGTTCGCTGTTGGTCCTGGCTGCGGCCGCGTGCGCCACGGCCAGGGCGGCCGCCGTCGATGTAAACTGCGCCAACGCCGCGGGCGACGCGAAAGCCCTGAACGCCGCCATCGCCGCCAGCAAGACGGGCGATGCCATCCACATCCACGGAACGTGCCTGGTCGACCAGACCATCGTCTTGAACGGCAACCGGAGCTACCTCGGCGACTCCCGGACCGGCACAGTAATCCGGCAGGCGAATGGCGCGAACCTGCCGGCGCTGCTGGCTTCCGACAGTTGGGAATCGAACGCCGCAGGCACGGGCGGGCCAGTCCGCATCGCCCACATGACAATCGACGGCAACCGCGCCAATAACACCGGCACGAGCGCTCTGGTCATCCGCTCCTGGCTCACCGTAATCGAGGACCTACAAGTGCGCGGCGCGCCCGCCGACGGCATCCAACTTACCAACCTGAGCAAAGATGGGAAGACGCGCTTGATCTCCACGCAAGTGAACGGGCGCATCTCCAACTGCTTCATCAGCGGGTCGGGGGCCAACGGCATCCACGTGGCGGATCCGGGGAACTCACTGACCGATTGGGACCTGCTGGACAACTGGATCGCCAACTCGGGCGAGTCCGCGATTCGCATGGACAACGCCGCGGGGTGGAAGGTGATGGGCAACCACCTGTATGGAGTGAAGCAGCATGCCATCTACGCCCACCGATGTTGGGGGACCACCATCGCGGACAACTACATCGAAGGGTTCGGCGAAGGCGGAGGCGACGACGCTTCGTACGGCATCGCATGCACGGTGCAGGGCGGGTCGGCCAGCGTGATCCGCGACAACAAGGTGTTTCGTTCCGGCGCCAGAGCCGGCGCGGGGAAGTTCATTTACATCGGCGTCCCGCAGGTCAACAGCGGCACGGGAGTCATCAACGTCGTCAATAATGTCATCCGCGGCGGTGGCAGCGAGCGCGATATCGGCCTCTCCTATCAGGCCGGCCAAGGCGCCGGGCTTTCCATCCTCTCGAGCGGCAACAATGTTCAGTCGGTGGGAACGGGCCGGTTGGTGGGTGAAAAGGTCACCCTGGTCAACCCGCTGTGACCCGGGCGACGAGCAGCGTCACATCGTCCGACTGAGTGCCGGCGCTGAACTCCTGCACCCTGGTGAAAACCGCAGTGACGACTTGCTCCACCGAAACCTGGCTTGTATCGCGCAGTTCATCGAGCAACCGGGATTCGCCGAATTCCTCCTCGCCACGCATCGCCTCCGTGACGCCATCGCTAAAAATCGCCAGGAGATCTCCTGGCGTCAGGTCGATCTCGCGCGCCTCGCACTCCCACTTCTCAAACAACCCAATCACCGTCGCGGTGGACTTCAACCGTTCCACGCTCCCGTCCACACGCAACAGCATGGGCGGGTTGTGACCGCAATTCACATAGGTCAGGCGGCGCGTGCTGTCGTCGTAGAGGCCGAAAAAGAGCGTGGCATAATGTTGCGCGGCCGTGGACTTCCACAGGATCCGGTTCACCTCTTGCAGGGTCCGGACGAGATCGGGCGGCGTTATCAGTCCCGTAGTGGAGCGCGTGAGTCCGCTGAGACTGCGCAAATGCGCCTGCAAATTCGCCATCAACAGCGCGGCGTGCACGCCTTTACCGGAGACATCGGCCAGCACCAGTCCCACCTGGTCCCGGCCCAGTTCGAGAAAGTCGTAGTAGTCTCCGCCGACGCGCCAGGCCTGGAGACATCGCCCGGCGCATTCGAGCGTCTTCAGATCCGGCGTGGTCTGAGGGAGCAGTCTGGACTGGACCTCTTTCGCAATCTCCATCTCCCGCGCCGTGCGGCGCTCGGCTTCCAACTTTTCCGCTATGGCCTCGGCTAGACGAAAATTCTCGATCGTTACGCCCGCCTGGCTAGCCACCGAAGCCAGCAGACGCTTGTCTTCGCCGGAGTATGGCTCGTCGGACAAACGCGGGCCAAGCGCGAGCAGTCCAACTAACCGGCTTTCGCGGCCCAAGATCGGGACCAGGCAGCCGGAATGGAGCGGCGCCAGCGCCGCCGTTTCAACGTCGTTCTCGAGACCGGCAGGCGGCAGTTCCCAAGGCCCACCCTGCCGGGCTAGTTCCACGAGCATCGGCGACGCGCGAGAGATCGTTCGAAGCGCCGGCGGCGCCACCCCGGCCGAGGCGTCCAAGTCACCGTTGTTAGCCGCCAGGTAGACAACCAGAGACGCCGGTTGGAGAGCGGCCCCGAGCTGGTTGAGAAGCAGGTGCGCCAGCGCCTCGCGGTTGGTTGCGGTGCGCGACGTCTCCGCCAGGCTTTCCAAAATCACGCGGGCGTCGTACGCGCTGCGAAAGAAAGCGCGGTCGATCCTGCCGCTCACGCGCTTGTGAACCTGCGACCCGGTCCACAGCAGCGCCGTACCGAACACCGCGCCCAGCGCCGTGCTTGCGGATTGACCCATACCGATCGCCAGCGGCGGCAGATGCGCGAGCGACGCCGCGAACAGGAGCGTCAACCCGAAGCTGACGAAGCACAGCAGGAGCAGGAAGCCACGCTGCACCAGAACGTAGCGCGCGCTGCGCTGCAACAGAACGGGAACGTCCAGCACGCGCTGCTTGAAAACGGCGTAAGCGAACGAAGCCGGGACCAACAGCAGGACGGCATTGAGGATCATCTCCAGCCAGTCCGGCGATCGGAACCCGCCGTACTGCTGGGCGGCGGCTCGTATCAGGGGAGGGCCGAAGCCGACCACGGTTCCCCAGAAGATCACGCGGATCTTGCGCCGCGATTCCGGTTCGCCCGCGAAGAAATAGTTGGCGGCCAATGAAACCAGCCCGAGTGCGAGAAACGCGAGCACAACGCCAAATGCGAGTTGTCCGGCGGCTTGGGGTCCCATGAATCTCGAAAACGTGGCGAACGGCCGCGAGACATCCGGCAGATTCGTATCGCCGGCCACCGCCAGCCCGAGGGCGACGGAAGCCCATTTGAGCCAGGGAAGCCGCCTGTCAAGCGGAGAGCGGGCCGGGAACACCGCGCAGAGGCAATAAAACGACGCTCCCAACGCGCCGAGGAAGAGCGCGTGGTACGCCTCCAGCCACGGCCGCAACGCCGCCGGCGCCGTTTGGAAGCTGTTCGGGAACCCGGCCGCAGCAATGACGCCGGCGAAGAAGCACACCAGCAGCCAGACGTTCCGGTCCTCCCGATGCCAGAACAGAATGACCAGCCCGACGGCAGCGAAGGCTAGAGGAAGGGTGTTTCGCAGGAGACGGCTGGCGGCTTCCCGCAGACCGCCAGGACTCCCAGAGGTCTCCGAACTGCGGCGGAAAATGCCCGTCAGCTCCAGTGGAGCGGGCTGGCCCGGCCGCAGGATGGTCAGACGAACCGTATCCCCGGGCTCGTGACGCTTCCAGACTCGTTCTTGATCCAGCGCGTCCTCGACGGGGCGGCCGTCGAACGCGACCACCTTGTCCCCGGCCCTTATCCCCGACCTTTCCGCTGGACTCCCGGGCCTCACGTTGGCCACGACAAAAGCGCGCTGAGACGGCTGATAAGGAAAGTCGAGACCGAGTTCGACGGTGGGGGCCTGCGCGAACTGCATGGCAACCACCCAGAAGCAGGTGTAGCTCAAGGTGGCCGCCGCGAAAACCATCGCCAGCGTCAACAACGCAATACGAAACAACCGCGGTCCGCGGCTATTTGACGAAGACTGCGCTTCCATGGATTACGCCCGAAGCTCGGCTTTCTGGCTCAGCAGCAGCTTCTGCAACTCCTTGACGTCCAGTTGGCGGGGCGGCACGCCTTTTTTCGCCGCCAGCGCCGCGGCGCAGCCCGATGCGTGGCCCACCGCCATCGCCGGAGCCATCGAGCGCGCCGACTGGAACGGCTCTTGTTCGCAGGAAATCGAGCGCCCCGAAAGCACCAAGCCGTCCACGGCCTTCGGCACCAGCGAGCGGTAAGGGATGTCGAAGCCCTCGTGCTGGAAGAAGTAGCGGCTGCCGTGGTATTGGGGCATCGGATTGGAACTGATGGCGATCGCGTCGGGGAAGCGCGTCCCGGCGATGGCCTCCTGGGTAGTCAGGACGTACACGCCGACGATGCGCCGCGTCTCGCGCACGCCGATGCAGGTGGCGGTCGTGGCCAGGTAGAGGGAGTCCATGCCCGGCTGTTTCCGCAGCCTCTGCACGTCGTCCCAAAGTTGTAGCCGGGCGTTGACCTCGGCCCTCGTCAGGGTCGTCACATCCGTGCCGTCGCCGGAGGCGGCCGGGCCCCAGCGCACCACGCGGCCGCCGATCCGGATGCCGCCGAACGGGCCTTTGACGCTGGCAGGCACGCCGCCGAGTCCGTACATCAGGTTCATGGCCATGCGGTCGCCGGTTTCAGCCGGGCGCATGAACTCCGCGCCGGCACGGGCGGCGACGTCGCCATCGCCGGTGCAGTCGATCACGACGTCGGCGGCGATGGCTTGGCGGCCCGACTTGGATTCCACAATCACCCCGGTGACGCGCGAACCGTTCATCATAGGGGCCGCCACCCAACTGTGCAGCCGGAGCGTGACGCCCTCCTTGCGCAGGAGGTTCAACGAGGCGACCTTGGCCGCCTCGGCGTCGAAGGGAATGGTGTAGGTCAGGTCGCCGTTACGGTAGTCATGCGGCGAGCTTTCGTAGGTGTCGGCATCGGCGACGCCGCCCAGCCGCACGAGTTCCGCGATGTACTCGGCCGGAATCCCCTTGACGGTTTGCAGCGCGTCGGGCGGGTGCTGGTTGCGGAAGCCGTTATAACAGGTCATCAGCCCCGCCGTCCCATTGCCACCCAGAAAGGCATAGCGTTCGATCAGCAGGGTGTCGGCCCCGCTGCGCGCCGCCGCCGCTACCGCGATGACCCCGCTGGGCCCACCGCCCGCCACAACCACCTGGCGCCGCTCCACGACGGGCGTCTCGATGGTTTCCCTGTAGGTGTTCGCGGCGCCCGCGCCGCCGCGCGCGGCCTGCTGCGCCTCGGCCGCTCCCGCCACCACGCCGCCAAACGCGCCGCCGATGAACCGGCGCCGGCCTACCCCGCTGTTCTTTCCGTTGGAACGCATCGCCGATAGCTCCTGAACGTGATTTCCGCTTCAGTGATACGCTAGCGCGCGGCGCGCCCGATGGCCAGCGGGGGGTAGGAGACGCTTGCGGGAAACCGCTCCCTAACGGTCGCGGCTCGGAACTTATGCGAGGGTCCGGCGCCGGAATCGGATTGCCCCGGCTATCACGGACAATGCTAGGGCACAAAAGACAGCAAGCTCAAAGCCGGGCAAGGGGCGCCCGATCCGGGGTGCCTGCATCACCGAACGGTACAGGTTCTCCGCATAGAGCGCGGCTAACAGGGCCACCACCACAAGAGCAGCTAGCAGTTCGCGGCCTTTCGAGCGCTGAGCCACGAACCAACCGACCAGAAACCCAACAGCGGTTTGTGTCAGGGCGACTATACAGACGCGCATAAGTGGAGGGACATTCAGCGGCTGTGGCGCACGCTTCAGCGTGCCGCCGCAGGCTTCAGCCTGCGGAGAGCCAGCGCGGCGAGCTGAAGCTCGCCGCGGCACGCTGAAGCGTGCGCCACGTGGGACGTCACATCCCTTTACTTATGCGCAGATGTATATTATGTATACCCCAACCATGTAAATGGCGGCTTGATCGCCCCCCGAGCCATAATAGACCCAACTCCATACGCCGCTCTCGAGAAACCCGAGGCACACAATGAGCACTAGGTACGCCAGTAGTCCCGAAAACGCAAGCCCCAAAATGCGCAGCGGCGCGGCGCGCAGATCGCGCCAAAGATGGGAGGACGCGGTCCGCAACACGCTGGACCAGAACCAGAAAACGCCCCTCGCGGAGGCTTCTTCCAGCAAATCACCGACCGTGGAGGCCGCGCGGTCCGGCGTAGTAGCCAGCGAGAGAATCCACTCTGCGGCGGTTGCGTTACGCATGGGCGCCTCCCAGGAGTCTCAGACCCTTCAGCAGCCGTTGATAGGAGCGTTGTGCACGGGTGACAGCCTCCACGCCGGAGACGGTGACGGTGAAGTAACGCTTGGCGCGCCCGCCGCGCTGGGGAGTCGGATCCCCTAGCCGGGATGTCACGAGTCCCTTCTCTTGCAGGCGATCCAGCGTCGTGTAGAGGGCCCCGGGTGCGGGTTCCCGATCCGTGCAGGCCGCGATCTCCGCCCGGATCGTTACGCCGTAGGCGTTCTCGTCCAAACGCAGGATTGCCAGCAACACAATCTGCTCGAACTCCCCTAATGGAGCCGCGGGCGACATTTAAACTACATCGTAGCTCAAATCTGTCGCCCGTTCAACGCTTTTCGCTACTGAACACGAAGCCGGGCGAACGGGGTGGCCGGCTTGCCGGAAGTGCTATGCTTTTTCAAAAGGGCGCCATCCATGCGCATGTTCAATCTCCGCTGGCCGATTGTAGGGACCTTTGCCTTTCTGGGCGTCCTCTACGCCTTCCAGCGCCCCTTTCGCGAGTATCCGGGCGTCGAGTACAACAATTTTCCTTTGGCGGCGGACTGGAACGAGAAGACCGAGTGGGCCTTCGCTCGCCTGATGTACCCTCCCATGCCCGGGGTTCATGGGCGCGGGGGATTCGGCGGTCGCGGCGGCGGGTTCGGGCGCTATGGAATGATGGATTGGACGCAGGGGATGTCCAGTTGGACCACGGACTATCCGCGTTCCGATCGCCACTTTTCCGAGGCTTTACGCCGGCTCACTCGCATCCACGCCCGCTCGGCCGAACAACCGGTGAACCTCGATGAAGGCGACCAGTACGATTGGCCGTGGCTTTATGCGGTCGAAGTCGGGCATTGGAACCTCACCGACGCTCAGGCTCAGTCGATGCGCGAATATCTGCTGCGTGGCGGCTTCTTCATGTGCGACGACTTCCATGGGACGGAGGAGTGGGACGTCTTCATCAACAGCATGAGCCGGGTCTTTCCCGAACGGCCGATTGTGGAGATCCCGAATCCCGATCCGATCTTCCACACCATATACGACCTCGACGAGCGTTTCCAGGTGCCGGGCGAGCAATACGTGCGCTCCGGGCGCACCTACGAATACGACGGATACGATCCCCACTGGCGCGGCATCTACGACGACAAAGGCCGGCTGATGGTGGCCATCTGCTTCGATATGGACTTGGGCGATTCCTGGGAGCACGCCGACAACCCGCAGTACCCGCAGAAGTTTTCCGGCATGGGCATTCGCATCGGCGTCAACTACGTTACCTACGCCATGACGCACTAGGCGGACCCCGCCAGCGCTGGTGTAAGATAAGAGCTTATGAAGGGTGTTGTGCTCGCCGGCGGCACGGGTAGCAGACTGTTTCCGCTGACCAAAATCACGAACAAGCATTTGCTGCCCATCTACGACCGGCCGATGATTTATTACCCGATTCAGACGCTGGTGGATGCCGGCATTCGGGACATCCTGGTGGTCACCGGCGGGCGGAATTCGGGCGATTTCCTGCGGCTTCTGGCCAATGGCAAGGAGTTCGGTCTTAAGCACATCAACTACACCTACCAGGAGGGTGAAGGCGGCATCGCCGACGCGCTGGCGCTGGCCGAGCACTTCGCCGACGGCAAGAAGGTCTGCGTCATTCTGGGCGATAATATTATCGAGGGCTGCATCCGCGAGGCCGCGGAACAATTCCGGCGGCAGTCGCATGGCGCGCACATCCTCCTCAAGGAAGTGCAGGACGCGGAGCGATTCGGCGTGGCCGAAGTGGCCGGCGGCAAGATCGTCGGAATCGAGGAAAAGCCGCCGCACCCGAAAACCAACTACGCCGTCACGGGCATCTACATGTTCGACCCGACCGTATTCGAAAAGATCAGGACTCTGGTTCCCTCCAACCGCGGCGAACTGGAGATCACCGACGTAAACAACGCCTACATCCAGGAAGGCTCCATGACCTTTTCCTTCCTCGATGGTTGGTGGACGGACGCCGGCACGTTCGAGTCGCTACTCCGCGCGGCCAATCTGGTGGCGCGGCCGGTGGAGAATAAGATGTCCCCGGAGGGAGGGGCGGTCCTGGTCTGATGGCGAGCGACGCGGCGGCGAAAAAGGCGGGGCGGCGGCTGGCTTCCTTCGAGGGCCTCGAACTGTGGGTCCCGGAGTGTTCCAAAGGTGTGGGCACGTTGATCGGCGCGCCGGATTCGGCGGACCTCATCGAAGGCGTGCGCGTGCAGCCGTTTTCGATCCACCCGGACGACCGCGGGTACTTCCTCGAGGTGCAGCGGTTCGGCCGCGGGCTGGCCGCGGCCTTTCCGCCCGAAAGCACGCAGATTTCCGCTGCCCTGAGCTTTCCGGGGACCGTCAAAGCTTTCCATTACCACCTTCGCCAGACGGATTTCTGGGCGCCGGTTAAGGGAATGCTGCAAGTGGCGCTGGTGGACCTGCGGCTGGGGTCGCGCACCTTCGGCTGCCGCAACACCATGTACGCCGGCGCGTTGCGTCCCTGGCAGGTGCTGATTCCGCCGGGCGTGGGGCACGGATACAAAGCGATCGGGAACGAAGACGCGATGCTCGTCTATCTGACGGACCGGTTCTACGATCCGCAAGACGAGGGCCGCATCCCATACGACGATGCCTCGATCAACTACGATTGGGAAACCCAGCGCAAGTAGCGGCCGAGCGTGCCGGGCGCCGGCCCTCCAACTCCTATGAAGCTCCTAGTCACTGGCGGCGCCGGGTTCATTGGCTCCGCGTTCGTTCGCATGGCCGTCGCGGAGACGGACTGGCGCGTGGTCAACTTCGACAAGCTGACCTATGCGGGGAATCTCGAGAACCTGGCGCCCGTGGAAGGCAACGCGCGCTACCGGTTCGTGCTCGCCGACATCTGCGACGAGCGCGCCGTGGACTCGGCGCTGGCGGAAGAGAAGCCCGACGCCATCGTACACTTCGCGGCCGAATCGCACGTGGACCGCAGCATTCTCTCGCCGGAGCCGGTGATTCACACGAACCTCCTCGGCTCTTTCACGCTGCTCGAAGCGGCGCGGCGGCGCGGCATCGGACGTTTCCTGCACGTGTCCACGGATGAAGTGTATGGCAGTCTGGATGCGCCGCTCTCGGCCACCGAGGATTTTCCGCTCAATCCCAGCAGCCCCTATTCGGCGTCGAAGGCCGGCTCCGACTTGCTGGCGCGGTCGTACTTCGTCACCTTCGGCCTCCCGGTCGTGATCACCAGGGCGTCCAACAACTACGGCCCTTACCAGTTTCCCGAGAAACTGATCCCGCTGATGATCGCCAACGCTATGGAAGACCGCCCGCTGCCCGTGTACGGAGACGGCATGCAAGTGCGCGACTGGCTGTACATGGACGATCATTGCCGCGGGATTCTGGCCGCGCTGCGGAAAGGGAGGGACGGCGAAATCTACAACATCGGGGGGAACCGTTCGCTTCCGAACCTGGACGTCGTGCGCCAGGTCCTGGCCTTGACGGGCAAGCCGGAGACGCTGATCCAATACGTCACCGACCGGCTGGGCCACGACCGGCGGTACGCGCTGACCAGCGATAAGCTGACGCGGGAAACCGGCTGGCGGCCCGAGATGGATTTCGAAACCGGCCTGGCGGGCGCCATCGAGTGGTATCGCGCCAACGCCGCCTGGGTGGCGCGCGTGCGCAGCGGAGCCTACCGCGCCTATTACGAAGAGAACTATGGCAGCCGCACTGTGGCTGGCTGATGTCAGCCACAAGCCGCCGCCTATGCGCGTAGCCATTGAAGCCACGACGCTTTCGCTTTCGAGCGGCGGTCTGGCGCGCTACACCACCGAGCTCAGCCTGGCGCTGGCCCGCTGTTTCCCGGACGACGAGTTCTTCCTGGTATCCGATCGGGCATTCCCGATGCCGCCGGCGGCTCCGCCGAACCTCAGGCGGGGAGGCGGTGCGCGCAATGCGGTGGAGCGGCGCTGGTGGTTGTGGGGCATCGCCCGTGAGCTCGACCGCCTGGGCGCGGACTTGATCCACGGTCCCGATTTCGCCGTGCCTTACATCCCACGCCGGCCCAGCGTGCTCACCCTGCACGACCTCTCTCCGTGGATGGATCCCCGCTGGCACTCCACCGCGCGGCGAGTGGCGCGCCGCACGCCCGTATTATTGGAGATGGGGATCGCCACCATGGTCGTCACTCCCAGCGAGGCGGTGCGAAAACAGGCCATCGAGCGTTTCCGGCTGCGGCCGGAGCGGGTGGCAGCCGTGCCGGAAGCCGCCGCGCCGTGGCTGCGCCCGGTGGAGACTACGCCAGAGACGCCGTACTTCCTGTTCCTCGGCACGCTGGAACCGCGTAAGAACCTACCCGCGCTGGTGGAGGCGTGGCAAGGGCTTCGCCGGCGCCACAAGATCGATCTGCTGCTGGCCGGGCGCCGGCGCACCGACTGCCCGCCCATTCCCGAGGAGCCTGGCCTGCGCCTCCTCGGCGAGATTCCAGACGAGGAACTCTGCAAGCTGTACAGCGGCGCGCTGGCCTTCGTGTATCCGTCGCTCTATGAAGGATTCGGGCTGCCCGTGCTGGAGGCCATGCAGTGCGGCTCGTGCGTGATCGCTTCGCGCGCGGTGGCGGAAACCGGCGGCCCGGCGGCGGTCTACGCCGATAGCGTCGAGGATCTGACACGCGCCATGCTGCGGGCGGCTGAAGATCCCGAATGGAGGGCCGATCGCCGCGCGCAATCCCTGGCGCGCGCGCGGGATTTCTCCTGGGAGCGCACGGCTCGCCTCACGCGCCAGGTCTACGAGGAGGCGCGCAAGCGTTTTGACGGCTGAGCCGAGACCGTTGGCGCTGTTCCTGGCCGCCGAGACGCCCTACCCGCTCGCGGGCGGCGGCGCTTTGCGCAGCGCCTCGCTACTGAACTACCTGGCGCGGACGCGCGACGTCGATATGATCGTGTTCCGCCAGCCCGGCTCGCCGGACCCCGCATCCCAGACGCCGCCGGGGCTAACCCGCCGCATCGTCTCGATCGATCTTCCCGAAACCGGCCGTGGGACCGCCGCCCGCGCCCTCAGAAACGCGGTTCGCCTGGCGCGGGAAACTCCGCCCCTGGTGGATCGCTTCGCGGGCTTCGGGCGCCAGGTTGCGGAGGCTGTCGCCGGCCGGCGGTACGAAATCGGCGTTGTGGAACATTTCTGGTGCGCGCCGTACTGGGAGCAGGTTTCCCGGGCATGTGGCCGCACGGCGCTCGACCTGCACAATATCGAATCCGTGCTGCACGGGCGTTGCGCGCAGGTGGAGCGCGGCGCAACCGCCTTCGCCCACCGCGTTTTCCACCAGGCCGCTTTGGAACTCGAGCGCCTGTGGCTGCCGCGGTATTCCTGCGTCCTGACGGCCTCGGAGCACGACGCCGGGTTGGCGCGCGCCATTGCGCCCGGGGCCCAAGTCGCGGTCTACCCGAACGCCATTCCGCTCGCCCCGCCGCCCCCGAGGACGGACGAGGAAGCCATCGTATTTTCGGGTAACATGGAATATCATCCGAACATCGCGGCAGTACGGTTTTTTCGCGCCGAGGTCTGGCCGCGTCTGCGCGAACGCTGGCCAGCGCTGGTCTGGCGTCTGGTGGGGAAAAACCCGGATGCGGTGAAGCAATACACCTCGGGCGACCCGCGCATCCAAGTTGCCGGTCCCGTGGACGATGCCGTGCGCGAGTTGGCGCGCGCCAGGGCGGCGGTGGTCCCCGTACTGGCCGGCAGCGGCACTCGATTCAAGATCCTCGAGGCGTGGGCGGCGGGGATTCCAGTGGTTTCCACCAGTGTGGGCGCCGAGGGACTGCCCGCGCGGGATGGCGAGAACATACTCCTCGCGGACACCGGCCCCGCATTTGCCGAAACGGTTTCCCGGCTGCTCGCGTCCCCTCCTCTTCGGGGGCGCCTGGGTGTGGCTGGCAGGCGATTGCTGGAACGGGAGTTTACCTGGGAGACCGCCTGGACAAAGTTGAATCTGTGATAGTACCGGGAGTCCTGTTGTCCGCTATACTGGTAACAATTCATGCGCTTCGCCGTTGATGCCCATGCTATCGGGCGCCACCAGACAGGGAACGAGGTCTACATTCGCAGCCTGCTGAACGCGTTTGCGTCGCAAGCACGGGATTGCGAGTTCGTGGCGTATGTTTCGACCGACACCGCGCGAGACGTCCTTCCGGCCGGCATTCGGACCAGCCGCGTAGCCGCCAACCCCTTTCGTAGGTTGGGACTCGACTTGGCGATGCGGCTTCGCCAGGACCGGCCGGACCTGTTGCATGTGCAGTACACCGCGCCGGTGGGGTGCCCGACGCCGGTGGTGGTCAGCGTTCACGACGTCAGTTTTCTGGAACACCCCGAGTATTTCACCCGCGACCGCGCCTTACAATTGCGCTGGACCGTACGGCGGACGGTTCGCCGCGCCGCCAAAGTCCTTACCGGCTGCGAGTTTTCCAAACAGTCGATTCTCAGGGCCTACAGCGAGCTGGACGAGAAGAAAGTGGTGGTGGTACCCTATGCGGCCGCCCCTGAATTCCGCCCTCTTCCGCGGGAGGCCGCGCAAGCTGCCGTGCTGGATCGCTTTTCGGTCTCCGGACCGTTCATCCTGACCGTCGGCGATCTTCAACCGCGCAAGAATCAGATCGGCCTGATCCGGGCGTTCGCGCGGCTTGTGCGCGCCTACCCGCAGATCAAGCACAAACTGGCGCTGGCCGGAAAAGATACCTGGTTCGCCGGGCGCGTGCGGGAGGCCGCGCGCCAGTCGGGCGTGGCGGACCGCATCCACTTCTTCGGCTTTGTCTCCGACGACGACCTTCTGCGGCTTTACAACGCCTGCGACCTGTTCGCGTTCCCGTCCTTTTACGAGGGTTTCGGACTTCCCGCGCTGGAGGCGATGGCGTGCGGCCGCGCGGTAGTCTGCTCCAGCACCTCGGCGTTGCCGGAGGTGGTCGACGGCGCGGCCATCCTGACCGACCCTTACTCGGTGGACGAGATAGCGCGCGCGATGGCCGACCTTCTGCTCGATTCCGAGCTGCGGATTCGGATGGAACGCCTGGGGCTAAGGCGGGCGGCGCTTTTCAACTGGCAGAACACCGCGAAGAGGACTCTGGAAGTTTTCCACGAGGTTGCCGAGCGGCCCGCGCTCGCGGTGGAGACCGTGGGATCTTCTTCCATGGCCCGCCGGTGAGCCCGCTCCCGGCGTCCTGACTATGCGCCTGGCGTTCTTCTCCCCGCTGCCGCCGGCGCGTAGCGGAATCGCGGATTATTCCGCTGCGCTGATCGAAGCCCTGAGTCCCCTGACCGAACTGGAGACGTTCTCCGGCGGCGACGCCCCGTTCGATCCGGCCCGGTTCGACGTCGCGCTTTACCAGATCGGCAATAACGGGCATCACGGATTCGTCTACGAAGCGGCCCT
>OCZT010004881.1_pt1 | contig 13448 bp, 12 predicted proteins | sample 1539031 | NCBI WGS metagenome assembly OCZT01 (sample SAMEA3539308, study PRJEB22396) | soil metagenome | biome: tundra; feature: field; material: soil | place: USA | collected 2010-05 | depth 0.15 m | reverse complement strand
GACCTCGTTTCACCATCAGCCTGAAGCGCAGCACCCAAAAATCTTCAGCTATCCACAAGCTGGGCCGGCCGAATACCCCATCTATCCCCCCAATCGCTGCAACAATTCCGCGCAGCAATAGCTGAAGCGATGCATCAAGAAGGTCGGTCCAGCAGCGAAGGAGCGCGAGAGCTCCTATGGCGGGTACCAAGCGTCAGATTTTTTTATCCATTGGTGTTGTGGATCAACACCCAGCCGACGGCAGCGAGGCCGACGACCACCGCGACCGCGATCGCCCATGTACTGACGCGGATATCGCCGATGATTTGCCGCACGCTTTCATTCCGAGCGATCTCGCGATCCCGCTGCTTGTTTTCCCTGTCCGCGTCGTTCACCGCCTGCCCTCCGCATCATGAAGGTCGACTAGCCGGGTTCGTGCTTCCAGCCTTGGCAGCCTGGCCTACGCTCCGGCCGTCGTCGACGGACGCAGGCCGGCCTGAAACGACGCCGGCTGATCGGCGGCTTCCTTGCCGCTTCCTCCCATGCCCGCGAGCCGGCTCAGCGAAAACGCCGCCAGCGCCGCGCACAGGGCGGCGGCCGCGGCCGCCACGAAGACCGACGCGGTGCTCCATTTCATGGTCAGCAGCACGCCGCCGACCAGGGGCCCGACAATCGAGCCGACCCGGCCGATCCCGAGCGCCCAGCCGACGCCGGTGGCCCTGAGCGACGTCGGATAGAACGCCGCGGCCAGCGCGTTGGCGGCGATCTGGCCGCCGACAATGCAGAACCCGGCCGCAAAAATGGCCATGGTGACGAAAACGACGGAGTGCCCAAGTTGCCCGATCGCGCCGACCGCGAAGACCGCGATGAAGTACACCAGCGCCAGCGCGCGAAACGAGAAGCGGTCGATGATGCTGCCGAGCGCGAACGTTCCGACCACGCCGCCGACCTGCAACATCGACCCGATCAGCGCCGCTGATGATACCGACGCGCCGAGGTCATTGAGCACCGTGGGCAGCCAGTTCGCCAGGAAATAGATGTCGAGCAGGCTCATGAAGAACACCACCCACAGCAACAGCGTGACCAGGGTCCGGCCGTCCCTGAAAAGATGCAGCACCGGAATTCCGGCCAGTTCGGGTTCATGCACGACGAACCGCGTTGCCGGGGCGAATGCCGCCTTCGGGTTGATGAATCCCAGCAGTTGCGCGACGCGCTCATTGGCGCGCCCGGTAAGCGCGAGGAACCGCACGGATTCCGGCAGCCGCAGCGCCAGGATCGGAACCAGCAGCAGCGGGGCGACGCCGCCGACGACAAACACCGAGCGCCAGCCGAAATGCGGAATCAGCGCCGCCGCGAGCAGGCCGCCGAGCGCGGCACCCACCGAGAACCCGCAGAACATGATCATCACCATGGTGGCGCGGCGGCGACGCGGATTGAACTCGGAAGTCAGCGCAATGGCATTCGGCATCGCGCCGCCGAGACCGAGGCCGGTCAGAAACCGGATCGCGAGCAGCGTGTTGACGTCTTGGACGAATGCGGTGACGAGCGCGCCGATGCCGAACGCAAGCGTCGAGAAAATGATGATCTTCTTGCGCCCGACGCGGTCCGCAAGCGGTCCGAACACCAGCGCGCCGATCATCAGCCCGACCAGGCCGGCACTGAACACCGGGCCGAGCACGCCCTTGGTCAGGCCCCATTCCTTGGCCAGCGCCGGCGCGACATAGCCGATGGCCTGGGTATCGAAGCCGTCGAGAAACAGCACCGCCGCGCAGGTCAGCAGCAGCCCGAACTGATATCCGCCGACCGGCTGCTGATCGATGAACTCCGCGACATCGACGGACGATGCGCGGGCGACATCGACGGACGATGCGCGGGCGACATCGACGGACGATGCGCGGGCGACATCGACGGACGATGCGCCGCCGCCTTGAGTTTGAGTAGCCATCGTCGTCCCTCCCCTGAAAGGTCAAACCTCGGTTCTTGTCGACCGGTCTTTTTGTCCCGATAACCTAACGCGAATTCGGCGAAAGCGGCACGATTTTCCGCTTCGTCACCTGCGCAATGCATCCTTCGAATAGCCTGATATCCGCTTGTAGCCTTCCGACAAGGCGACAAGCTCCTCGCGGCTGATGACATCGTCGATCGCACCGAAGGGCCGGTCGTGGGTGCGCTGAAACACCTCGCGCAGGATCGCGTCGGGCGGATTGGTGCGGTTGGTCAGAACGATGCGGGTGGTCGCTTCAAGGCGCTGCTTCTCATAGGAGGCGAGCGCGGCGACGGAATCGTCGCTTTCAAGCAGCGCCGATGTCAGCGCCCGCGCATCCAGTATCGCCTGCCCGGCGCCGTTGGAGCCGCGCGGCACCATCGGATGGGCGGCGTCGCCTGACAGCGTCACCCGGCCGAAACTCCAGCGCGGCAGCGGGTCCTGATCGACCATCGGAAATTCCAGCACGCTGTCGGCGGCGCGGATAAAGGCCGGAACATCGAGCCAGTCGAAATGCCAGTCGGCGAACGCGCCGATGAAATCGTCGATCGAGCCGGGCCGGTTCCAGTCGCGCTTGCGATAGACCGGGGTCTCGATTTCGGCGACCCAGTTGATGAGCTGCAGCCCGTCCGCGCCGGCGGGACGGATCGGATAGATCACCATCTTGCCGTGCGCCAGCCATCCCGCCCGCACCATGCTGGCGCCGGACAGCATCGGCTTCCATCGTGTCACGCCGCGCCACATGTTGACGCCGGAATAGCGCGGTTCACCCTCGGCCGGAAAAAACTGCTTGCGGATCGCGGAGTTGATACCGTCGCAGGCGATCGCGACGCGACCGCGTATGGTGCTGCGGTTGGCGCCTCCCGGTCCGTCGGAAAAATGGACGCTGACGCCGAAATCGTCTCGCTCGACGCCGGTGCAATGATGATTCGTGAGCAGCCGGTCGTGTCCGGCGCGCGCGCGGAAGGCATCGAGCAAGACCATCTGCAGATCGCCGCGGTGGATCGAGAACTGCGGATGCTCGTAACCTGCCGCGCGGCCCAGCGGCTCCTGATAGATCAACTGGCCGAAGCGATTGAAGAAGGTCGCGTCCTGGGCCGCGATCGCGACCTGCGCCAGCGCTTGTTCGAGTCCGAGAGTTGCAAGCTCCTTGGTGGCATGCGGAAGCAGATTGATGCCGACCCCGATCGGCCTGATTTCGGCAGCCGACTCAAATATCCGGCAGGGAATTCCGGCCGCGTGCAGCGCAAGCCCAAGGGTCAATCCGCCGATGCCGGCCCCGACGATGATGATGTCGTCCATGTTTGCTCCCGGCAGGCACTGTCAGGCGATTGCCGGGATGAAACACGATTAGTGAGCCTACTGTCAATCTGGCTAATCGCACGGTCGGGAGCGCTATTTGACGAAGCACATCCCCATTCGCGAAGCGTTAGCGACCACCTGACATGCGAGCCCCTCGGCGCAGGTCCACGACTTGAAACTCCTGTCATTGTCGGCGGCATTGGCCTGTTGCTGATAGCAATGCGCCCCCCAGCCGTCCTCATATTCGGTTCCGGCGAGTTCCGTGCTGCCGCGCAATTGCGGGCGGCTGGAAAATCCCCGGGAGTAATCCGGACGCCTGCCGTCGCGCAGCGCGGTGAGAATATCGCGGCGGCGGATCTGGTCGCCGAAGAAATGCGGCGACGCCGGCACCACGGTTGAATTGTCAGGCTTGGCCGCCATCCAGTCGACGCCGGGGAAATGAAAGCCGCCGATGCCGCGGGTTTGATGGCAGCCCGAACATGTCATGTCATTGAGCCGGCGCTCGAAGCCTGCAACGGAGCGGATGTTTTGCAGGCTGACGCCGCGCTCTGCTGCTTTCTTCAATGCCGTGACAACGTCACTTTCCCTGAAAACAGGATCAGCCGCGGCGCCGTCGCCCTGCACCAGGCCGAAGGCCGGCTGCAGGTTTGATGCCGCAAATCCGGCCGGGGTCGGGGCGATGGCGCCGGTGGCGAGGAATTTCTCGGGTATCAGGATCGTGCCGCGATCCAACTCGGAAAAGTGCGCGGGATCGAGCAGCCATGCCTTGAACTCGCGCCGGAGATTATCGTCCGCCAGAATCCGCTCGCGATCGATCTGGTTTTCGAGCGGCGCCTCCTCGAATAGTTGCGCCTGCGCGTTATAGTGAAACACTTTCATCAGATAGTCGGTGCGGAATTCGCGGACCGCCGATTTTGGCGCGTGCGCGATCTGCAGATTGGTTTCGATGCGGTCGACGTTTTCAGGCTTGATCAGATCAAGCGGACCATCTTTGGCCGCTAATTTTTTCGCAAGCTCTGCGCCAGTTAGCGACAAGTCGCCGGCCGTGAGCCAGCGCCGCGCGATCTCAGCGCAGGTGATGGTCATACCGTCGCCGCCAATTGCGTTCTCGCCCTTGGCCTTGAGCACCACATTCAGCGTCATCGGCAGCCGCGGCGAGGCCACGGCGTCGCTCTCGCCAGGCGAACTTGTCCGCGTCAGACGGTAGATCAGCCTGACTTCCCCGCAGTTATCCTCGGCGAGATAGGCACGATCCATCCGATTGACGATACCTGCCAGGACGAAGCGGGTGTCGGATGAGTAAAGCTGGGCGCGATCGAACAGTTGAAAATCGAATGAAGTCCCGACGCCGATGGTTTCGTTTGGGAGGTTGGCTTTATGTCTGGCGACGTATCGGTCGAACTCCTCGTCGAGCACCTTGCGGACAAGAGTCATCGTCGGCAAAGCGAAGAACTGGCTGTTGGTCAGAGGAGGAATGTCGGCTGATGCCGAGGGCAGGATTACCCGTGCCAGAGAGAATCTTCCGCGATCGAGTTCGCGTAACGCAAGCGGGTCTGTGATCGCCGTCCCGCGCTCCAGCGCTGCGCCTTGCGCGGCGCGCGCGGACAAAGCGCTGCAAAGCAGGACAAGTATTGTGACAAGAAATCGCAACGTACGGCCCATCTCCTGACGAACACCGCGCGGAGCAGCTTATTCAAGGCGCTTGTGCGTCTTCTATTTCAGAAAATAGCCGAAATGTGGACAGGCTGTCTCGCGGCAATCCGGATCGAGCCGTACGATCGCTTCACGTCGCGGTGAAGCGATGCGTCTTTAGCGCGCGACGATCAAGCCTTTGCTGGTCACGACCACCCAGCGGCCGTCCTGGCGTCGGATAGCGTCGACCCGGCCGAGACCCGGCACCGGATCGCCGGCATACACTTCGAACATTCCCCGGCGGCCTTCGATCAGCGCGGCGCCATCGGCGACGTCACGCAGCACCCAGCCTTCCACCGTCGGCAGCCTCGCCACCTCGGCCTTGGGGGCAGATGCCGGGGGTGAAATCGAGCCGGTGACTTCCTTTGCCGCGACCGGCGCTGCAGCAACGGCTGCCGGAACGACCGGCGGCGCGGCGCGCAGCCTGTCCACGGCATCGCTCAGCTTGGCGAGCTTGGCGGCCGGCTCGGCCTGAGCCTTCTCGACCTTGTCGAGACGGTCGCTGGTCTTGTTGAACTGGATCGTGCCGATCTTGGAGGTTTGTTCGACGCTGGCCTTGAGCGCCAGGATGTCGGCGTCGATCCGCGCAACGGAGGCTTCGAGCGCGCGATTGCCGGCGCTCGTGGCGTCATCGCCAACAAGATGCGCAAAACCCGCGGTCGCCAGCGCGCCACCGAGCGCGCCCGCCACCACCGCCAGCGCCACCACGGCCGCCAGCGCGGAGATCCGGCGCTTGCCGAAGATTCCGGAGTTCTGCCCGGATTTCGGTTCCGGGCCAGTGCCGTTGCTGTCCCAGGCGCGGTCGCCGGATGACATGATCATGATTTTGCCGGGGGTCGGCGGCGCCTCGGGCTTGGGCGCGTCCATCCTGGCAGTTTCGCCGGCTCCGGCCTGCTCAGGCACGAGATCGGGAGAATCGACGCTGGTCGGTTCCTGTGCCGAAGCGGCCACCGGCTGGCTCTGCACATCCGATGAATTGGGAACGGCGGGCCCGGCACTGAGGGAACCGGGTTTAGCGCTGGTCTGCTCGGCCTTTTGTTCGCTCACGGTCAATATCTCCAGTAAAGGTTGACCATTTGGTAACTTTCATTGCTTGCGAAATCGTTACCGGCAGCCGGCTTACGGAAATTTTAGGGAGTTATCCGGTCCGGTTTCAGCTTAACCGGCGCGGCAGCGCCGCTTCGAAACAGGCCCATGCTGCCCTGCGGCAATCGCTTGACGTCCCGATGCATCATTTGCGCCGCCGGGTTTCCCGACTAACATGGACCGACGGACCAGCCAGAAGGCGGGGGGCTCCATGGCCATCGAAAAATGCATCAACGAATTTGATGTGGACGACGTCATTTTCGAGGAGGGCTCGACCGGGCGCGAGCTGTTCGTGGTGCTCGACGGCAAGATCGACATCGTCAAGATCAGCAGCGCCAGCAAGACTGTCATCGTGACCCTGGGCAAGGGCGAATTCTTCGGCGAGATGGCCGTCATCGACGGCTCGTCCCGCTCGGCAACCGCGATTGCCGCCGCGCCGAACACCCGCGTGATGCGGATCAATCATGCCCGGTTCGTCTATCTGGTCAGCCAGCAGCCGGCGTTTGCGCTGATGATCATGGATGCGCTCAGCAAGCGGCTGCGGGCGTCCAATGCCCTCACTTTCAGAGCGGCCAACCCATGAGCGACCGCAAGCCGAGCCCGTTTCCGATTCTCCTGAACAATGACGTCTGCTCGCTGATTCAGGCGGCCGAGGACGTCTACCAGATCCGTTTCAAGAACCGCGCCGCCAATGCCTATCTGGTGCGCGGCAAATCCCGAACCATCATGATCGACGTCGGGCTGTCCTCCAATTACCCGGCTTTGCTGGAATGCCTCGAATATCTCGGCTGTCCGCCTGATAAAATCGACATGGTAATTCTCAGCCATGAGCATCTCGATCACATCGGCGCGGCCTATCACTTCGGCGGCCGCACCATCACTGCCGCGCATCGCCTCGCCGCCAACAAGATCATGCTGCGCGACGATTTTTCCATGCTGCGCAAGATGTTCAACGAGCCGGATGTGCCGATCAATGTCGATATCTGGCTGGAAGAAGGCAACCTGATCGACCTCGGCAACTTCCGCCTCAACGTGATGTACACGCCGGGCCACACCTCGGCCTGCATCAGCCTGTTCGACCAGGACCAGGGACTGCTGTTCGCCGCCGACACCCTGATGCCCGGCGGCGTGATGGGCGGCGTGTTCGGTTCGGGCAGCATCAGCGACTACATCCAATCGCTGGAGCGGCTGAAGGGTTTGAATTCCAAGATTTTGTTATCAGGACATGGCCGGTTGTCCGATACGCCGCAGGACGATGTCAGGATCGCGATTGCGCGGTCGCACGCGCTGTTGTCGGACACCGCTGAGCTGTTCGACGCGCTCGATGCGCGGTCGAACTTCGAGCCGATCATGCAGTCGGTGCGCGATCTCAACAAGCTCGACGACGCCTGAGCACTTTTCACCGGTTTGACAAATGGGCTGACGGTCTGCTCAAAAAGCATCAAGAATGATGCCTGTGCAAAAAATGGGAAGCAAATAATGAAGCTTTACGACTCGATCGGGCCGAACCCGCGCATTGTCCGCATGTTCATGGCCGAGAAAGGCATCACCGTGCTGACGCAGACCGTTGACCTGCGCGGCGGCGAAAATCGTCAAGCTGAACACCTGAAGCGCAATCCGCATGGCCAGATGCCGGCGCTCGAACTGGATAACGGCAGCTATTTGTCGGAAATCACCGCGATCTGCGAATATCTCGAGGAGAAAAATCCGAAACCGCCGATGATCGGCTCGACGCCGGAAGAGCGCGCCGAGTGCCGGATGTGGACCCGGCGCGTCGATCTCAACATCTGCGAGCCGCTCGCCAACGGCTATCGTTTCGGCGAGGCCCTGAAGTTCTTTCAAAACCGCATCCCCTGCGCGCCCGAGGCTTCTCCCGGCCTGAAGATGATCGCGGCGAACCGGCTGCAATGGCTCAACGGGCAGATGGCGGACAAGGAGTACCTCTGCGGCAAGCGCTTCACGCTGGCCGATATCCTGCTCTACTGCTGGATCGATTTCGGCAATCAGGTCGGCCAGCCGCTCGATCCGGCGAACACCAACATCGCCGCCTGGTTCGCGCGCGTCGGCCAGCGGCCTTCGGTGAAGGCGTAGGCCAGTTCGTGTCCCGGACGCGGTGCAGCGCCCCCGGCGATGCAGAGCATCGTCCGCTGCGCTACACCGCAGAGCCGGGACCCACTCGTCGTTAAAATGATGGACCCCGGATCGGCAGCGCACCGCGGACGCGCTGCGCAGCATCCGGGGAACGGCACTTGGGACGGCGCTTCGCTAAATCACCACCGGCGCGTCCGGCAATTCATTCCGGTCACCACGATGTGCGGGGAAATGCGCCGCCAGTTGCCGCGACACCGCCTCGATCCCCCTGATCACGCCGCCCGCGAAATTCCCCGCCTTGAAATCGGTCTCCATGTCCGCGCAGATTTTCTTCCAGCCCGCGGCGCCGAGCTTGGCGTCGATGCCGCGATCGGCGACGATCTCGACCTTGCGGTCGGCCAGTAGCAGATAGATCAGCACGCCATTGTTGTGGGCGGTGTCCCAGACGCGCAGGTGCGCGAAAATATCGAGCGCGCGCTCCCGCGCCGGCTGATCGCGGAACAGCGGTTTGCCATCCAGCGCGCCCTCCACCACGAAGCGGACCTGACCGGAATGCGTGGCCTCACCCGCCTTGATCGCCCGCTCGATCGCAGCCAGCACTTCCGGCGGAAAATTCCGCCGTACCCGCCAGCGATGCTCGAGAAGATGCTTGCCGATGCGCCTGATGCCCATGCCTACCAGCTCCCCGACGCGCCGCCGCCGCCAAAACCGCCGCCGCCGCCGCTGAACCCGCCGCTGCCGCTCGAACTGCTGCTTCCGGAATACGAGCCGCCACCGCCGGACGACGACGCGATGCTGTCACCGAACATGGTGAAGATGAAGGCAATGACGCCTACGATGACCGACGCCGCCAGCGATCCGGCGATGAACCATGCCAGCGCTCCGACAACGCCGCCGGTCGTAACCGAGCCGATCAGCCTGCCCAGCGTGGTGCGCAGGATCGCGCCGACGACAAAGATCGCGAAGAGGACGAAGGGATTGAACGGATCGAAATTATGCGACGAGCCGGAACTTTGCCGCGGCGCCGGCGCCGGCAACGGCTCGCCGTCGATGACGCCGATGATCCGGTCGACGCCATCGGAAATCCCGCCGGCGAAATCCCCGTTCCTGAATTTCGGCGTGATGATTTCGTCGATGATGCGTTTGGCGGTGACGTCGTTGAGCGCGCCTTCGAGACCGTAGCCGACTTCGATGCGAAGCTTGCGGTCGTTCTTGGCAACCACGAGAAGCGCGCCGTCATCGATCTTCTTGCGCCCGATCTTCCAGGCTTCGGCGACCCGGATCGAATATTGCTCGATGGTTTCAGGCGCCGTGGTCGGCACGATCAGCACCGCGACCTGGCTGCCTTTCCGCGTTTCGAGATTCTTCAGGGTTTGCGTCAGCGAGGCGACGTCGCCTGAGGACAGCGTTGCGGTCTGATCGACAACCCGACCTGACAGCGGCGGCACCGCGACGTCGGCAAGGGCCGCGAAAGCCCAGCACAGCAGCAGCGCAACAAGGGAGGCTCTTGCAGCGTTCATCGCGGTGGTCAATCCTGTGCTCCGATTCCGGAGTTCGCAAGCATTCACGGCAGTTTCTCATACGAACTTCGGGATCGGAGCACGGGTTGTCGGGCTACTTAGCCGGTGCTGCGGGCGTCGGATTGAAGTCCACCTTCGGCGCGGTCGAGATTTCCTTTTCATTATCGACCGTGAAGTTGGCCTTTTCCTTATATCCGAACGCCATCGCGGTCAGGTTGTTCGGAAACGTGCGGATGCCAACATTATAGTCCTGCACCGACTTGATGTAGCGATTGCGCGCCACCGTGATGCGGTTTTCGGTGCCTTCCAGCTGCGCCATCAGGTCGCGAAACAGCGCGTCCGATTTGAGCTGCGGATAGTTCTCCGTCACCACCAGCAGCTTCGACAGCGCGCTGCTCAATTCGCCCTGCGCCGCCTGGAATTTCGCGAACGCACCGGGATCGTTGATGAGCTCCGGCGTCGCCTGAATGCTGCCGACCTTGGCCCGCGCATTGGTCACGCCCAGCAGCACGTCCTTTTCCTGCTGCGCGAAACCCTTCACCGAATTGACCAGGTTGGGCACCAGATCGGCGCGGCGCTGGTACTGGTTCAGGACCTCGGACCAGCTCGACTTGACCTGCTCGTCATTGGTCTGGATCGCGTTGTAGCCGCAATTGGTCAGGCTCAACATCGCCAGCGCCGCCAGCACGGTCCATAATCTTCGCATCGAATTCTCCCGTTGTACTTTTCCGCAAGGTATCAGAACGATCCCGCCAGGTAAGCAGGCGAAAGGCTGCTTCCGCGTCCAATTTGCGGCTAACGGCTCTTGCCTATCATTTGCTGAAATAGTCAACTCGGCTGATGTTAGTGTCCCAGATGTGGTTTTGGTTCAGAGGTTCTCTTGACCGACCGGCAGGCGAGAGAACCTCTGAACCGTCACACTTAGCAGGGTGAGGACCATGACCGCATACGAGACCATTGTCGTGGAACGGCCGGAGCCGCGCATCGCGCGGATCGTGATGAACCGGCCCGAGGGCGGAATTCTGCGATCCTGTGGTCACCACGGGCGTCTGCGGCGTCGAATGGTTCGTTCACCCCTGGGAGCTCAGATGGACCTCACTTTGAGCGACGAGCAGCGCCTGCTTGCATCTTACACCCGCGCCGCTTTCGCCTGTCTGATCGCCTGCCAGACCTTCATCGGCGTCAGCGGCGTGTGGAGCGACTTGATGCCGAGTTCGCTGAGCGCGTCCATCACGCCATTGGTGATGCAGGGCGGACCGCCGATCGCGCCGGATTCGCCGCAGCCCTTGGCGCCCAGGGGATTGGTGCGGCAGGGTGCTGAATCGTCCAGCGTGACCTGGATCGGCGGAATATCGTCGGCGCGCGGCAGGCAGTAATCCTGATAGCTCGCGGTCAGCAACTGCCCTTCCGGGTCGTAGGACACGCCCTCATACAGCGCCTGACCGATGCCCTGCGCGACGCCGCCGTGAACCTGTCCCGTCACCAGCATCGGATTGACGGCGACGCCGACGTCGTCGACCGTGGTGTAGCGCACGACACGGCTGACGCCGGTTTCCGGGTCGATCTCGACTTCGCAGATATGCGTGCCGTTCGGCCAGCTCGGCCCGTCGACTTCGCCCTCGCTGTCCACGCTCAGACGCGCGCCATTTTCCTTCTTCGCGATGTCGAACAGGCCGATTCGCCTGTCGGTGCCGACCACCGTGAGCCAGCCGGCGCGGTATTCGATGTCCGCAACCGAGGCTTCGAGCATGTTCGCCGCCTTCTCACGTGCTTTCGCGATCAGATCGTTGCTGGACACCGCCACGGCGGTGCCGCCGACGAACAGCGAACGCGAGCCGACGCTGCCGAAACCGGTGGCCAGATCGGTGTCGCCCTGCACGATATCGATCTTGTCCATGGCAATGCCGAGCGACGCCGCGATCATCTGCGAATAGGTGGTCTGCAACCCCTGCCCCATCGCCTGGGTGCCGGAATGCAGGATGACGCGCCCTTCCGCTGTCGCGTGCAGGCTGACCTTTTCGTTATGCGCACGCCCGCCGGTCCATTCGATGTAGCTGGTCAGGCCGCGGCCATAGAGCAGGCCCTTCTTCTTCGCCGCCTTCTTGCGTGCGGCAAAGCCATCCCAGTCCGCAAGCTTGGCGGCGCGCTCCAGCATGTGCGCGAATGCGCCGGAGTCGTAGACCTGACCGACAGCGTTGGTGTAGGGCAGCTGCGCTGGCCTGATGTAATTTACTTTTCGAATGGCGCGCGGGTCCATCCCGATCTGCCGGGCCGCGGCGTCCATCAACCGCTCCACGATAAACACGCCTTCGGGCCGGCCCGCGCCGCGATAGGCGCCGACCGGCGCGGTGTTGGTCATCACAGCCTTGACCTCGTAATGCACCAGCGGCAGGTCATACACGCCGCTCTGCACGAACGGTCCGAGCACCAGTGGAATGATGGTGCCGGCGCCGGAGACATAGGCGCCGGTGCCGCCGACCGAGCGCACCCGGTAGGCCTGCACCCGGCCCTTGGCGTCGAGCGCGAATTCGCCGGTCGAAGTGAGATCGCGGCCATGGGTGCCGCCGACGAATTCGTCGGTGCGGTCGCCGCGCCAGCGCACCTTGCGCCCGAGCTTGACGGCGGCGTAGGCCACCATGCCGTCTTCCGGATAAAGGCTGGTCTTGTGGCCGAAGCCGCCGCCGATATCGCCGACCAGTACGCGCACGCTTTCCTTCGGCCGCTTCAGCACGGCTTCAGCGAGAAGATCGCGGGTCGAGCCCGGCGTCTGAGACTGCGTGTACAGGATCAGCCGCCCGGATTTCTTGTCGGCCTCGGCGATGGTGCTGCGCGGCTCCATCGCCGAGGGAATCAGCCGCTGGCTGACGACATCGAGCGAGACCACATGCGCGGCCTTGGCGAAGACAGCTTCGACCGCGGCCGCGTCGCCATAGCTCATCGCGGCCACGATATTGTCGGGCGCCTCAGTCCATACCGCGGGCGCGCCGGGCTTGGTTGCCTCCAGGGGATCGATGACCGATGGCAGCACCTTGTATTCAATCGAGATCGCCTCCGCCGCGGTCTGCGCCGCAACCCGCGATGTCGCCACCACGGCCGCGACCGGCTCGCCGGCAAAGCGCACGATCTCATGGGCCAGCAGGCGTCGCGGCGGCACCGTCATCGGCGATCCGTCGGGACGCATGAAGACCGACAGCGTCGGAATGGTGCCGATGTCGTCGGCGACCAAATCGGCGCCGGTGTAGACCGCCTCAACGCCCGGCATGTCAGCCGCAGCCTTGGTGTCAACAGACACGATCTCCGCATGGGCATGCGGCGAGCGCAGCACATGCAGCCACAGCGCGCCGTCTTCCGGCTTGTCGTCGATGAACTGCCCCTTCCCGGTCAGCAGCCTCTGGTCTTCAAGACGCCTGACCGGCTGGCCCGCACCGAAACGCATATTGCCGGGAAGAATATTCATCAGTTTGTCCTTCGAGTCTTTTGTTCGATTGGGCGGGTTTTAGCTGATTTTGGCAACGAAACAACTGACCGTCATTCCGGGGCGCGGTCACTCCTTGCATCGTCATTCCGGGGCGCGCGGCAGCGCGAACCCGGAATCTCGCGCTTACAGTCTCTGGATTCCGGGTTCGCGAGCTTTGCTAGCGCCTGGGAATGACGAGGTGTTGATATTCACCCGATATCCCGCAACACCGCCTCGACCGCCTTGCGCTCGTCCGCCGTCAATGCCGCCTGGGGTGCGACGCAGGGTAATCGGGTGAAGCAGATCGTGACAAAAGGCTGAAGTGCTGAATCTGTTG
>OCZT010004880.1_pt1 | contig 13449 bp, 12 predicted proteins | sample 1539031 | NCBI WGS metagenome assembly OCZT01 (sample SAMEA3539308, study PRJEB22396) | soil metagenome | biome: tundra; feature: field; material: soil | place: USA | collected 2010-05 | depth 0.15 m | reverse complement strand
GGGTATACTCTCATTGAGCTCATGGTCGCAGTGAGTCTCTTCGCCATCGTTATGATGCTCGCCTCAGGGTCATACGTCATGATGATCAGTATCAGCCGTCAGGCACAGGGTATGGCAAGCGGTATAGACAACCTTTCTTTTGCACTTGAGACGATGGTCCGCGATATTCGCACTGGTTCTAATTACTGCAATGGACTGGTTAATTGTACCGGGAGTAGTTTTTCATTCACGAATGAGAGCAAAAAAATAGTTACGTACAGTCTTTCTTCCTCATCGGCTATACAAAAACTGATGGACAGCGTGCAAAATGATCTTACTGACTCATCATCTGTGAAAATAACTTTTCTCAATTTTTATGCTTTTGGGACGGCACTTACTCCAAGTGATACTACGCAAGCACGCGTTACAATCATAATCAAAGGAATAGTCTCTCCTGATAAGAATCCTCAAAATTTTACTATTGAGACTAGCGCCACGATGCGTGGCTCGGATATAGGAACATGAAAAATTTTCACGGATTCACTTTGATAGAGACTATGATTGCGGTGACTATCCTCTCATTCTCTATCGCTGGGCCGTTATTTACGGCTAGCCGTACTATGGTCGCAACAGAGATTTCTAGGGACCAGCTCACTGCCTCGTACCTCGCTCAAGAGGTCATAGAGTATACGCGTGCAGGGCGTGATGGTGAGTACCTCAAGCTCTACCCTACCAAACAGGGTGATTCAATCATTGCATGGAATAATTTCAAAGCATTACCTTTATTGTCTGGCGGGCTTATCGCCCCATGTTCATCAGAAAAATGCGCGCTTGGGCAAGCAAAGGGAGATGGTACTCTACTTATCACCCCTTGCCCATATGGAAATTGTCCTGATACCGTTCCATTTAATCTCAATGCACCAAACCCAGGGACATTGTTTACTAGCACTTTCCAAGCCACCGTTATCTCACAATACGAAGAAAAGGTTGTCTCGACGGTGTCATGGTGGTTCCACGGCATTGAATATTCGGTCTCCATTTCAGACCATCTCACACCATGGCAATAAAGAAAACACAGCAAGGGTTCGCACTCCTCATCTCAGTGATTTTTATGTCGGTGATGCTTACTTTCGGTCTCGCTCTCGCGTCTCTTGCATATAAACAACAAATACTTGCTTCAAATGCCATTGAGTCTCAGTACGCATTCTATGCCGCCGACGCAGCTCTAGAGTGTACGCTCTATGCTGACCAGCAACAAAATCTTTTTGATTACGCGACACATTCGTTGAGCGCTCCATCTTTTATCACTTCAGTTGCTTGTGCTGATTCATCGACCTACCCAACGAGAGATTTGGGTTATTTTTCTGCGTCGGGTAACACATACACAGATTCCCAGCGTTTTTCTCTCGATAATGGGAAACACTGTGCAGATGTCACCATATACAAGTCTTCTCCGGGTTCAGGCAAGGCGACCTATATTTTCTCTCAGGGGTACAATGTTCCGTGTGCAAGTGTCGACAATGCCGCAACAGGAGGAAACGAATCACGTCTTGTTTCTCGCGGGTTGAGTGCTCACTATGGCGGTAACTAGTTCCTGACACTGTTTGGGTGGCGCCGTTAATTCGGTATACTGTAGGAATGAAGGCGCCTAAAGAGCTCCGCGAGAGAGCGAAACAACTACAGAACACCATTACGAAGTATCGTGCTCTTCAGCACGAGAAAGACCTCTCGCCCATCTCGCCAGAGGCGCTCGATTCGCTCAAATACGAGCTGGGAGCGCTTGAAGAACAATATCCGGAGCTTGTAACACCAGATTCGCCCACACAGAAGGTCGCGGGGGCTCCGGTGCCATTCCTTAAGAAAGTCCGGCACACAATCGAGCAATGGTCGTTCAATGATGCATTTACCGAAGACGATATCCGGGCATTCGATGAACGTGTCCGGAAGGTGAGTGGCAAGACACCGACCTATGATCTGGAGCTTAAGATTGATGGACTGAAGATAGTCTTTACCTATGAGAAAGGGAATCTGATAACTGCCTCAACGCGTGGAGATGGCATCACGGGTGAAGACGTAACGCACAACATTCTGACTATCGCTTCGATTCCGGTTCGGCTTCCGCGTCCTATCGATCTCGTCGCGGAAGGCGAAGTGTATCTCACTCGTTCGGGTTTCAAGAAATTGAATGCATCTCGAGAGAAATCAGGAGAACCGCTTTTCGCAAATCCGCGGAATGCCGCAGCCGGTTCTATCCGTCAGCTCGATCCCACTATCGCGGCTGGGCGCCCGCTCGGCGTCTTCGTCTACGATGTCTCGGCGACCTCCGAGACATTCCCCAAGACGCAGAGCGAGGAACTTGCGTATCTCGCAGAGCTCGGTCTTCCGGTCAATTCTCTGCATGAACATGCGGAGAACCTTGAAGAAATATTTGCATACTGGAAGAAGTGGAAGGGGAGCGCGCGGGAGAAAGTTGATTATCAGATTGACGGCATTGTGCTCAAGGTAGAGTCGCACGAAATGCAAGTGATGCTCGGGTACACCGGCAAAGCTCCGCGCTTCGGTATCGCGTACAAATTTCCTCCCGAACAAGTCGAGACGATAATTGAGGACATCACGCTTCAGGTCGGCCGCACGGGGAAGCTGACTCCCGTTGCACATTTGCGAAGCGTGGCAGTGGCCGGCTCGACTGTTGCTCGTGCTACGTTGCACAACGAGGATTTTATAAAAGAGAAAGATATCCGCATTGGTGATACGGTCATATTGCAGAAAGCAGGTGATGTCATTCCGGAGATTGTCTCAGTGCTTAAAGAATTGCGGCCAAGCGGAGCGAAAGTATGGAAATTCCCAACGACATCAACGCTCTGCGGCGGTGACGGCGCTATCGAGCGGAGCCCTGGTGAGGCGGCGCACCGCTGTAAAGTTTCAGGTTCATTTGAACAGCAAGCTCGCAAGCTCATATATTTTGCGGGGCGGAGCGCGCTCGATATTGACGGTATGGGCAGAGAGACGGTGAAGCTTCTTATGGAGCACAATCTCATCTCTGATTTTGACGACATTTTCGACCTCACGAAAGACGAACTCCGAGAGCTCGAGGGTTTCGAAGAGACGAAAACGAATAATCTCATCGGGGCAATTCTCGTTTCAGAGGAAGTCTCTCTCGACCGGTTGCTTGTCGGACTTTCGATTCCGCATGTGGGCGAGGAGACGGCGTATCTGCTTGCGACGCATTTCGGCACTCTCGCGAGGCTCAGCGCCGCGAGCGAAGATGCATTGTCTGAGATAGAAGGCATCGGTCCCATCATTGGAGCATCTGTCGCGACGTGGTTTGCCGATAAAGATAATCGTGCGCTTCTTGCACGCCTCGAGAAGCATTTGAAAGTGCAGAAAGTCGTTGCGCCGGAAAAAGGCCCGCTTTCAGGTCAGACTGTGGTCATCACCGGCACGCTCCCGACTCTTTCGCGCGAAGACGCTGAAGCGCGCGTGCGTCGTGCTGGTGGTAAGGCAACCGGAACAGTGTCGCCCGCGACATCGTTTGTCGTCGCCGGCGAGAATCCGGGTTCAAAATATGAAAAGGCGCGGTCTCTTGATGTTCCGATTATCGACGAAGGAGAATTCCTCAAAAAGCTCAGAGCGTGATACAGTTTCGGAATATGGCAACGACAGAAGAAGTGAAGAAACTCGCAGCACTGGCGAGGATTACTATAGACGATGCGGAGCTCGAGAAATTCACGAAGGAATTCGACGGGATACTCGCGTACGTGAGCCAGCTCGAGACACTCGATATTCCGAAGGATATAACAGGAGAGAAACCACCCCTGCGCAATGTGATGCGGGAAGATATTGAGCCGTTTGTAGCTCGTTCTTCGACCGAGAAGATCGCGGAACAATTTCCTGCACGGGAGGGGGATTACTTGGTGGTGAAGCAAATCATTTCTCATGAGTAAATTTAATGAAATGACGATAGTTGAGGCAGCCCGCGCACTCCGCGCGCGGGAGGTCACTGTTCGCGAACTTTTCGACGCCTGTCATGCCGAGGCAGTCGCAAGAAACCCGGAGCTCAACGCATTTCTCGAAATCTTCGACGTTGACGAAGCGGCAATAGCTTCTGCGCAGAAACGTATTGATGAAAATGATATATCGCTTCTCTGCGGCATCCCGCTCGCGACAAAGGACAACATTTTAATAGAAGGGCATATCGCGAGTGCCGGATCGAAGATACTCGAGAATTATCGCGCGACCTATGATGCGACCGTCATTAGGAAACTGAAAGAAGCGGGAGCGCTCTTTGTGGGGCGTACCAATATGGACGAATTCGCTATGGGGAGTTCGACGGAGCACTCCGCTTATGGCGCGACGAAGAACCCATATGACACCAGTCGCGTGCCGGGCGGCTCTTCTGGCGGTTCTGCTGCTGCAGTAGCGGCAAATCTCTGCTTATTCGCTCTCGGGACCGATACAGGTGGCTCTATCCGCCAGCCAGCCGCGCTCACCGGCCTGGTTGGATTCAAACCGACCTATGGCGCGGTCTCGCGTTCGGGAGCTATTGCGCTTGGTTCTTCGCTTGATCAGATCGGCCCGCTTGCAAAGACAGTCGCCGACGCTCGTATCGTCTACGAAACAATTCGTGGTATTGACCCGCTCGATGCGACGACCATTCCCGACGGCCTCTATCAGAATCGCGAAGTCGGCGCACACCTGTGTATAGGAGTGCCCCGGCATTTGCTCACCGAGAGTATCGACACCGATGTGCGCGCTGTCTTCGACGCGACACTGGAACAGCTCGTACGGGCGGGGCATACGCTTGTTGATATCGAATTGCCGACAAGCACGCACGCACTCGCCGCGTACTACGTCCTCATGCCGGCTGAAGTCTCAGCGAATCTTGCGCGTCTTGATGGTATCCGCTACGGCCTCGCGGAGCGCGGGGATACGCTTCTCGATGACTACCTTCTCTCTCGTACGAAGGGCTTCGGCGAAGAGACGCGCCGTCGTATTCTCCTCGGCACCTTCGTGCTCTCCTCGGGCTATATCGATGCGTATTATAAGAAAGCCGATGCCGCACGTGCCGTACTTCGGCGCGAATATGAAAAAGCATTTGAGTCCTGCGATGTCGTCGTCTTCCCGACGACCCTTTCGCCAGCCTTTAAATTCGGCGAGAAGAGCGATCCAGTCTCGATGTATCTCGAAGATATTTTCACTGTGACCGCCAATCTTACCGGGATGCCAGCCTTGTCAGTTCCGATGGGTACAGTCTCTCGGGAAGGGAAGCAGCTCCCGGTCGGTATTCATTTCACTGCGCCACACCAAGCAGAAGAAAGACTCTTCACTATCGCACAAGAAGTGGAGAAGACACTCTAGATTCTCCAGTGTCGCGCTATACTAGAGAGTAATGCCCACTTCTCAGGCCAACGTCGAATATTGGTTCCGCCTGCTCTACGAATGTTTCCATGGTTCGTGCTACGGCGGCACAGTCGACGAATCGCAATTTTCCACGTGGCTCGCACACCTCTGGCTTTGGATTGTCATTATCGGGTATGTTCTAGCAGTCCTAGCCCTCATCGTTATTATTTATTCGATAGTACGACTTTTTGAATTGCGGAAGAGAGAAGAGGAATTCTACAGTACACTCCTTGTCCCTCAGGAAAGTGAAGGTGGCGTACATCCTCGCTGGGTGCATATCCAATCGCTCGTGAACAGCGTGAATCCGAACGACTGGCGCACGGCCATCATCGAGGCGGATATTATGCTTGATGACCAGCTCGCGCGGCGTGGGTATGTCGGAGCGGATGTTGGTGAGAAATTAAAGAGTGCTGATCGATTGGTCTTCCATACATTGCAGGATGCGTGGGAGGCGCATAAAGTGCGCAATCAGATTGCACACGAGGGTTCCGCTTTTGATCTTTCAGAAGGATTGATGCGTCGTACCATTGCGCATTACGAAGCAGTTTTCCGCGAATTCAAAATTATTTAGTAGAAGCGAGAAAATAATCTAATCTGCTTGTAGTTGCTACGAGTATTTTTGTGGGGTATATTATAAAAATAGCGGGGTAGAGGAGAGGTACCTCGGGAGGCTCATAACCTCCAGACGCCGGTTCGATTCCGGCCCCCGCAACAAGCAAACGAAAGCCGCCCTCTGAGGGCGGCTTTCACATTATCCAAATGTCCTCTTGAGAAAGATTGTCGATAGGGAAAGTAACAATGCCCAGCTGCATACGTCATAATGAGTAGCAATGAAAAGAATACACACATTCGCAGTGGTGGCGCTTACACTTTCCTTTTTTGCGGTGCCCGCAGTGTCTTTTGCTGTGGCTCTTACCCCGCAGCAATCAAGTAGTCTCATTGCTGTCGTCCAGTCATCTCCTGGCACACCCGCAAGTGCCTTCGTTTCCCTTATAACAGCTTTCTCAAACATAACAGTAAACCAAGCAATCAGTCTCATTACTGTTGTTCAAGCAGCCCCTGGCGTTCCCGCAAATGCTTTTGTTGATCTTCTAACCTCTTTTACAGTCGACACTGTCGCAATGCCCCCGACAACACCAGTTGTGACTCCGCCAGCCCCGCACGTGTCCGTAATCGGCAGCCCCTATTTCTCAAGTACTCTCGGCTATGACCTCTCCTACAATACCGTTGCGTATCCCGCTGAGTCGTTTGGTTTTGCGGTGGTGGGAGTGACGGGCGGCAAAGCGTTTGTGCATAATGCCCGTATCTCCTCTGAATATGAGTGGACGAAATTCGGGTCAAAGACGGCCGCAACATTGTATATGAACCTCAATGCGCCCTATGGCAGCACGGTTGTCGCAAACATTGGAGCCCCGAAGGCGTGTCCATCGCGCGCGGTAGGGAGCAGTGCGACGAGTACTGAGCCCACTGCCTGCGAGGGATACAACTACGGGTACAACGCGGCTTCGGATGCTTATGCATACGCGACAGGAGCGGGAGTCGCTTCGTCACTGTGGTGGCTCGACATTGAGGAGGCAAACAGTTGGTCAAACGACCCTTCGGTGAACGACGCAACAATACAAGGAGCAATTGACTACCTCAACAGCAAGAATATCCGCGTCGGCATCTATTCAGTTCCTCGCATGTGGATGGATATCGCTGGAACCTATGTCCCGACGCAGACGCTTGGGGGGCTTCCCGCGTCGATTCCTACTTGGTTTCCGATCGGCGTCACCCCAATCGTGGGTGCTATAAACACCTGTTCAACTACTGGAAGCTTCATATCCGGTAGTCCGGTATGGATCGTGCAGTATGAAGCAGATTATACTGCCGTTGATCAAAACATCGCCTGCTAGTCACTTCCTTTTTGGATTGCGCAGTTATGGGGGTGCTGCCGGTGAGAGTCTAAAGCTCTCACCGGCTCTCAAGAAGTTGCGCTTCCTAACATGATACAATCACTGGCATGGCGAATATGGAAAACATAACTATAGTGTTTGATGTAGCAATAGCTGCGGCATCTCTGTGGGTACTCTCAAAATTAATAGGGTATGGTGGGGAGATAGGAGATTCGTTAACCAAAGTTGGTTATGGAATCGTGATTATTGGGTTTTCACAAATTATTGAAACAGTTGGGCTCATTCTTCTCAATAACAATGTCTCCGAAGTTCACATTGTTCATCGTTCTTTTCTCACCGTCGGTTTCCTTTTGGTCTCATGGGGATTTAGAAATTTAATGACCAAACATTAGTCCCGACAATTAGAAAGTTTATTTTGTGTGTGGACAATCTTGACGTTCAGGAGGTAATTTGATAAGATACTTACATATTAAGCATCACGGAGAAAACACGCTGAAAGATATAGCGAAAGTCCTCGGCATAACAAGCAGTAACGAATACCCGTATCAAAAACTATGCCTGAAAGACTACCAGCTCTAAAAGCCATACCCCAAAAAGCGCCGAGCGTTTTCAGTTTACTCAGACAATACAAAGTCATGCTCCTGTGGCTCGTGGTATTGGGCATCGCGGCAAACGGATTAACGCTTTTCCTGCCCAAGCTCATCTCCGGTGTGATTGATTCCTTTTTGAGGGGGGTGCTCGACGTACCGACTCTTATACTCCAATTCGGCGGATTCTCGCTGGGCATTCTTGTCTTCACGTATATACAAAGCATCGTACAAACGTATGCCGGAGAGCGAGTCGCACGCGATTTGCGTTTCCAGATCGTGAACAAGATATCGCGGCAGGGCTACCGATTTATTGAGGACAAAAATCCTTCAAAACTTCTTACGAACATTACCTCCGACATCGATTCGATAAAGATGTTTGTTGCACAGGCAACCGTCTCACTCGTTTCCTCGGTAGTCACCATCATCGGTGCTGCGATTATTCTGTTTACAATCGACTGGCGTCTTGCACTTGCGGTACTCTCGATCGTTCCGATCATAGGCGTCACGTTCTTCGTCGTACTCCGCTTAGTTCGTACGCTCTTTACGCAGAGTCGCGAAGTGATCGACTGGCTCAACAAGGTGATAAACGAAAGTATTATGGGCGCTGCGCTCATTCGCGTTCTCAACTCGGAGCGTTTTGAGCACGATAAATTTACCGGCGCGAATACGCAGGCACGGAATATCGGCATGGGAATATTACGGCTCTTCTCATTCATGATACCGATTATCACGTTCGTCTCGAGCGTGGGTACGCTCATTGTGGTCTCGCTCGGCGGCTATTATGTCACCCAGGGTTCGCTCTCGCTCGGTTCGTTCGTTGCATTCAACAGCTACGTCGCCATCTTGATTTTCCCGATCCTCGTCATCGGATTTATTAGTAATATCATCGCGCAAGCAGGGGCATCGTACGCTCGTATCCATGAAGTCCTCGCAGAGCCGGACGAGAAAGACGAGGGCACGGTGAAAGAGTCGCTCTTGGGAAGAATAGATATAAAGAACGTGAGCATCGTGTATGGCGAGAAGCCCGCGCTTAAAGATGTCTCGCTTACCATACAACCACATACAAAGACGGCTATCATCGGTCCGACCGCGGCAGGGAAGACCCAGCTTCTGAATGTCATGACCGGTCTTACGTTCCCCCAAACAGGCGAGGTCGAGTACGATGATCGACCTATTGCGACCTATGAACACGAGTCGTTCTTCCCACAGGTTGGTCTTGTATTCCAAGACAGTGTTCTCTTCAACACGACGGTGCGCGAAAATATCGCGTTCAGTACTACGGTGACTGATGCCTCGCTTCAAAAGGCAGTCGAGACGGCAGAACTTGCCGATTTTTTGCACACCCTGCCGCAAGGCCTCGATACGGTAGTGTCTGAACGCGGTGCATCGCTCTCTGGAGGTCAGAAACAGCGCATCATGCTTGCGCGGGCTCTTGCGCTTGATCCGAAGATACTCTTTCTTGATGACTTCACGGCACGCGTGGACGCCCACACCGAGCGTAAGATTCTCGCGAACATCCAAAAGAATTATCCGGAAATCACGCTCGTTTCCATTACGCAAAAGATCGCACCCATAGAGCACTACGATCAAATCATCTTGCTCATGGAGGGGGAAATACTCGCCCGCGGTACGCACGAGGAACTCATGCGCACGAGTCCCGAATACGTCCAGATTTACGAATCGCAGCGCTCAACCAATACCTATGAACTACGAGCTTAATTCAGAACAAAATAAAAAGACGTTCTCCGCATGGGAAGCGTTGCGCGCGCTCTGGCCATATCTAGGGGGTGAACGGAATACTCTTATCTTCGCTGGCCTCGCTACCCTGGCGAACTCGCTGGTCAGCCTCGTGGCTCCGCTTCTTATTGCACATGTCGTGGACGCCTATATCGTACCGCGCCAATTTAGCGGAGTGATTACCTTCGGGCTCATTCTTCTCGGGCTGTATGTGGCGGGACTCTTTACGAGCTATGCGCAAACGCGCCTCATGGGCGGGACGGGGCAGCGCGTTCTTTTCAATCTACGGACACACATATTCGGGAAGCTCCAAGAACTGCCGGTCGCATTTTTCAACGCTAACAAAACAGGTGATCTTATCTCGCGCATCAACAACGATACCGACAAGCTCAACCAATTTTTCTCGCAGACGCTGGTGCAGTTCGTCGGCTCGATTGTGATCATGTTCGGCGCGGCAATCTTTATTCTCGTGATAAATTTAAAATTGGGTGTGGCCGCACTTGCTCCGGCATTGGCGCTCCTTGTATTCACCCAGCTTCTTTCTCCTTGGGTTAAACGCAGAAACGCAGTATCTCTGACCTCGACTGGCGGGCTTTCGGCAGAAGTATCAGAAAGCCTTAATAACTTCAAAGTGGTCGTTGCGTTCAACCGGCGCGATTTCTTCCGCAATCGCTTCGAGGTTGCCAACGACGCGAACTACAAAGCGGCGGTCAAAGCCGGAATCGCCAACAATACCTTTACGCCCGTGTTCGGCTTTTCCTCTAACATCGCGCAGCTCGTGGTGCTGGCCTATGGCATGTATCTCATTGGAACGGGGAGCTTTACGATTGGTCTCCTTGTCGGCTTTCTCTCGTATGTGACCAACTTCTACAACCCGCTCCGTCAGCTTGCCGCCTTATGGTCGAACTTCCAGATTGCGCTCGCAGGGTGGGACCGCATCTCAGCGATACTCAATTTACATAGTGAAATGACGGTTTTGCCAGCTCCGTTGGCAGAAGAAAAGCAACAGGGTAACGATGCATTACTTGAATTCAAGGATGTTTCTTTTCGCTACGTAGAGGGTAAGGATGTCTTACGTAATGTGAATCTCACGCTTCTGCGCGGCAAGACGTATGCACTCGTCGGCCCTACGGGCGGCGGTAAGACCACGACCGCTTCACTCATGGCACGACTCTATGATCCGTCCGAAGGCACGGTATATCTGGATGGTCGTGATATCAGAACCTTTGATGCATTCGAGCGCACAAAGAAAATAGGATTTATTTTGCAAGAGCCGATTCTCTTTTCCGGTACGGTGCGCGAGAACATTTTGTGTGGTAATGAAGCGTATAAAGAGTATTCAAATGAGGCACTCGTCACCGTCATTCACGATGCGGGTCTCGAGAGTTTGCTCATGCGCTTCGACGGTGGACTTGAGGCGAAAGTAGCGACCTCGGGTGACGCACTCTCACTCGGCCAAAAGCAACTTATTGCATTCATGCGTGCCGTACTTCGCGACCCCGACCTGCTTATCCTCGATGAAGCAACCGCCAATATTGATACCGTGACGGAACAGTTGCTCGAAGATATCTTGAAGAAATTACCGGAGCACACAACACGCGTCATCATTGCTCACCGATTAAACACTATTGAAAATGCGGACGAAATCTTTTTCGTGAATGGTGGCGAGATCACCCTCGCAGGTTCCATGGAACAGGCCGTTGATATGCTCCTGCACGGAAAAAGAGAAAGTTAAGATTTTCGACCGGAGAAAGTGAGGAAATGAGTGAAAATCTTAAGAAATTTATTCTCTTGGTTCGAGGTTAATTGCGCGTGGTACAATTTCGTTGTACCCATTTTTACGTATAATTTATGTCAACCACATCGACACAGGATCTTCATGCTCGGAAGCAAGAAAAGGATAAATACGAGGAGCAGATAAGAGAAAAGGAGAGCGAATTGGGTCGAGCGGAGGATAAAATAAAAGGAAAGAAGATTGAGCTTGAAAGAATGGAGAAAGATGCAGCAACTCTAAAATCAGCAATCGATCAGCTTAAATCAAAATGTGAATCTATCACAGGAGAAATGAAGACTATGCAGCTAGAGTTGGAAAAGATATTGAAGAAATAAGACCTTAGGCAATTATTCAAAAGTAAAAAGCACTAATACCCTATACGGAAGATAATCGTGACTATCTCCATTTCCCATTTTCATAATCATAAAAGTCTTGAATTGACGGAAGGAGTATACTGAGGGTTATGAAAACTTCGCTTCATCGAATTATTACCGAGGACTCCATTGAGCTCGTCGGTCTCTTATATGAGCCAGAAGAAACAACTAACAAAATCCTTGTTCACGTTCACGGGATGGCCGGTAACTTCTATGAGAACAAGTTTCTTGATGCTATTGCTGAGACTCTTACTGCAAACGGTATCGCCTTCTTTGCGTTTAACAATCGCGGGTGTGAATTAATCAAAGACTTAACCAAAATCGTAAACGGTAAGAGGACCTATATCAGAATAGGGAACGCGTACGAAGAATTTGAGGATAGTCAGATTGATATTACAGCTGCAATCAACTTTGTCGGCTCGAGGGGTTTCTCTAATGTTCATCTATCCGGACATAGCCTGGGTTCTCCAAAGGTTGCCCATTATGTTGCAAATAGGAATGATAATGCTCTCTCATCAGTGATTTTCATTTCTCCATCTGACATGGTTGGTCTCATCAAGATAGACAAGAATCACGACAGAGACATGAACATGGCTAAGCAGATGGTTGCAGAAGGGAGAGGTAATGAGCTCCTGCCCAATCCTGTGCTCTGGGATGGGAATCCTCTATCCGCGAAAACGTACATCAGTCTTGGAGGGATGGAATCGAATGTCGCCGTGTTCAACTTCCACGACCCGAAAGACACGCTCCCGCTTCTTTCGAAGATAACGATTCCGACATATGCGGTTATGGGAAGAAAAGACGATGCTTTGGTAATTCCAGTTGAAGAGACTATGGAGAGGATAAAGAAAGCTATGATTAATTCTCCGAAGGTTGAAACTAATATCCTTGGTGATGCAGGTCATGGATATAACGGTTTCGAGCAGGATTTGGCCGATGCTTTAGTCTCATGGATTAAATAATTTTGTAATGTAATAAGAGCCTAAAGCTCTCACTGGAGAACAATACACAAACAGAAACCGCCCGAAGGGCGGTTTCTGTTTGTGTTACTCGCTTGGAATTATCGATTAAAAGAATCCGAATAGGTGCGAGAAGAACCCGCCGATGGAGCTCATGATGCCACCCTGCTTCAGAGGCACCGCGCTAGTCGAAGTCGAAGAGGGAAGTGCACCCTGATCGATGACGGTTGATGCAGTGACCGAGGTGCCGTTCACTGCACCCTGGACGATGACGCTATCGCCGATTGCGATGTTGGTGAGCCTCGCTGTCGTGACTCCTTTCTTCGTCACTTTCGCTGTGGCGATATCGATGGTGTACGTGACGTTGCTTTTATTCACGACGGTGATTGAGCTGCCGGAGATTGCCGTGACATTCCCGCCGACGACAGGCTGGCCGTTTCCGGCTGGAAGCGTGAGCGGCGTGAGTGAATTCGTGTCGGATTTGCCTTCCGGAATTTTCCCGAGACCGCGCACTACGCCATCACGAATCGTAGTTGCGATCACGTTTGTGCCGGTTACGGTGCCCTTGATCATCACCGTATCACCGACGAGAATAACCGAGACGGTCGAAGTAGCATTGCCCTTTGTAACGGTCGCATTCGTTGCGTCTACGGTATACACGGTAGATGTCGGAGTCGCCTTATTTCCGCGCTGCCAGCCCTTGGTCGCGACTGTAAGTGTATTTCCGGAAATGGTAGTGAC
>OCZT010004878.1_pt1 | contig 13449 bp, 9 predicted proteins | sample 1539031 | NCBI WGS metagenome assembly OCZT01 (sample SAMEA3539308, study PRJEB22396) | soil metagenome | biome: tundra; feature: field; material: soil | place: USA | collected 2010-05 | depth 0.15 m | reverse complement strand
GCCGCCGCAGGCCGGCGCCGCGTCAGGTCGCTGCCGCCGCAGCCGACACAGAACCAGGGCTCGCCGACCGGAGAGGCATCGCCTGCGGCGGCCATAAGGCCCGGGACTTCCGGCCCGGATCGTGCGCCCATTGGCCCTACTCGGAATGAGGCCGATCGCGGAAGCTCACACCAAGATTGATGACAGGCTCCGCAGCCTATCTCCGGTGCGGGGCGCATTTGTATGCCTGGGGCCCCCGCAAGCCCTCCCTAGACACGAAGGCGGCACTATGAGCACGACTTTTTCCCTGCGCGACATTGACGTCGTACTTCGCGACGGCTCGTCGGTTCGCATCCGACCCGCCCATGCGACGGATGAGCCCGGAATCCTGGCCTTCCTACAGAGCCTTTCGGACGACTCCCGACGACTTCGATTTCCCGCGGGGAATGTCGACCTTGAGGGTACTTCACGCCGTTGGGCCGGCGTCGAGGATTGCTCCGACTGCTGCGTGCTGGCGGTCCAGGGTGGCGATGTGATTGGTCAGGCCAGCTACGACCGCACCACCGAGGACCGGGCTCGGGTCGGCTTCACGGTCGCGGACTCGTTCCAGGGCCGCGGCCTGGGAACGCTCCTGCTCAAGCGTCTCGCCGAAGCTGCCGCCGCCAATGGCGTTGCGGTATTCGAGGGCGAGGTCCAGACGGACAACCACAAGATGCTGGACCTATTCCGCGAGAGCGGATTCAGCCTCACGATGAAGTCCGAGCCGGGCCTGGTGCGAGTCCAGTTCCCCACTTCGATCACACCTGAGGCGCAGGCCCGTTTCGAGGCTCGCGAACAGATCGCGGCGATGAACGCCGTCCGCGGCATGCTCGCCCCGCGGTCAGTCGCCGTCATCGGCGCCGGCCGCAAGCGCAAGACCATCGGCGGCGAAGTCTTCCACAACCTCATGGACGGCGGCTTCAACGGCCCGGTCTACCCGGTCAATCCCGTCGCCGAAGTCGTACAGTCGGTCCGCGCCTACAAGTCCATCCTGGACATCCCGGGTCCGGTGGACCTGGCCGTCATCGTCGTGCCCGCCAAGCTGGCTATGGCGGCCGCCAAGGAATGCGCCCAGAAGGGCGTCCACGGCATGGTCGTGATCACGGCCGGCTTCGCCGAGACTGGCGCCGCCGGCCGTGAGATGCAGAAGGAACTGCTGGGCGTCGCCCGCGAACACGGCATGCGCCTCATCGGCCCCAACTGCATGGGTGTGATCAACACCCACGACGACGTTCGAATGAACGCCACCTTCTCCCCCAACGCCCCGATCCAGGGCAACGTCGGCTTCCTGAGCCAGTCGGGCGCGCTCGGACTGGCCGTCATCGAATACGCCAACACGCTGAACCTTGGCCTCTCGACCTTCATCTCGGTCGGAAACAAGGCGGACCTCTCGGGCAACGACTTCATCCAGTACTGGGCGGACGACCCGGCTACGGACGTCATCGCGCTCTACCTGGAGTCGATCGGTAACCCGCGCAAGTTCGCCCGCATCACCCGCCGGGTCGGGCGCCAGAAGCCGATCCTCGTGGTCAAGAGCGGCCGCTCCTCAGCCGGCGCCCGAGCCACTTCCAGCCACACCGGCGCGCTGCTCGGTGCCTCGGACGTGACAGTGGACGCGCTGTTCAAGCAGGCCGGCGTCATCCGAACGGACACTCTGGGCGAGTTCTTCGACGTTGCCACTCTGCTCGCCAACCAGCCGCGCCCAAAGGGCAACCGCGTCGCGATCCTGACGAACGGCGGCGGCCCCGGCATCCTCTGCGCGGATGCCTGCGAGGCGGACGGCCTCATCGTGCCGCAGGTTCCGGACGACATCAAGGCCAAGCTGGCCGAGTTCCTGCCGGCCGACGCGGGCCTGAACAACCCGGTCGACATGATCGCGGCCGCCCCGGGCGAGTCCTACCGCAAGGCCCTCAAGCTGCTGGCCGAATGGGACGGCATCGACGCCGTCATCATCCTGTACGTCCCGGTCCTCGTGACCAACTCCGAGGAGATCGCCGCCGGTATCCGCGCCGCGGCTCTGGAGATCGAGCGCGAAGTCCCGATGCTGTCGGTCTTCCTTTCGAGCAAGGGCACGCCGGACACTCTCAAGACCGAAGGCCTCTCGATCCCGTCCTACCCGTTCCCGGAAGATGCCGCTCGGGCCCTCGCACACGCCGTCCGCTACGGCATCTGGGCGGAGACTCCCGAAGGCGTCGTTCCACAGTATTCGGACATCCGGACTTCCGACGCGAAGGCCCTCGTTGCCGACGTGCTGAACGACCTTCAGACGGCGGGCGGCGAGCAGTCGCGCTGGCTCATGCCGGACGAAGTCGCCCAGTTGCTCGGCAGCTACGGCGTACCGATGGCAGCGTGGCGGCTGGCGGCCACTCCGGAGGCAGCCGGCGCGGCTGCCGCGGAAATCGGCGGCAAGGTGGCGCTCAAGGGCGTCGCGCCCAAGCTGATCCACAAGACTGAGGCCAAGGCCGTCATCCTCAACCTCGAGGGCACCGCCGAGGTCCAACAGGCCGCGGTTGAGATGGCCGCTCGCATCGCCGCCCAGGGCACCACGGTGGAGAAGTTCTTCATTCAGCAGATGGTCCCGTCCGGCGGCGTTGAGATGCTCGTCGGCGTGGTCCACGACAAGCTGTTCGGCCCCGTCGTGGCCTGCGGCGCCGGCGGCACGGCCGTCGAGGTGCTCAAGGACATCAAGGTCCGCATCACTCCGCTGACGGACCGCGATGCCCACGAGATGGTGACTTCACTGCGCACGTTCCCGCTCCTGGACGGCTTCCGCGGTGCGCCCAAGTGCGACGTGGCCGGCCTGGAGGAGCTGCTGCTCCGCGTGGCCGCGATGGTCGAGCAGCATCCGGAGATCTCCGAGATGGACTGCAACCCGGTCATCGTCCGGCCGGAGGGCGCGGTCATCGTGGACGCACGCATCCGGATCGAGGCAGTGGCGGAGTAGCGCGCGATTGAGTGGCGGCGCTCGGGTCCGCTCGGGGCCCCGCGCCGTTTCCACTCATGGCTTCCAGTGGAAGCGCAAATCGGGATTTCTCGTTCAAACCGCCCGCCGTGGGCGGTTTGAACGTTTCTGGAGAGGCACATCCCCGTGTCCGCTCAACGCCGGGTGCAGTTTCTGCCTATTGCTCGTGGTGCGAGCAAGAAGCGGTGAATTTGGCCTCGAAGAGTGCCGAACGGCCGATTCGGACCGGATCCCCATTCAGAAGTAGCCGTTTGTGTCTATCTATCGAGGGAACGGCCCACTGCACGAGACGAAGTGTCCGCCCTTTGCTCGTGGGGCTGTCATTGGGCAGAAACCATGGGTCGCTCGCGGAACGAGGCCGTGTCGCGGAACGAGGCCGTGTCGCGGACCGCTCAGGTCTCGGTGCTTTGCTCCGGGAACTCGATCTTGAGGGCGCCCCAGCGGCCACCGAACTTGAGGGGGATCTCGTAGGTTCGGTCGGCTTCGACATCGATTGACACAGTGCGGGAGTTTCCTCCCAGGATCACGGTGAGGTCGTGGGTACCCGGCGCAACGAGCAGATCGAATCGGAAGCCTTTGCTGACGTCGCCGGGGAAGTAGACCTGCGTATCCAGCGCAACCAGCACGGCCGGCGCAATCCCCGTATATGAGCGCCAGGTCCAGCCGGGAAATACCAGGACGACCGTCGCCTGGCCAGTAGTTGCACCTGGTTCTGCAGCCATTCAGATCCTCCACCCACATATGCCCCAGGCATTGTGGCTGCGAAGCCGCGGCATGTCATCGACCAAACGGGGGTCCCCCAACCGGGACCAGAACGCACCAACGCCGCTCGACTTCTGGCCCGAGGCCCGAGGCCCAACGCCCGGCTCGACCGCCCGTCCGGCCCGACCCTAGTGCTCCGCCACCAGCAACCGTCCGTCGACCCAGCCGCGCCAGCCGTTGGCCGACCTGACCTCCGCCCACGGCCCGTTCCTCGCCTCCACCACCAACTCCAGCCGTTCCGGCAAGACAAGTGCAGGCAGGCGGGAAGCATCCGGTGTGGGCCAGGCCGCGATGCCACCCGGCGGAACGAGGCTGATCTGCGGCCGAGCCGGCGTGTTGGCCGGAATTACCGGAGCACCTGCTGCAGCCCAAGCTTGCGGCGACGGCCCGTTGCCGGGCCCGTTGATCGGCCCCAGCCGGGCGAACAGCATCGGCGGCATGAACGGCGTCCCGGCCAGGGCCGATCGAATCCAGCGGATCTTCAGGCGTTGGGCGGCCAGCGCGGGATCGGCCAAAGAGTCGGATCTGCTGCAGATCATCGCGTATTCGATCTGGGCCGACTGAAGCTTGCCGACGAGCCGCCCCGCCGCCGAACCGTGAGCCCGACCGGCAGCTCGTCGGGCCGAACGCCGGGTCCAGAGGCTGCCGAGCGATCGCATCTCTTCGTCCGTGACCACCATCGGGTCCGGTTCGCCGGCCACAATCGCCCTGTAGTTACGCTCCTCGCTTCGGGTCGCCAGGACGACCATGACGCCCAGGAGGATCAGGAACGGCAGGCCCTTGATCGTGGCCCAGGCGATCCACTGGAGAACGCTCGGGTCGGCGCCGTCGCTCGTGTCCAGAACGAAGTCCACCACCGGCGAGTTCCACACCGCATGAGCGGCGAATCCAGCCGCCACAAGGATCGACGAGCCGGCCAGCCGCTTACCCAGGCCCACCGACCGCTGAGTGGCCAGATATGCGAAGCCCATGCCGGTCAGGCCGGTAAACAGCACGTGGCTGTAGAGACCGCCCGCACCGACACGCAGCAGGAAGGTACTGAGCACAGGGCCGGACTGGTCCACGGCGCCCGGAACAGCTGCGGCCGCGATGATGAAGTAGGAGACATCCTCCACGACGGTGAACCCCAACCCGATCATGGCGCCGTATACGAAGCCGTCCATGACACCGTCGAATTCGCTCGAGGCGATCAGGAAGAGGACGAGCACGCCCATGAGCTTGAGCGTCTCCTCAACGCCCGGGCCCACGATCGCCGGTCCCCATTGCGAGGCGAATTCCGGCGAAGTGACCTTGCCGATAACCGACAGCCAGGCCTCGTTGGCGACTTCAGCCAGACCGGTCGCGACAATTCCGCCCCACAGGAGAGCCCCCGCCAGCATGGTCTTTGGCTCGCGCTCGAACAGGTCGAGCCGATAGATGAGCAGAGCGACGGGGATCGCATAGACCAGAACCAGCCCCCACGAGAGAAGCCAGGCCGCCGGCAGACCGGCCATGAACAATTGCTCGATGCCGAAGTAGAGGGTCCCGAACGCAAGCAGCAGGCAGAAGAGCCAGAAGGCGGGCTGGCTCGGCTGGAAGATCGAAGTCTGCTTGCCCCAGCGCGGGGCGGCTGACGAAACAACTGGGGCGCTCATCGCGCGACTCCAACGCTCTGGAGCATGGCCGTGACATCGTCGATGACCGGCTCGAGATGACCCTGCCGGGCGGCCACGAAAATGACCAAATCGTTGCCGTCCACCACCATGCAGATCAGTTCGCCATCCAGCACGCCGGTGTGCTGCGACACGACGGTGGCCTGGAAAAGCACGAACGAGGTGTCGAAGCCATTGATCCTTGTGGTCCGAACGTCGCCGTAGCTGATCTGGGCGGCCTCGGCATCGAGGGACGGCCGCTGCCCTGCCAGAAGCGCGGCGGAGTCGACCGTCGAGTCGGACGAGACGACCTCGGCGGTGAGCAGAGCGTCGGCCTTGCGCAGCTCGATGCCGGGTGAGGCGTCGGTGGTGGGCGCCAGCACCCAGCCCGGGGCCGCCGTGAACCGGACCGCGCCGTCCACAGTCACCGTGCCGGCGCTTGGGGCGGGAATCGCAACATCCAGCCCGATGCCGCCGAGGACCACGCCACCGATGACCATCGCCACGAGCATTGTGAGCAGCACCCTGGACCAGGCGAAGCCGGCGCGGCGGGGGGCCGGTGGCCAGTAGTAAGGTGAAGGCCAGCCCGCGTTGCCCGGACCCCAGCCGGCGGGCGGTGCCCAGCCTGGAGGCGGAACCCAAGCAGGCGGAACCCAGCCTGGAGGCGCCGACGGCGGCAAACTCGGAGGAGGCGCCCAAGTCGGGGGCGGACCATAGCTCCCCACCGGACCATACTGGCCCGGCCCCCTGGGAGCGAACTGGCTCATCTGGTGACGATCCTCCGGATGCGCAGCGGTGAACTCGACACATCGTAAGCGGCCGCGCTTTATCGCCGCTCGCCCGACATCGAGACCGTGGCCTTGGGCGCCATGCGGCGGCAGCGGGCACAATGGCCGGACATCCGATGCAGAGGGGACCCATGAGCGGATCTACAGTCGGCAGGATTGGCGTTGGCAGCTGGACGAGGGCCGCCGGGATCGCCGGGATCGCCGCGCCGGCTCTGTGGACCGTCGCGGCGGCCATGGAAGTGGCGCGCGCCAACATCGGCCACTCGATCATCTCCCGTCCGGAGCGTTTCTTCAGCGACTCGGCGTGGCATTGGCCGCTGGCCCTCCTCGTGGCACTCATGGTGGGCGCGCAGATCGCGGCCATGTCGGCGCTCCTGGTGTCCGGTCCGCGACGACAGCTCGCAATCGCTGTTGGGGCGCTCCTCGGCTTGGCAGGCGTCGCCCGTCTCGCCCTGGCGCTCCTCATGCCCAACGACCCTCATGGCTATTCGGCTAGTCCTGCGGCGGCCCTCTGCTCCAACATCGTTCTGCTGGCCCTGCCGCTAGGGATGCTCACGACTGCCGTCCTGATGAGGCGGCGCAGCCCGGCGCTGGCCTGGCTGTCGGGTGGGGTGGCCTTGGCGATGATCGGGATCTCACTCTGGGCAACGGTCTGGTCCGCGCGTTCCGGCGCAAGTCAACCTCAACTTCTCGCAATCGAGCCCGCCGAAGGACTGACTTCGGTCTGGTCGGGCGTCGTCGGCGTCTGGCTGCTGGGCCGGCGGCTGCCGCTGCATCTCCCGGACCTCGGCCGAAAGTCGGGCGTCGCCGTAGCCCTCGCTGCCTGCGTCGCGGTCGTCGCGCCGAGCGGCTCGTTCGTCGCTGCCTATCGGCCGACGATCGAAGCTCAACTGACCGGCCGAACAAGCGTCGAAACGATCCATGCCGACGCAGTCGATCGCACCTACCGCCTTCATCGGCCGGCCAAAGTGGCTGCCGCGCCCGGCCTGGTCATCGTCCTGCACGGTTCATTCGGTGGCGGCTTCCAGATCGAGGCGGACTCGGGCTTCGATGTCGAGGCGGACCGGCTCGGCTGGATCGCGGCCTATCCGGACGGCGTCGCCGATGGCTGGGACGCGTTCGGCAGCACTGACAAGTGGGGCCGCCACCCGGGAGCGGACGATGTCACTTTCATCTCCGCCCTGATAGATCGGCTCGAGGCCAGCGATGCCATCGACCCCAAGCGCGTCTACGTCACCGGCATGTCGCGCGGCGGCATGATGAGCTATCGCCTGGGCTGCGCGTTGTCCGACCGCCTTGCCGCGATCGCGCCCGTCTCGGGCAACATGGCAACGGAAAGTGGCAGCGCCGACGTCCCCTGCACTCTAACCCACCCCGTTTCCGTTCTCGCGATCCACGGCAGCGCCGATGGCACGATCCCCATCAACGGCGGCAAGGTGGACATCACCTTCTCGCCAATGGCCGACGTGATCGCCCGATGGCGCGCCATGGATCAGTGCGGTGCGGCTTCCACGCAGTCCGCCGACGGGCCATCGACAACGACGACGTGGGCATGCCCGGGCGGCAGCACGGTGGCGACGCGGGTCGTGAGCGGTGGCTGGCACACCTGGCCAAAGCTCTCCGGCACGGCAGCCTCGGAAGGCGGATCGCCTGATTCGTTCGACGCCGCCCGCCTAATCGCGGACTTCTTCGTGGCCCATCCAAGAACGACGGGCTAGGACGCCGCGGCAAGCAGAGCGGGCCCGACCAAGCGAGACCCGGCCTGGTCGTCTCGGGACTAGCTGCGGCGAAGCGTGCGCCGCGCCACTCACTGCATGCCCGCCGCGCCACCGTCGCGCCAAAAAGTTGGTAGGGGAGGGAGGATTCGAACCTCCAACCGGGGCTGTATAAGAGCCATGCTCTAACCGTTGAGCTACTCCCCCGCCGGGCGCCGCGATCGTACACCACGGGGCGGTGTGGGCGGGCGACAAGCGGGCGGCAGTATGCCCCGCCATCTAGTCAGCCTCCCCTGCCACGGAAGTTGGGCCGGACAACGCCGGCACGTGGTCGACTGAAGCAAACGTGGCCGGCTCAGGACCACCTTTTCCACGCATGTCTGAGCGTGGATTGAGCCGTTCAACGGGCTTCCGGGGCTTCGCGACCCGCGCCGAGACGGCGATCGGATGGCTAACTTTCCCTCCAGGTGAGTTAGGCCAAAAGTCGATACCCGACTCACGAACGGGCGATAGCCGGCGGCGGGTGCGCGCGGCAGGTGCGCACGGCGCCGGGGCGAGCGACGAGCCAGAGGTGCCGGCGGGGCCGCGGCGCTCCCCTAATCCACTCCCCCTCTGAGCACCTCAATCCGCGGCCGGTGCGGGATGGTCTCGGGCGTGTATTCGGACACGAGCCTTACGCCGTCGCGGAAGCGGCGCAGTTCGGCATCCGTGTTGAAGAAGCCGACGCTGATGCGGATAGCATCGAGCGGCGGGATGTTGCGGGCGATACACAGGGTCCGCTGCGACAACTCGCGCAGGGCGGGAAGCGAGTGCCAGCCGGCGATTCGGAACGAGACTAGGCCGGCCATGTTGCCCGGCGGGGTTAGCACCTCGACGCCCGGAATCTCGACCAGCATCGCCGCAGCCTCGCCGGCAAGTCTGGCGATTCGAGCGTGGATCCAGGGAAAGCCGACGAACATGGACAGCCATGACACGCTCCGGGCGAGGCCCTGAACGGATGGCCCGTGAAAACCTGAACTCTCGAAGCGGCGGGCATCGGGCCAGAGCTCGCCGTTGGTGGCCAGATCCATCGACTCGAAGTTGGAGTAGCCGCCGTACGTCAGCCGAGGCCGATCCATCGTGGACGGCGCGCAATAGACGGCGCCCATCCCTTCCGGCCCCAGCAGCCACTTCTGCCCTGGAACCGAGTAGAAGTCGACACCAAGATCCTCGACCGAGACCGGGATCGCCCCAACCGACTGCGCGCCATCGACCGCGACCAGCGCTCCGCGCGAGTGAGCCAACTCCGCGATCTCGCGGATCGGCAATCGCGCGCCGGTCGCCCAACTGACATGGGAAACCGACACGAGCCGCGTGCCCGGAGTGATCGCCTGATCGAAGGCGGCGAGAATGGCCGAATAGTCGGGCACCGAACCGGCATCGGCCCCGACGTCGGCCCCGGCGTCGCCCGCGGCCCCCAGCCCGATGTCGGCAACGACAATCTCAACGCCCAGGCGCTCGCGAACCGCCCAGAGCGGCCCCAAGCCGCCGTGATGCTCGAGGTTCGTCGTTACCGCTCGGTCGCCGGGCTTCCATTCGACCGCCCAGGTTGCCACGTTCATGCCGTCGGTGGCAGCGTGCGTCAGCGCTATGTGCGCCGGGCTCGTGTCCAGCACCGAGGCCATTGCGGCCCGCGCCTCCGCCTTCCGTTCCACCGAGTCCTTGTAGTAGTTGATGTCCGCCCGTCCGGTGCGGAGCTCCCACGCCTCTGCCTCGGCCATCGCCCGTGCCGTCTCCCTGGGGAGCGGCCCGGCTGTGCCCGTATTCAAGTAGATCCCAGCCGCAGTCGCCGGCAGCGCTTCCCGCAACGCGGGGATCTTTTCGTCATCGGGGAGGAAGGGTGTCACCACGGTTCGTATGATAAGTCCCGTTGCGCGAGATTCAGCTGAGTTGCGCTTCCCGGGCTAGTTGCCCGTGACGCGGAGCGAATACTCCGCAGCGCGGGGCGTACACCGGATGTTCACCCCCGCAATCGCCTTACCTACTACGACATGATCGGCCTTATGGCGTGCAAGCTGGCCTTCGCCCTATCGCTCCTCGACTGCAAAGACGTGGCCGTCTACGACGGCGGCTGGACTTAATGGGGCGATCGCCTGGATCTACCGGCGGAACGCTAGGCAGAACGCTAGCCGGCCCCGCTCCCGGCTCCCGGCGCAAGCGATCCCCTACCAGGAATTCGAGCCACCGGAATGTCGGTCGGGCGGCGGCTCCGTCAACCACGCAACCCCAGCGTTCACGGCGACGTGCGCCTTCTCCCGGCTGACCAGCAATTGGTCCACTTCCCTGGGCGACTCCGCGACGCTGTACGCCCAGTAGTTAGCCGCGCTCACCGTAATGAAGCGCGAGGCCTGCGCATCGAGCGCCCGGGCCATTTCCGGCTCATAGCCCAGATGGATCTGACCTTCGATGGTGAAAGGCGAGACGAGCAGCACGGACTTGACTGCCTGCATGGAGGTCCACGTGTCCGTCCCTGCATCCAGCGGCGCATTCCGGTGGGCTAAAAGGACGTCACTCAGCTGGACACGGACCACGCCTGGCCCCGCGACCACCCGACGCGAACCCAGCTCCATGACGCTGGCGTCGGAGAGGATCATATGCTCCGTACCGGCCTCGTTCAGGACGTCACTGAGGCGCCGCAACCTGGTATGGAACGTGCCCTCGATCACCAGGGACCGAGTCACCAGGGTGAGCTCAAGCGCAAGCGGTGGATTGATTGATCCAAACATGGCCACAGGATAGCGGCGCCGGCCCAGAAGCGGAATGAGCCAAGCGTATCAAGCCGGCTCGATCGCCCGAGATTCTGGAGCCTTCGCGGCGGCCGTAACCAGATTCTCGGCGCCGCATTGCATTTCGCGATGCAACCGCTCGACATTGGCGAGCGTGTCTATCTCCGTGGGGCTCTTGTCGATGCGCAGCCGCACTATGCGCGGAAACCGCAGGGCGTAGCCGGATTGATGCCGGTCGGAGCGCTGGATGAGGTCGAAGGCGATCTCGACCACTACCACCGGGCTCACCTGACGGAAACGCCCGAGCCGATGGATCGTGTGCGCCTCGAACCACGTTGTCATTTCGGCGATCTCCGCATCGGTCAGTCCCGTGTAGGCCTTGCCGATGGTCGCCAGCCGATCGACCGATTCATCGCGCACGGCAAAGGTGTAGGCCGATAGGACGCCGTGGCGCTTGCCGTGGCCCTCCTCTACTCCGACTACGACACAGTCGATCGTCGCCAGCGCCCGCTTCATCTTCAGCCAGCCGAGACCACGGCGGCCGGGCGAGTAGCTGCTGTTGGGGTCCTTGACCATCAGACCTTCGTTGCGTCTGGCCCGCGCCTCCGCGAAAGTGCGCTCCAATTCCTCAACCGAATCCGCGCAGACCAGGTGCGACAGGGCGAACCGACCGCCCCCGGCCACAGTGGGCAGGTTCAAAGCCTCCAGACGACGGCGCCGATCCGACAGCGGCACGGCGAGCAACGACTCGACGGCGTGCAGCCGGGGCGCGATGGCCAACAGGTCGAAGGCGACGTAGGCGACCGGAACCTCAGCCTGAAGCCGGGCGGTCGGCTCCTTCCGGCCCAATCTCCCCTGCAGCGTCAGGAAGGGCAGCACGTGGCCATCCGCGAAGGCCAGGATCTCGCCGTCCAAGATTCCGTCCCAATCCAGCGTCCGGGCCGCATCGACGATCTCCGGGAACTGGCCACTGATGTCGTGCATATCGCGGCTGTAGAGACGTACTTCCGAACCGCGCCGGTGCAGCTGAGCCCGGATGCCGTCGTGCTTGTCCTCCACCCACACGGACGGCCCGAGGCGAGTCATGACGTCCTCGGCGCTCTCCGCGGGCGTCGCCAGCATGAACTTGATTGGGTGCAGGAGGCAGAGGCGGGCTTCCTCGAGCCGATTCTCCAGAGCCAGCACGGCGGCCTCGCCCGTGTTCCCGGTAAGCATCATCGCCATGCCGACGGCCGTCTGAGGCCGCCGGAACGCTTCGGCGATGGCCGCCTCCAAGAGGCCCTCGCGCAGCCCGATGCGCAGCTCGCCGGTCATGATCTTGACCACGTACTTGGCCGTAAGCGGACCGCAGCGCTCAAGGAGAGCGGAGAAGACGGCAGCCTTGGGCGCCGATCCTGCCGCAGCCTCCATGGCCGCGAAGGCGTCGGCGACTTCCGCGAGACTCGGTGAGAGGAATGGATCAGGGAATTCGGGCCGCATCGAGAGCACTTCGGCCACGGCCTGGCCCAAATCCGACGAGTGGTCATAAGCAGCGCCGAGAGCCCCAGCCGGCGTGCCCGCAATTCTGCTGACGACCGCGGCTATCGTGGCCCAGCCCAGCCCAACCGATCGCGGATCCACCTCCGGAAAGGGCCGCCCGCCCAGGAATATAGCAGCCGGACGTAACTCCAACGCCGGCAACGTGGCCAGATATCGGGCCAGCAGCGCTGTCTTCTCCGAAGTTCGACTTGTGCCGGCGACACGATCCGCCAGCTCGCTCCAGCCAAGCATGGCCGCGATGGTATACCTTCCCCCCGTGAAGTCCGCTCGACGCACCTGGCGTGATCCGCACCGGCGAACCGGAGGAGGCAATGGCTGCATCTCCTGAGCGCGAGTCCTGGCGACCGGAAGCCATCCTGGGCCGGCAAATCGTCCTGCGCCGGCATCGTGCCGAGAACCTGCGGACCTTCTCGCGCTGGTATTCAGACCCGGAAATCGCGCGCCTGACCCGCTACCAGCAAGCGCCACTCTCCAACGACGACATCCAGCGGTTCTTCTACACCAGGGTCATGGGCTCGGATTTCCTGGCCATGGCGATCCACATGCGCGACACGGACAGGCTCATCGGAACGTGCGCGTTCAGCCAACTGGACGGCGACAACGGCTCGACGCTATTCCATATCACCATTGGCGAGCACGACGCCTGGGGCAAGGGTTACGGCAGCGAGGCCACCGAACTGATGGTGGCGCACGCATTCACGTGTTTGGGGATCCATCGGGTCGCGCTAACGGTCTTCGAGTTCAATGAACGGGCGATCCGCGCATACGAAAAGAGCGGCTTCGTCGCGGAGGGTCGCGCCCGCCAGGCCATCTTCAGGGACGGCCGCTTCTGGGACGAGATTCACATGAGCATATTGCTCGACGAGTGGGAAGCGCGAAACCGGGCCCAGCGCTAGGAAATGACGGCGCGGAACCTAGCTCGCGGCTTCCGCGACTGCAACAGCCTGCTTGGCTCGGTATTTTTCGATGATCTGCTGCAGCGTGGAACTGCTCAATTCCTTGAGGATGGCGTGTTCCGCCGCATAGAAGACGTCGTGAACGCCGCACTCGCCGTCCACGCCGCACGCGGCGCCACGCATGACGCAAACCTGGCGATGCGGATCACCCTCAACAGCCTCGATGACGCGCAAGAGGGTGACCGACGCCGAGCCTTCGGTCAGCTGATAGCCGCCGGCCCGACCGGGATGGGCGAGAACGAGCCCAGCGCGCGTCAAGTCGCCCATGATCTGGGGCAGGAAGCGCGGCGGGATCTTCATCTCTTCCGCGATC
>OCZT010004876.1_pt1 | contig 13451 bp, 14 predicted proteins | sample 1539031 | NCBI WGS metagenome assembly OCZT01 (sample SAMEA3539308, study PRJEB22396) | soil metagenome | biome: tundra; feature: field; material: soil | place: USA | collected 2010-05 | depth 0.15 m | reverse complement strand
GATGGATCACCTGGAAGCCGCGAGCCACAAGTACGCGGAGTCTCTGGCGCCCGACGGCAACTGGCCGGACGTTGCGTATCAAAGCAAGGGTCAGACTCATTGGGACGCGGTCGAGCATCTGAATCGCACGCTGGTAATGGCGAAGGAGGCGCGGCTCCTGCGGAACCGTGGCCATGCCGATGCGGCGCTGGACGCAAAGGTGATTCGCGCGCTGCATGCGTGGACGGCGGCCGACTGGCAGAATCCGAATTGGTGGTGGAACGAGATTGGCGTGCCGGAACTTTGCGGGGAGATTGCCGCGCTGATGCAGCCGGTGCTGGCGCCAGAGGAGATTGCGAAGGTCGCTGGGATGATGCAGCGGTGGAAGCAGGAACACGATGAAGGCCCCTGGGAAGGCGCGAATCTAACCTGGTTGATGGCAATCGAGATCGTGCGCGGGTGTCTTTTGAATGACAGCGCCGCTGTGGCCGCGGGATACGAAACCCTTTACAAGGAGATCCGATTGGCCGGCCCAGACGACGAGGGTGGGATACAACCGGACTTCTCATTTCATCAGCATGGGCGGCAGTTGATGAACGGAGGGTACGGGATGTTGTTTGCCGCAGACGTGGGGCGGTTCATTGCGTACGCGTGGGGAACGCGATTTCAGATTTCCGCTGAAGGGATGGCGCTTTTCAGCGCGTACCTGCTCGACGGCGAGCAGTGGATGATGCAGGGCGACCTGATCGACTACAGCACCGTGGGCCGGATTATCGCGCGGCCGGGAACGATGAATGAATCCCGGGATTGGACCGAGGGGCCGATCGCTCCCCCCGGGCCCGCGTATACCTTACCGAACGTGGTTGCGCTGCTCGCCGCGATGCCGACGTCACGACAGCGCGAGTTGCAGGAGTTTGCTGCGCGCATGCAAGGCAAGTCAGATGCGCCGGCGCTGACGGGGAACAAGTATTTCCGGATTTCGGATTACATGGTCCATCGTGGCAGAAAGTACATGACCTCGGTGAAGATGCTCTCGGGCCGCATGCAAAATGCGGAGATTATTGACAACGAAGGCAAGAAGTCGCACCACCTTTCAGACGGGGCGAGCTTTCTTTACCAGACGGGCAAGGAGTACCTGGAGATTTTTCCCGCCTGGGATTGGACAAAGATTCCGGGGACGACGGCGATCGAGGGAACATTGGAGACCGGCGATGAGAATCCGATCGGCATGCTGGGGAAGAGCGCGTTTGCCGGAGGAGTTTCCGACGGGACCTACGGCATGGCGGCGATGGACCTGGTGCGCGGAGGGCTAACCGCGAAGAAGGCATGGTTCTTCTTTGGCGACTCATATCTCTGCCTGGGCGCTGGAATTACGCTGGAGGGCGATGCCGAGCATGGTGTTGCGACGGATGTGAATCAGACGCTGCTGATGGGGCCGGTGATGACGAGCGAAACCAGCGACCCGGCCGAGGATGGCATGCATTCGTTCACCTCGAAGGGTGCGGGGTGGGTCTATCACGATCACGCCGGATACGTGCTGGCGCCGGGGACCCAGTTTACGGTGTCGGTCGGCGAGCGGCGAGGCGCGTGGTCGGCGATTGGTCCCGGAACGAGCGATGTGGTGACGCGGCGGATCTTCAACTTCTGGATCGATCATGGGCGGCCGCCGGCGAATGGAACTTACGCATACGTAGTGTTACCGGGGGCTTCGCAGGAGGAGACGAAACTGCGGGCCGCAAAGCCGGAGATTCGTGTATTGGCGAATTGGCGGGAGATGCAGGCGGCGTGGGATGACAAGCTTGGCGTGGGGATGATTGCGTTCCGCCGGACGGGATCGCTGGAGACACCGGCGGGGCGCGTTGAAGTAGACCACGCTTGCCTTCTGTTGATGAGAGCCGATGCGGATGGCTGGAGAATCAGCGCGGCGAGCCCCGAACAGCTTTCGATTCCCCTGCATGTCCGGTTGCGGGAGCGGGAAGTCGCAATCGAATTGCCCGGAGGCGACCGTGCCGGGGCGAGTGTGAGTGTAGAAATTCGGGACTCGACGAAGCCGCAGTGAGAATCACGCCGAATTCTCATCGCGGCCGTTTGGTGAAAGGTCACTACTTGAACGGGTCGTATACCTCCATCAGCAGCTCCCAGATTGCGCGGACTCTTGGATACATCAACGCGCGCCATTGGGAGGGATCTTCCAGGCGCCATGCCTCGGGCGTCGAGAACCAGTAGCCATTCTTCTCGTTCATCCACGACTGCCGGTAGACGCCCCAGCCAATGCGAAGGCCGTCAAGCTGCATGGCTCCGTCGCCGATGCGTTTGCCCCAATGCACCATGTTGGCGGCGGCAGCGTAAGCCACTCCGGTCCACACTTCAAAGTGATGGTTGAACTCGCTGGCGCCCACGCCCGGCGTTGAGTCGGGGTTGAGCGCGTTGGCAACGCCGATCTCGCCAAGGCCGTCGCCGTTCGTGTCCATGAGCGGCTTGACGGAGCGCTTGAAGAGCTCGCGGTAATGCGAGGTCATCCGCTCTCAATATTGTTTCCCAGTCAGAGAGCCAAACTGCTTGATCCAGCTTCAAAAGAAATCCCAACCAGTGTCACTCCAAAATGGTTTGGGTGAGCGGCGACGGGCGCTCGAAGAGCTCCAACGGATATGGAAAGCTCCCGGTCTGGAATCCCTTTCGAAGATATGTGCACTCCGGACCCTGCCCTTTCATTGCCCCTTTGCGGCAAAGATTCCGGCGACCCGGTTCAGTGCAGTCCGCTTGGCCTCAGTGCTGCCTTGTTGGTAAACGTCAAGAGTAATGCGCGAAGTCGCGTGCCGAAGCAATTCCTGAACGGTCTTCACACCTTCACCTTGCTGGCCCAGGAAGCTGGCCAGCGAGTGCCGGAAGACATGCCAGGTCACCCGCTTGGGAATGCCGGCCTCGACCGCGGCCGGCTTAATGTGATCCTTTAGCGCAGAGTCGGGCCAATACGGACGCTTCCCGTTGGTGAATGGCGACGCAAATACCCAGTCATCATCCTGGTTGTACGGTGTGTGGTCTCTCCAAACCAATAGTGCAGCCGCCAAGGCAGGAAGCATCTCCATTCCTTTCCTAGATGCCTTGGTCTTCATTTTCGTTTCGGACTGAGACACGTAGCCGCGTTGAAGATTAAACCAGCAGGCATCCAAGTTGAGGTCTGCCCACTTCAGACCACGCACTTCGCTCCGCCGCAAGGCCGAGGCCGCAGCCACGGCCACCATCATTTTGATGGCTGCCGGTTTGATGTTCGCTAGGATTGCCCGCATCTCATCGAGCGTGAGAATGTCAGGATCATGTTGACGGACCGCACTTTGACGAACCGATGCTATCGGATTCAGCTTGTCATAAAGCTCGTAGCGTATGGCGTGGGAAAACAGTGCGCTCATGTGGTTTCGAATCTTAGCCTTCGATGCTGGTGCGAGGCCAAGACCGCGGAGCCATTTCTCAACGGCGACAGACTTGACGTCATCGAGAGCGACATCCTTCCAAGTGGGAAGAATCCTAGCCTTGAAGTAATCGAGATAGCTCTTAATGGTCGTTGGAGACCGATCGATGTCAGGATCACGTAATTCATTTGCTTGGAAATGTTCCCAAGCCTCACCAACCGTCATGCGAATAGTCTTCTGTGCGCCTGCATTGATCTCAGAGCGGAATCCTTCGACGGCGCGCTTAGCGGCGCCGATCGTCGGATAATCATCGATGGTCCCGATAAGCTTACGACGGTGCACACGGCGCCCGCTTTGCTTCGAAGATTCCCACCAGCGATAGGTCCACTTGTCAGGCCCCTGGGCATTGTGGACGCGTTCGATAAAGCCCTCTTGATAAGAGGTGGAATTGCGACTGCTTGCCATCTCTACACCAAGAGCCCGTTGGGCTCGACGCAAGGTTGTATCTGCGATTCGGCCCACGATCTCAGGTCGCAAGTGCGGAAGCGCCAGTGCTTGCCCAGCCGGATTGCTGGGATGCCGTGGCTACGTGCCAGGCGGAGTGCCGTCTTCGGGTGAATCCGGAGGAGCTCCGCTGCTTCGTAAGGTGTGAGGAGCGGTTCCCACACACGCGTTACTTGAATGTCGTGCGAATTGCTTGCTGATTGCATGGTTCTCTTTCCTGTTAGTGTTGTGACCGACAAGAGAGCTGTTTCACCTGTACGGCATGAATTTGGATAAATCAGGTTGAATGGTCGCAGGCAACTGCGAGTTAACAATCCCAACTGGCGGGAACTTGATCCAAGGCCTCGCTATCCAGTCTTAGGAGAGACTCCGAGTCCCCATCTTCTTCCCACGCATTTCGCGCTCGCTGGCGCGATCTCTCGAATCCACGGGACAAATGACGCCCATAGCCGTCACGTACCCGCGTTGCGTCCTCAAGGTTTCGTCTAAAGAACTCGCCGTCCATCAACGACTGTAGTCGTGCGCAATCTCTACACCTCTCCCGGCCCTCAGGGGGAGCAGTCAGCCGTGCAATCGCCTGTATCTGTTTGAGAAGTGGATCGAGGCCGGATCGATCAATATCTACTTCATGAATAAGTGCAGAGAACGGGACGTCGAATCCCTGTGCGGTCATCAGGTCCAATGGTTTGGACTCGTAGTTTTTCAAGCCATTCTGAAAGTAGACAAGAGCCGCATCTTCGACCTTGCCGATTCCATTTCCTTCGAGCAGAACAGCATAACCAAGCAATTGCGTTTGATAAATCGGCATGAAGGGATCCGCCTCACCCTTGTACATGGCGGTCTTCCAGTCGATCAGGTACAGGTTGTTATTCGATTTGCGGAACACTGCGTCGGGCATGCCAACGAGTTCAATATCGTGTTTGGGAAACTCCATTGTCATCTTTGCTGGGAAATCCACCGCAGAGGTGCAATCCAATTTCTTGAGCCACTTGGGCATTGCACCGTGCTCCTCCAAGTGCGCAAGAACAATCCGCTTCTCAAAGCTGTCCATGTGAAACATCAAGCCGGGCATGGAACGATCGAAAGGTGGCTTGAAATTCATCTGCACCTGGTAAAAGAAACAACGCGGACAGAAATCAGCAAGCAGCATCTGTCCTAGATGCCGCGGAGAAATGCGAAGATGGGGCATACTTCCTCCAACGAGAGTCTTGCTCTCGATTCCGTTATTACATGCGGTTGCAAGCTGGCCAAAGTGTTTATGGATTGAGTGCTTCCAACACTGCAAACCACTCGGTAAGTAGTTGTTTAGTCGAGCGCCATCCGCCGGAGCCTCCGACATGTGCCCTCAAGCTGAGGACGTGGTGGAAGCGCGAATGCTGAATGCCTCGTCTTGCCGGACTCTTCCGCGGCCTAGACACATGCCGTTTCACCTCTTCGAGAAGCGTCGCATCAGGGAGTCGGCTTAACGCTCGCGCTTGATGATTCGCGCAGTCAAAGGCAACGTCGCTAAATCAAGAAACTTTCGTGATGTCGATTGATCAACGGCGGTTATATTCTCGATCTTCAAGCCAGCTCTCCATGGCGCAAACACCGCTAGATTCGTTGAACCGGCTCCCGTAGGTTGAGATGGTCGTATTAACGTTTGAGTGCCAGAGTATTTTCGACAATGTTAGGTAGTCTTTCGGGTGTTCTTTTAGCCAGGTGAATGCAACGACGTCGCGAAACAGGTGTGGATTGACGCGCCTCCCACCATGGCGGAGCGTCAGTTCGGAGGTGATGCGGTCTATTTGACTGGGCCGCATCGGATTCCCCCGACAGTTGACGAGCAGGGTGCCTGGATCTGAACCGATGAGCAGGTGGGGACGGAACTCGCTTAGATACTCCTCGAGAATGTCAATCAGTTGGCGGGGAAGCAATGCGTGGACATCTTTCTTTGTCTTGGTTTCGTCGGAGACAAATTGGAACTGCCAAAACTCGGCGTCCGGATTCTTCTCCAGTTCTTGCCGTACCCACAGCGGCTGGTCGATGTCGCTAAATGGTGCGATCTTGCCTTTGAAGAGATTGGGATTAGGTCCGCTGATCCTGCATTCTCTCAGATTCCTCTGGCGCCAGGGCAGAACCAGCAACCACTTAAACAGCAGCTCCTTGAGTGCCAAGCGTGAAACATGCTTAACTCCCCTCTTTGACGCCTTCATTCGTTCACTCCGGATCAAGGAATAGATCGACTCTAGGACGCTATACTCCAGGTACTTCGCTGCCTTCCGCTTTTTCGGTGCTGAAGCTTCCTCAACAGGAATGTTGTCGATTAGTGGTCTGAACCAACCTAAATCAAGGGACGAATACGCGGGATGCTGACGCAAAGCAGCGTGCAACGTGCCCAGAGTGAGCTGTAGGCTCTGGCCCTTGACTTCCCGCTCGTTCATGCACCACGCCACGTACGCACTGACAGTCTGCTTCTGGACGAGCTGAGCCAAACTTGTGAATTCCTGGCCGCCGGAGAGCCGAGAAAATCCGAACAATGCACAAATGATCAATTCCAGCCTTTTCGAGGTTACCTTCCTAATCTTTCCGCCCTTCGGTCGATCAACCACAAAGGCGGCCTCCTTCCACCTGAGCAGCGAAGTGACCTCCTTTCTAAGGTCCCCAGGTAACGATTGGAGAGGCACGCCAAACCGCGTGCCACGGATCAGGCAGATTGGCTTTTGTTTTGTCCATCCTTTGTCGCGAAGCAGGCGCCAGAAGCGCAACCTCTTGGTCTGTGCATTTCCCCAGAAGTGCCCCTGCTTTACCTGGCGCTCCACCCAGTCGTCGACGTCTTCAATCTTGACATCCATTGGACTCTTGCGAATGCGAGCAAGATACCTCGCGAGATCTGCGCATTTCTTCTCACTCGCAAGAGTGAATACGTTACACCATGCCTCTGGCAGAGATTCATCAGCTTTCCAGCCGCGCTCCTCTGCATGTCGGAGCAGGGTCCGGACAAAATTGATATAACTCCTTATCGAGTTACCTGCGTATTTCCGGTCCAGGAGAAATGCCCTGAAGCCGGAACGAGCTTCATTGATGGAGTCTATTGTGAGCTGATCGGGAGGCTTGCAATGATAGATCGCAAGCAGCGACGATGTGGTTCGCAGCATGGGTATGTTTGGGGTGCTCTCGTTCTCTAAACAAGCAAGGAGTTCTTCAATGGTTTGTGGAGGCTGGACATCGAGATGCTGGACCTTGGAAGAACCGCGTACTGGAGCCGCAAGTTGAGAACCATTCTGAAGAGTTGAACGCGTCATATATGCAAATCTCCTGAAACCTTGCTCACAAACAAGAACGTAAAAATGCAGATAAACCGCGAAGGTACTCGAAGAATGATGACTTTCATACCCATTTCTCCTGTTTTCCGAAGCAGACGGAAACATAGTGAGGAATCTCGTAGCGCATGGCCAACACCGTCATCGAGAAGCCATGCGTCGATCGAGTGATTCCGTGCGCCGCGGCTCCGATGACTGGGCACGACTTGTTGTGAGGAAGTCTTCAAGGTCTTGCGGGAGAAACCTCGCTCTTCCGGGGAGGTCTCGCGGTACGAGTCGACCATCCTCGATTCGGTGCTGGATGGCCCGAACTGACACCTTGAAGATCTGGGCCAGGTCGCGTGTGGTGTACATCGGTTGAAGTGGCAAGCCCAGGATCAGAAGGATCTGGCCAAGCAAAGGATAAGTAGATGTGACTGAATTACTCATCGCATTCTCCTAGAGTGTTTGGTTGTCAGGCTGCGGAGCCGGACGCGATACGAGTGACATCCGCGTTGCCGGTAGTTTGTTTCTGGTTTGAGAGTGCGCCCGTCGAACGGGCTAGCCAAAGGGATCGTGTTCATTGACACGAACAGAGGATTGTAGATTCAGGCACAAACCGTTCCTGCGTCGGACGCCGTCCGCGCCCTCTTTGAAGATTTCCCAATTCGCGAACCTCAGCTGAAACGCCGAGTGAATCGCACGCCTCAATATGATCGATGAGCAGCTTTTGAAGGAAACCCATTCTTGCCTCCAATTCCAGCGTGCACCATATAGTTGTTCCAGCCAAAGCCCTGTAACTTGTTGTGTGTTCATGAGGTTTCGCCCGACACATTGTTGTGCGTCTTTCTTCTAGTGACCATCCCCTCGAATCAGACGACGCAACCGGGACTGTTTTGCAGTCAATCGGTTGATCCTTTGTCGATTGGCCTTGAGCGCATGCTCAAGGCCATTTGTCCATGTTGGCAGTTTGTCGCGCTTTGCAGCAGCGAGCAGCACTTTCAATGAATCGCGCCAACCTCGCATACGTTTCAATTCGGATGAACATTTTGCGAGGTGATGTAGGTCACTATCTGCATTTCGCATTAGCTTCATGGCTTGAGCATGGCACGAGAGTTGCGTCCAGCCAAAGACTGACGTGAGAACAGGCGGAAGGAATCCTTAATCAGTTGAGACAGGCTGCGGAGCGTCGTATGCTGAAGGCAAGGGGCAGAGAATGGCAGGGAAGTCTTTAGGACCGCAACCTTCCCGGCACTCCCGTGGGACCAGAAATCTATTTGATCTCGGCGCCCAACCCATTCCGCGGATGAGGTGAGGCGTTGAGAAACTCTCGAGGTATTGGCAAGCATCCGGATTCCGGTTCAAACAATCTCGTGGCACAAGTGGTCTTCGGGATTCTCTTAGCCGCTGTTGTTGGAGCCATAGCCCTATTTAATCGCTTTCGAAGGGGATTTCCGGCGCGCCAAAGGCCGCCTGAACCCCGGCGCACGTTCAGACCTCGGTACATTTGCCACGTGAATGTGGAGGGAGAGTGGATCTACCATCGCTTCGACTGCACGTACGGCGAACAGATTCGCCACCGCGGACGCAGACTCATTGGGAGCCAGCAGGTTGCCGTTAAGAAAGGTTACCGACCCTGCATGGTTTGCGTGCCTCATAGGAATCCATACATCCGCGGAGAATGGGTGCCGAACGCTTGGTCATTGGACTAATGATCGATTCCTCATGCGGCGGTTGCTGCAGAGGCTCAGGATCCCTCAGCGCCTTCAAGTGTGTACACCAGAAATCAATGGCTTAGATGCCCCAACAACAATCTCAGGACGTTGCTGCATCGATCCGTTTGATGCTCTGCTTGCGGCTATGGAATTCAGTTCAGGACTACAAATCTGGCACAACACCTTTAACTCGCCACCGATTGCGGTAGAATTCTGCCGCTCTGGCGAAGACAAGATAAGGAAGAAGCCAGTCCATGGTTCCTCTTACCGGCTCTCTCCACGACACATTCCGTTGCGCTTGTACTCGAGATCGCACGTCTGCTGTTACAGCGACGAGCTGCTGGCTAGATTCAAATACCAAATCTGTGCCCTCCAGCATCATTCATGGTCCTTGGTGGTCAGCTCAACCCCAGGCGCGTCCTTCTCAGTCTCTTTGGTGAAGGGCACAGGATCAAATTCGTCGTCTCTTTGGGTAGAACTGGCGATAGTAGGCTCGTATACGAATGTAAACTCGAAAGCAGTTTGTCCTTCTGCTTTGCGTGGCCTTCTCAGCGTGGCATCAATTGATTCAAGTTGTCGCATTGTCGACCTTCTCGGCCGACCATTGTTCGATTGTGTTCTTCGCATTCTGGTTGGTGCCTCCGTTGAACAAGAATAGGCGGCTTTCGGCCGCCTGGTTGAGGTAACTGGTCAGATTGATCGCTGTCCGAGAAATGTGATCGCGAACGCGTAAACGACAAGGGCGCTCACAATTACCGAATTGCACATGGTGAGCGTGGGTAAGCAGGCGGCCGGCTGAAAACTGCTAGATCTGTTCAATATCCGGTAGTCAAAGGAATCCAGACAAACGGGTTGACTTCGTTCCGTGCTTCTAGGGGACGCCGAAGGGCCAGTCAGGGGAGAATTACCGGGCGTGGTTCCGTAGGGTTCGCCGTCGACTCCTCCTATTGTCCTTCTCGGGCTTGTAGCCGGGAAGGAAGAGGTCGAGGTTGCGAAACATCCAGTCGCCCTCCGTTTCATTCAGCATCTTCAGGCAGTAGCCAGCGCCATCCATCCTTGCATCGTATTCATCGACCTTGGCGCAGTCCTGGTCGATCCCGGAGCCACCGTATCGCCGCCAGATCGTAGCGATAATGTGCCGGTCGAGGGGAACATGCGATGTCATGAGCACGTGGTAGTGGCGGCCACTTTCAGAGAAACTACCGCCTGCGCGACGCTTCTCATCTCCCCGTACGAACCCGATGGGGCTGCCGATTTGTCGCTCAAGGTCGTTGATAAAGGCTCTGAACACTTCATCTGCCTGGGCGTCGCTGACGCGCCAGGCGAACGTGAACGTAGCGAAGAGCTGCCAATCGATCTGGTGAAGCCAAGCAGCGTAGGCATGGACTGCCTCGGCCTGGCGGGGTGTCATGGGTGGATACCACCACCCTATCTTGCGTGCAGGATTGTCAGTTAAGGGTATTGATTGCAGGCTGGGATTGTGCTTCTGGGATCGGTCAACGAACTGTGTTTGCATACACGTCTGTCCTTCCTGGCTTGCGCCCGGCACCAGAAGAGTCCAGATGTTCCACCGGCTCTTGCTGCGCTCGCAGCATTCTCCTGGAGGACTGTTCGGCGCATTTGGGCGCATTGGGGTCCTATTGAGAGTTTGCGGGAACATCTGCCCTTGGCCAAAGGAATCGGGTTTGGCGGGGAGATTTGCGTCATCAGCGCGCGGTCTCTGGCCCAGGTAATTCCGAGCGACCCCCTGTTCGCGTTGCTCCGCAGCGAGGCACCACTCCGAAAGACGGCGGGGGGCGTTGGTGAAAAAGCTTCCATAAAGAAGCACGAGACGCGAGCAAGGCTATATGTATGAATAGGATACGTGTCCATGGAGTTGTATGCAATGAGGAATACATCTGCGCCTTGGAAGCGCGGCTGGCCATACATTCCAAGGGGAGGCAATGGGCAGCATTGGGCGGCGGCGGTTCAAGCACCGAACTATCACGAAGCGATGCCCGCTGGCATTGGGCGGCCAGATTTCTGGTGGCAAACCCGAAGAAAGATTTCAGCCCCGTCAATTGCGAACTGACAAAACTGACAAAACCAGGTTTTGTCAGTTTTGTCAGTTCGCAATTGCTTCACTCTTTAGATCTTGACCTTCACGAGTGCCCCGCGCTGCGCCGGAGTGCTGGAGACGCCCAAGTACTTTCGGGTTGATTCTATACTTTTCACTGGGCCTTCCCCCGTTGACAAGATCAGCCCTAACAGCATCTGATTTGCGACTTTCCTTGCGAACCCAGTTATCTTCCTCCAGTAGCCCTAGTGCGGCACGCGCCTGATCAGGCCTGGAAAGTTCTGCCCATTCTTTCCGACATAATTCTCGAAAGGTGAACGTGCCCTTCGCGTCTCCCAGGAGTCCTTTCTCCAGCTTCTTCTTGAGAACAATAGCTGCACTCTTAGCTGGATCTGTTCGCGATGCGTATACGCGCTTCGCGTGCTCTTTAAGGTAAGTACACCACGCGACAGCTTGCCTCGTGTGCTCCACTCCTACAGTTTCCCGGTTTCCATCGGCAAGAGAGAATAACATCGCAAGGGAGGGCATGAGGCTGCGGTACTTCGAGAAATGAGACTCTAGCGAGGTGTGCAGTTCCTCATCGCGTAGTTCGATATCCATCAATTGCGTGAGCCAGTCTTGAAAGACACTTTGCGCTTCCTCGGAGAACTTGAGACGGAGCGGATTCTGTGAGTTTAGTGAGGCAATACCCCGATAAACTTCTTCTGCCTTTTCGAACGCATGTGTGTCCTTCTTGCGGTCCTCATAGACCCACTTGTTTGGCTTATCCGGCCAGATAAGAAGTTGGAAGCGCTGAATCAGCCCGTCGCCACTTTGACCGTCGGTCATAGCGTCGGCAAAATATGAACGAAGCCGACTGGGCTGAATGCCCCCAAAGAGCGAGACGCAACAATTATCTACGTAAATAGACCCGCGGCCGATTCGGTCGAGGGTAAAGCTGGAATCCCCATTCCAACACTCCAAGTAGAATGAACGCTCGGACTCACGCCCCACCTTTTCCAGACTGGTTAGCCAGCCTGTTAACTCATCTCTCAGAACGAAAATGCCAGCTGCATTCTGCTCCAATAGCTTATGTAAACTCTCAAGCGTCGCATCCGTTGTCAACAGCCGCGACTGCACCGGCGGTTTTGGCTCTGGTTCAGGATCAGGAAGTTCCGGAGTGCTCTTGGGATCATTTGTCAGCTTGACCTTTCGCGATTTCTTGTATTCTCCGTCTTGAACGGATTGATCTAGACTCCATCGCCTTTTGTCTCGCAGATGCTTAAGCATCTCGTCTTCATATTTCGCTCGCCATTCCTTTTCCACCACCCTCGCTGGTGCAGTCACGGCCTTGATTACTGGCGACTTCATCATTCCCGCCTCTGCGACAATCGCTCCCCAAAGGTTTGGCACGACCTCCCATGAATCGTCTTTTGCTTTCGGCTGAATCATCGCGCGGCGACCGCAGACCCCGGCGAGAGTTGCGACTGCAACAACGGCTGGGAAGTCGATTGGCACCTGCATTCTCTCTGCGATGTCCTTCACCATCGGGCGAAGAGCAACTGGCAATAATTGAAGATCGAAGGATGGGGCAGGAGGAAGTTCGATCGTCAATTCTTCCGGATCTTCCCAAGGTTCATTATCAGTCAATATGTCATCGACATCTTCCGAATTGAAATAGTCTGCTTGTCGTCCCACATTACCCTTTCCGATCCGGTTTCCGCTCAGGCAACTTGAACGGGACCGAACGGTCGTCCCGGCGGTGGTGCCCGAGCTCACTTCAAAGGAACTTGGCTGAAAGGGTAAGTGTAGTTGCCCACCATCACTCCCTGAGTGATGGTGGGCACTGTCGCAATGCGGGCGTAAATGAGAATTCGCACCAATACCTCCCTCACAGCCGCGCTAATGCTGACGCACGCAACTTGTACGATTCCGTATAGGGGAAGGTGCGACCCTCAACCAGGAGGAATTGAAGTTGAACATCGGCGAGGTTCTCCTTGCTGAGTTCCGATCTCATTAACGCCGGCCATTCATGAGCGCTTCGTGCTCGCCGACTAGGCCAGCAGAGGTTCCGTGTGGGAATCTGAGAGTGAAAGCTGCGATGGCACCCATTCATGCAATAATGATCCTTCTTTCCCGTGACTTCCAGTTTGACAGCTGTGGAATGAGAGATGCGGATGCACGAGCAGCGAGACTGTACCTGTGGCGGCTCGAATGAGAACTGCTGCCATTGCGGCGGAAAGGGTTACATTTCATCTGGCCGCGATACCGGTGGGAATAGTAACTATGGTCTGAGCCCATTGCCAAGGCGGAAGGTGCCAATGCCGCTCGGTGGACCCCCATCTTAGAACCTGTTTAAAAACTAGTGACTCGTCGTAGCAGCAGGTGTGCGAAGGCGATGTAGATCATGGTTTCGGCTGAGCTGGGGCGTAGTTCGTAGTCTTTGGATAAGCGGCGCGACCAGTTCAACCAAGCAAAGGTTCTCTCGACGATCCAGCGCTTGGGCAGAACCTTGAATCGATGCTGGTCT
>OCZT010004875.1_pt1 | contig 13454 bp, 14 predicted proteins | sample 1539031 | NCBI WGS metagenome assembly OCZT01 (sample SAMEA3539308, study PRJEB22396) | soil metagenome | biome: tundra; feature: field; material: soil | place: USA | collected 2010-05 | depth 0.15 m | reverse complement strand
CCGGCTCGCGGCCGCGGCCAAGAAAGACGTCGTCCCCCATTTCGAGGATCCCGACCAGCTCCTGCCCACCGATCCGCCCCGCGCCCTCGGCTTCCAGCGCAAGCTCGCCAACTACGAGCGCGCCACCGGCCAGAAAATCTACGCCCGCGTCGTCGCCAAATTCACCCCGGAGACTCCCACCCAGCGCCCCGGCAATCTCGCCGGCTCCATGGCAAAACGGCTCGGACTCCCGCCCACCGCGGTGCTCGCCGTCTATTTTGCCGACACCGCCAAGTGGGGCCTCTGGATCGGCGACGACTCTCTGCCCCGGTTCATCGGCCATCCCGGCACGCTGCAGGAGTTGATGAAGGATGGCGCCCTGCATCAGGCGAAGCAGGATTTCCTGACCACCGCCAAGGTGCAGGCCGAAAGCTACACGGCCGATGCCGCCAAGGCTGCGCCCCCCGACAAGCCGCTGACCGACGGCCAGAAAATCAAATACCAGGCCGATGCCGTCCTCGACGGACTTATTTTGAGATTCGAACCCAAATCCTGATCCCATGAAATTTTCCCCAACCCTGCTCGCCGCCCTTCTGGCTTCGCCCCTGCTGGGCGCCACCGATCCGCCGCTCCATGCCGTTGTCGCGCAAAAAGTCGCCGCCGACTATCCCGCGCTCCTGGCGTTCTACACCGATCTCCATCTCCATCCCGAGCTTTCGCTCATGGAGGAAAAGACCTCCGCCAAGGTCGCCGCCTCGCTCCGTGCCTCCGGCTTCGACGTCACGGAAAAATTCGGCGGCTACGGCGTCGTGGGCGTGTTGAAAAACGGCCCCCGCCCCGTGCTGCTCATCCGCACCGACATGGACGCCCTGCCCGTCCTCGAGGAAACCGGCCTGCCCTACGCGAGCAAAGTCCGCGTCACTGACCTGGCCGGCCACGACGTGCCGGTCATGCATGCGTGCGGCCACGATTTGCACATGACGGTGTTCACCGGCACGGCCCGCCTGCTGGCGTCGCTCCGCGACCAATGGTCCGGCACGCTCGTGTTTGTCGGCCAACCGGCGGAGGAGCGCGTCATCGGCGCTCGCGCCATGCTCGCCGCCGGCCTCTACCGCAAGTTCCCCACGCCCAATTTCGCCCTCGCCATCCATGACGAGAGCGAGATTCCCGCCGGTTCGGTCGCCACGATCGAGGGCTTCAGCCATGCGAACGTCGACACCGCCACGATCACCGTCCACGGCATCGGCGGCCACGGCGCCATGCCCTACAAGGGCAAGGACCCCATCGTCCTTGCCGCCCGGATCGTGCTGGCGATCCAGACCATCGTCAGTCGCGAGCTGCGCGCCACCGACCCGGCCGTCGTGACCGTCGGCTCCATCCATGGCGGCACCAAGCCCAACATCATCCCGGACGAGGTGAAGCTCGAGCTCACCCTGCGCTCGTATTCCGACGACGTGCGCGCCCACCTCGTCAGCGCCATCCGCCGCATCTGCCGCGGTGAGGCGATTGCCACCGGGCTGCCCGATGAGCTGATGCCCGAGGTGTCCGTCAACGCCGCCGAGGGCGCCACCTCCGTCTACAACGACCCCGTCCTGACCAAGCGCGTGCGCGCCGCCGTGATCGCGTGGCTCGGCGAGGACCACGTCGAGACGTTTCACCCGTCCATGGTGTCGGAGGACTTCAGCGAGTTCGGCCGGACCGTCGAACACGTGCCCATCTGCATCTTGCGGCTCGGGGCGTCAGCACCGGAGCGGATCGCCGAGAGCGAGCGCACCGGCATGCCGCTCCCATCCTTGCACTCGGGCAAGTTCGCCCCGGTGCCCGAACCCGCCATCAAGACCGGCATCACCGCGATGACCGCCGTGGCGTTGGATATCCTTAAAAAATGACTTTCCAGCGGGTTAAGGCGCGACAAACCGGGCTCCTTCATTATTGTTTATCAATTGCATGTGCTACCCCCGCTTATTCATCCTGCGTAGTATTACGCAGCCCAGAGATATTGGCGGGCTATTCCAAAAAAACTCTGGCTGATTGCGCGTGAACCCCCCATTCCACCCCTTGATGAAACCCCGTCAAACAACCGGCTTTACGCTCGTTGAGATCATGATCGTCGTGGTCATCATCGGCATGCTGGCGGCCCTGGCGATTCCGGGATTTCAGAAAATCCGTGCCGCCTCGCAGGACAAGGCCGTGCTCAGCAACGCCCGTCAGCTCGCCGCCGCCACCGACCAATACATGATGGAGTATGGCAAGTCCACGGTGTCGATCGAGATGCTTGTGGGCATCACCAATTACGTAAAAAATCTCGAGACGGTCGCGAGCGAGAGCTACCCCGTCGTTTTTACCGCCAATTCGCCGATCACGGTCACCGGGGTCGCGGGTGCCCGCACCATCACTTACGGCCTCTGAGGGCTCGCGGCCGGCCGGTTTGCTGTTTCGCTGTCGGGGCATGACTGCCTCCTCTCTTTTTCGCGGCGCCGTGCTGGCGCTCGCGCTGGTCACCACCGCCTCGGCCGCCGTGCCCGCCCCGGCCGCCACCACGCCCGCCGCCGCCGAGATTCTGGGCGTTCTGCAAACCCAGGCCGACGCGTGGAATCGCGGCGACATCGACGCCTTCATGCAAACCTACGCGCCGGTGAGCGACCTGCGTTTTGCCTCGGGCGGCAATGTCACCTATGGCTGGCAGCCCACCCTCGAGCGCTACAAGCAGCGCTATCCTGACCGCGCGGCCATGGGCACGCTCGCGTTCAGCGAGCTCACGGTCACGGAGCTTTCCCCTGATGCTGCCCTGGTGTTCGGCCATTGGCAGCTCACGCGTGCGACGAATAAGCCCCACGGCCTGTTCACTCTCCTCGTCCGCCGCACGCCGGCCGGCTGGCGGGTCTTTGCCGACCACACGTCCTCCGCCGCCCCGTAAACCGGCCGCGCGCTTGCACCGCCGGCGCGAAACGGCACGATGGTTGATCCGGCCATGCGCAATTCCTTCTACCTGATTCTGCTCGGCATCGTCCTGCTCACCATCGCGCTCGTCGTGCGCTCCGGGATGCTGGCCCGCAAGAACCCCGGCCGGCCGATCAACAGCGCCATGCGCGAGGCCATGGCCGAGGAGGCCCCGCAATGGAGCGAGGCCGATGCCACCCTGATCCGCCAGCGCTACGCCAACGCCCATCGCCTGCATTCGGGCCTGCTCTACGTCGTGCGCGACCCCGGCACGGGCAACGCCACCCCGCGCGAGGGCCAGGAAGCCATCGTCCACTACCAGGGCCAGCTGCTCGATGGCACCTTCATTGACAGCTCCCGCCAGCGCGGCGGACCGTACACGTTCCGCCTCGGCTCCGGCGAGGTCATCCAGGGCTGGGACGATGCCGTGCTCACGATGAAAAAGGGCGAGAAACGCACCCTCATCATTCCTTACTGGCTCGGCTACGGCATCAGCGGCCGCCCGCCCACCATCCCGCCGCGCGCCACGCTCGTGTTCGACGTGGAGCTGATCGATTTCCGCTGATGAAGGTAGGGCGGGTCTCTGACCCGCCTTCTGGCGCGTCAAGCGGCGGGTCAGAGACCCGCCCCACACCGGAAAATCCCGCCGCACGCAATGTAACCTATTGGGTTACTTTGGCCACGTGACCGCGCGAGCATATTGCCGGCAAGCAGACGCGCCTTACTCGCGATAGTGCGTGAGCGGGGCCTGCAGATTGTCCACCACGCGGTGGTCAAACAGCCGCCGCTGTTCCGTGCGGTCCTCGCTGAAAAACTGCAGCGCCGTGAAACTGACCGCCAGCAACGCCCCGCGGGCCACCCGGCGCACCAGACGGGCCTTCTTCTTCGCGAACGGCGCCTTGGTTCCCCGCGAGGGAGTTTTGGTCGGGTGATTTTTCCGGTGCGGCACGGCGGAGGTTACGGACACGCCGCCATCCTATTTGCTCCGGATAGTTTTTCCAGCCGGTGAGCCAGAAAGTCGTGTCACAATTTGGCAACGTAGGCCGCCTGCTTGCAGGCGCTCTTCTGAAGCGCGAGCAAGCCCGTTCGACCAGTCCCTCGACAGGCTCGGGGCCTTGAGCTTGTCGAAACGGCTCAGGGCCCAGAGCCTGCCGAGGGGCTCGCAGCCTACGTAATGCCTAAAACCTAACACTTAATACGTCTCACGTAACACCGCGCGGCGCTCACGCGTGCGGCACCATCGGAATCGGCGCCGCCACCGCGTCGGCGCGTGGCCGGCGATAGTTGACCCCGAGTCGGTCGAGTCGCGCGAGTAGTCCGTTGAGCCGTTCGCGAAAATCCGCGAAATTTTTCCGCTCCGCCGGTGACCACACGACCTCGGCCAGCGCGCTCAGCCGCGGGAACGCCCGGCGCTCGACCACGGGCAGGCTCGGCATGCGCTCGCGCCACAACTGGCCCTGCGCCCCCAGCACGCGCCCGTGATGTGCCGCTTCCAGCTCGATCGGGATGGGCTCGAACGAGTAAACCTTTTCGAGCGTGGTTTGGTAGCCGATCGCGCCGCCCTCCTCTTCGGCCGTGCCCTCGGTGTAGTCGAAATACGTGTGCGACGTCGGCGCCATTACCACGTCGTGCCCGAGGCGCGCCGCCTCGATCGCCCATTTCACGTCGCGCCACGCCATCATCGCCGCGCCGGGGGCGAGGCCGCCCTCCTGGATTTCGTCCCAGCCGATCAGCCGCCGGCCGTGCTTCGCCAGAAAATTTTCCGTGCGCCGGATGAACCAGCTTTGCAGCTCATGGCCATCCTTGAGGTTATTCGCCTTCATGAACGCCCGCGCCGTGGGCGACGCCTCCCATTGCTCCTTCATCGCCTCGTCGCCGCCGATATGGATGAACTTGCTCGGAAACAGCGCCAGCACCTCGGTGAAAATGTCGTCCAGGAACGCGAGCGTCTCCGGCTTCGGGGCATAGGTCTCGGGAAAAATCGCCCAGCGCGACTGCACCTTCGGCGCGTAGCCGGGGGCGTCGGTGTTGCCGTATTGCGGATAGGCCGCCAGCGCCGCCGAGCTGTGACCCGGCACCTCGATCTCGGGCACGACCGTGATGAAACGCTCCGCCGCATAGGCGACCACGTCGCGGATTTCGTCCTGCGTGTAGAAGCCGCCGTGCGGGACGCCGTCGAGATTGGGTTCGTCGCCCACCCGGACCGTGCTGTCGCGCCACGCGCCGACGCTCGTGAGCTTCGGATATTTCTTGATCTCAATCCGCCAGCCCTGGTCGTCCACCAAATGCCACTGGAAGACGTTCAGTTTGTGCAGCGCGAGCGTATCGAGATACTTCTTCACCTCGGCCACCGGCGAAAAATGCCGGCTGACGTCGAGCAGCGAGCCGCGCCAGCTGAAGCGCGGCTGGTCCTCGATCTCCACCGCCGCGACGGTCAGCCCGCCGCCACCCGCCCGCCAGCCGAAGCGCTCGATATCCGGCGGCAACAGCTGCCGCAGCGTCTGCATCCCGTAAAACACGCCCGCCGCACCGCCGCCGCGGATCACGACGCCATTCGCCGTGACCGTCAGCGCATAGCCTTCCGCGCCGAGTTTCTTGGTGAGCGCCGGATCAACGCGCAGGCCAATGACATTGCCGCCCGCCGTCGCCGACTTCGCCACCGCGACGCCCAGCAGCTTGGCCAGTTGTGCGGCCACGCCGCGCAACGCCGCATCACCTCCGGTCGCAACCATGGTCTTGCCCGTGAGCGTAAAGAGCGCCCCGCCCGTGAGGCGGCACGAAACAGGAATCGGAATGATACTTGGGGTCTGGCTCATGAAAAAGGGACTGTTAAATGTCTTCGGACTAGGCTGTTAATTTTGTCATCCTGAGCGCAGCGAATAATCCAGTGAGATGTCGTTACGGGCTTCGATCATATCCAAGTGGATTCTTCACTTCGTTCAGAATGACAATGCGGGATTGAAGACGCCTTCTCACAGCCCCAGTAAACTCCCGTTGCGCTTGATCCACTGCTCCGCCTCGCGCCAACCCGGGCACACCTCCTCCACCCGCGCCCAGAAGCGCGTCGAGTGGTTCATTTCGCGGAGATGCATCAGCTCGTGGTGAATGATGTAGTCGCGCACAGACTCCGGCGCCTGCACGAGCCGCCAGTTGAGCGAGATCGTGCCACCCACCGAGCACGAGCCCCAGCGCGAGCGCTGGTTGCGCACCGTCACCTGCTTCACCTCCACGCCAGTGATCGCCGAGAGCTCCCACGTGCGCGCCGGCAGCTCGATTTTGCCCCGCCGCAGAAAATGCGCCTCCAGCATCGGCCGCAGATCGCCGTCGAGCGCCGGCACCTGAAACACATCGGCGGCAAGGCAAACCTGGGGTTTGCCTTGCCCTGAGCCTGTCGAACGGGCCTCCACTTGGCTCTCAAGAACTGGGAACGGCGCGACCGTGACAGACCGAATCTCGCACATCTCGCCCCGCCACAACACATGCGTGCCGAGCGTCCAGACCTCCGCTCCGCGCGGACGCCGTGCCTGCCGCGCGCGGGCGCGGTCGAGCCAGTCGCGGTGGTTTTCGACAAAACGCTCGGCCTCGCGCACCGAGCCGCGCGCCGGGATCACCGCCACCGCCGTGCCGTCGCGCCTCAGCGTGAGTCGGTAGTTCCGCGCCCGCGCGCTGCGCTCAAACACCACGCCACCCCGGGCTTCAGCTTGCTTTGCCTGCCCTGAGCCTGTCAAAGTGGCTGGCCCTGAGCCTGTCGAAGGGTGCACGCCCGGCTCCGGGAAAAACACGCCGAACAAATTCTGCTGCTGTTCACTCATCGCTCACGCCTATCGTTTGTCATTCTGAACGAAATGAAGTCTAGCCGCTCGGGGCTGGCCCGACATCCACTTGGACGGGAACGAAGCCCCAAGCGAAATCTCACTGGATGCTTCGCTGCGCTCAGCATGACAATCTTTGTGATCACGAGTTGGAAGATGCCGCCTAGACTCGCACGAACTCCCAGCTCGTCAACTTTCCGTCCTTCACCGTGAGCCACGCGAAACTCCGCCCCGCGTCGCCTCGCGGCCGCGTGATGCAGCCCGGGTTGAGCCAGCGCACGCCCTGGATCACCTCGTCGCGCGGCACGTGCGTGTGCCCGTGCAGCACGGCCACGGTGCCCTTCGGTACCTCCGCCGGCGGTATATGCGTCAGGAAAAACCTCACGCCCTCGCGCTCCAACGTGAGCGCCAGTGGCCAGGCCCCCTCGGCGTCGCAGTTGCCCTGCATCACGACGAGCGGCGGCCCCAGCGCCATGAATTCGTCGAGGACCTCCGGCGCGCAAACATCGCCGAGGTGCCAGATCTCATCCGCGCCCCTCATTCGCTCCGGCAACCCCGGCGGATACCGGTCATGGGTGTCGGAAAAAACCGCGATGCGCACCGCCCAGAACCATCACAGCGAAATCCCGGAGGCGAACTGAAATTGGTCTTAACCACAGAGGCACAGAGGGCACGGAGATCGGAATTTTTAACCGCGAAGGACGCCAAGAGCGCAAAGGTTGCGGCTCGCCAAGTTTTTCCCGGACGCTCGCTCGGCAAGGCCGCAGAGTTCCGTCCGGGGAAGGGTTTGAAGGTAACCGTGCGCTCTGGGCTGCCGAGGTTCACCCTTCGGGCCTCCGTGGTTGAAGAGATCTCATCCCCTTCTCCGCACGATTGCCTTCAGAAACCATAACCCCTAACACGTAACCCGTAACCCGCCTTTCGCCTTTCCCCACCAGCATGCACTACACCCACCTCGGCCGCTCCGGCCTCTCCGTCTCCCGCCTCTGTCTCGGCACCATGAACTTCGGCCCGTTCACGAGCGAGGCCGACGCCTTCGCGCTGATGGACCGCGCGGTCGAGCTCGGCATCAATTTCTTTGACACCGCCGACGTCTACGGCCGCAAGCGCGGCGAGGGCGTCACGGAGAATATCATCGGCCGCTGGTTCGCACAGGGCGGCGGCCGGCGCGACTTCGTGGTCCTCGCCACAAAAGTCTACGGCCCGATGGACCGGCCCGAGCGCCCCGACCCGAACCTCGATCGCGGCCTCAGCGCGCGCAAAATCATTCGCGGCTGCGAGGCCAGCCTCCGCCGGCTCCAAACCGACCGCATCGACCTCTATCAGATGCATCACATCGACCGCCTGTGCCCGGTGGACGAATGGCAGGGCGCGATGGCCACGCTTCAGCGCCAGGGCAAGATCTACCACGTCGGCTCGAGCAACTTTGCCGGCTGGGACCTCGCCATGGCGTGCACGACCGCCGACCTCCGCACGCAACCGCGCCTCGTCAGCGAACAAAGCCTCTACAATCTCGCCAGCCGCACGATCGAGCTCGAGGTCATCCCCGCCTGCCGGCACTTCGGCCTCGGCCTGATCCCGTGGAGCCCGCTCGGCGCCGGCCTGCTCGGTGGCGCCTTGGCGAAGACCGCCGGGGGCCGCCGCGCCACAATGCCGGAGTTCGAAAAACAGGTCAACGCCAAGCGCCCGCAGCTTGAGCGCTACGAAGCGCTTTGCCAAAAACTCGGGGCCGCGCCCGGCGATGTCGCCCTCGCCTGGCTGCTCGCGCAGCCGGCCGTCACCGCGCCGATCATCGGCCCGCGCACGCTGGAGCAGCTCAACGACGCCCAGCGCGCATTGGAACTCAAGCTGACCCCCGAAACCCTGAGCCAGCTCAACGAAATCTTCCCCGGCCCCGGCGGCTCCGCCCCCGAGACCTACGCTTGGTAAATATCCGGTCGAGCCACGTCGTTTCCTCAGGCTCACTATCAAGAATTGAGACCTGCCCTCTTTGGACTGGTCCCCGGTAGGTGCCCCAAGCTTGCCTTTTGGAATCTGCGGGCTTCGCGTCGGCCTGTGTCAGTGAAACTTTCTTTGGCTCTGATGCATGAGGTCGCTGGTGAACGTGGCGGCGTATGTCTTTCTTCAGCATACAAAAATAGCTCCACAAAATTGGAGTGGGAGTGCGCCAGAGGTCACCGCTGGTGGGCGGTACCAGCAAGCGTGCGTCACGGTACGTGGTGTCCAACCTGTGCTGGAAATCTGGTCCAGAACATTGCGCAAATGAAGGCAATCGCTCGTGAACATGGAGGGGAGTGTTTGTCGAAGGAGTATGTCAATTCTCACACAAAACTCAGATGGCGTTGCGATAAGGGGCATGAGTGGGAGGCCCTACCTTCCAGCATAAACGCGCAGAACACTTGGTGCCCTACTTGCGCGGGCACGCAGCGCCTAACGATTGATGCGATGAGGGTGCTGGCGCAGGAACGCGGTGGGCGGTGCCTGTCGAAAGTCTACACTAACAATAGCACGAACTTGGTTTGGGAATGCGGTGAGCACCACCGATGGAACGCCAAGCCAGCAGGCGTGTTGAATGGCACTTGGTGTCCAATCTGCGGCTCGGGCATGGGCGAGCGTGTCTGCCGTGAGGTATTTGAGCAGGTCTTTGGCCAGCCCTTCCCAAGCTCTCACCCTGAATGGCTCCGCACCGCCAATGGCCAGATACTGGAATTGGACGGGTATTGTGAGCCACTTAAACTGGCCTTCGAACATCAGGGCGCACACCACTACAAGCACAGTCCTTTCTCAAAAGATCCAAACGAATTCCCTGAGCAGCAAAAGCGTGACCAGTTGAAGGCGGCCAGATGCTTGGCCGAAGGAGTAGCGTTGGTGCTTATTCCTGAGATCCCTCGCCTCTTACCCTATCGTGAAGTACGCCGGTTCATCCTGTCAGAGTGCCAGCGGCTTGGCGTTGCCGTTCCTGGGGATGCAGCAACCAAACGGATTGATCTAGCACGGGCCTATGCGGTGCCTGACTCAAAACGCGCCTTTGCGCAGTTGGTCGAGATCGTGACAGCAAAGGGAGGCACTGCGTTATCCAAGCAGTATAAGGGGCTTTACGAGAAGCTCCGGTGGCGTTGTGCCAAAGATCATATTTGGGTTGCCAACCCTGCGGATATAAAGGCAGGAAACTGGTGCCCGTACTGTGCTGGCCAAAGAAGGACGATTTACGACATGCGAGCCATGGCCAAGGAGTGGGGCGGCGTGTGCCTTTCAGCACAGTATCGGGGGATGGTTGACCACAAGCTGTCATGGCGGTGCGCCAAGGGCCATGAGTGGACGGCAACCCCGATTAGCGTTTCCATCGGGCACTGGTGTCCAACCTGCGGCGGATCAAAGCCACTTACCATGGAAGCGATGCAGCTCGCTGCTCAACGCAAGGGCGGTAAATGCCTTTCGACCAGTTCCACGAATAGTAAGACCAAGCTTAAATGGCGTTGCGCTGAAGGCCATGAATGGTCTGCGATACCCGATAGCTTACGAGCCGGTGCATGGTGTCCAATATGCGGAGCAAAGAAGCGCGTTAAGAGCCGTGTTGGTAAGACCGCGCCATTTACAATTGAGAAAGTGCGAGCCTTTGCAGCCAAACGCGGCGGCGAGTGCCTATCTTCGGTTTTTACCGACATTCAGACGCACATGGAGTGGCGGTGCGCGAAAGGACATACATGGCGAGCAGCATATTCTAATCTTAGGAATGGCAGTTGGTGCCGAGAATGTGCCAAGGAAGCTCGCAGCAGAAATTAGGCAGGTTTTGCTCACTGACTAAATTCGCCATGGATCAGTGAACACTAAGCGCGAAGGAAGGGGGCCCGGCTCCCAGTTCTCAACAGTTTCGGGATTCGAAACCGTGACCAAGTGATTAACAGGCACCTGCCTCGCCACTGTCCGCACCGTCCGATTGACAGTGCCCCACACCGGGCGAGAATTTCAAGGTGCTCCGCGCCCTGGCCATTGATTTCAATTCCTTCTTCGCTTCGGTCGAACAGCAGGAGCGGCCGGAGCTGCGCGGGAAGCCCTTGATCGTCGTCCCCGTCGTCGCCGAGACCACCGGCGCCATCGCCGTCAGCATCGAGGCCAAGCAGCTCGGCCTGAAACGCAACGCCCGCGTCGCCGAGGCCCGCCAGCAGATCCCCGACATTGTCGTCCTCGAGGCGCGGCCCGAGCTTTACATCGACTACCACCGCCGGCTGAAAGCGGTCGTCGAATCCCTCGCGCTGGTCAAAAAGGTCCAGTCCATCGACGAGCTCGAGTGCGAGCTCTCCGGCGTCCTCGCCGAACCCAAGCGGGCCCTCCGCCTCGCCGAGGAAATTCGCGCGAAAATCTACGAAAAGGTTGGACGCTGCCTGCGCTGCTCCATCGGCATCGGCCCGAACTGGTTCCTGGCCAAGCTCGCCTCCGACATCATGAAGCCCGACGGGCTCGTGCTCCTCGACGAGGCCGACATCCCCGAAAAAATCCTCGGCATCGACCTCGGTGACTTCACCGGCATCGGTGAAAACATGGAAAAGCGCCTGCGCGCCGCCGGCATCGACAACGTCGCGCAGCTCTACGCCGCCGACAGCGCCCGGCTCCGCAGCATCTGGGGCAGCGTTGAGGGCGCGCGCTTCCACGACTGGCTCCATGGCGGCGTGCAGGAGCGCGAGCCGGTCAAGCACAGCACCATCGGCCACAGCGCCGTGCTCCCGCCCGACAAGCGCCACGCCACCGCCGCGCTCGCCGTGCTGCACCGCCTCCTGCAAAAGGCCGCCATGCGGTTGCGTCACGAGGGCTTCTACGCCGGCGGGCTGCGGTTGTCGGTAAGTTACCGCGACGCCACCGACTGGAGCGCCGACATGCGCTTCAACGAGACGCAGGACACCCTGCACTTCACGCACGTCCTGAACGAACTCTGGTCCCGCCGCCCGAAAGCGCATCAGTCGAAGGCGCCGATGCAGATCGGCGTCATCCTCCACCAGTTGCTCGCGTCGAATCTCCACACCGCCGACCTCTTCGAGGCGGCCAAGGAGAACACCCGTACGCGCCTGCTCGGCGCCGTGGACACCCTCACCCAGACCTTTGGCAAGAACTCGGTCTATTTCGGCGGCGCACATGGCGAGACCGCCTACGCGCCAATGCGCATCGCCTTCACGCGCATCCCCGAGCCCGAGATCGAGGAAATCGACGCCAAGCGTAAACGCCGGCTGCGGCCAAAGAAAGAGCCGCCGGCGACGGCCAACGACGGGGAATCGTAATGTAAGTCGGGCTTCACGCCCGACACCATGTCCGCATGTCGGGGATAAACCCCAACCTACAATGCATTCCGAAAGGTGGAGCGCGCTGCCCTCAACGCGCTGGATTGCCCCGGCGTTTCAAACCAGCGTCTTGAGGGCAAGCCGCTCCACCCCAATGCTCATGCCGGCAACCATCGCCAAGAGGGCTGGGCGAGAGGGTATTGCCAGGACCGCCCGGCCGCTGAAACGGACAGATCTCACTTGCCGACATCAAAAGTAATAGTCCCGTCGGCCGCGCGCTTGATGCCAGCGCGGGGGGGTTCTTTCGCACAGTCTTCTTCCTAATGGCTCTCTTCTTCTTGGCCATTCCAGCGTCATTTCTTTTTCGGGACCGGGTCGCAGTCAAGTCTCAAACCGACCCAAAAAGGCGGGGTCAGCGACCCCGCCCTACACCCCAAAAACCACGCCCTTGACACTCCCCCCGGCGTCGGGCACCTCTGACCCTCTTTTTCTTCAATAAGTCATGCAACCCACATTCCGCCCACACCGCAAGAAGCGCGCCCGCAAGATTGGTTATCGTGCCCGCATGGCCACCCGTGGTGGCCGCAAGGTTATCCGTTCCCGCCGGCTCAAGCGCCGCAAGCGTCTGACGGTGGTCTGATCCCGCCCGCCTCCGCGAGCCGCGGTCCCATGCGTTTCCGCCCTGAGCAGCATCTGCGGTGCCCGGGTGATTTCCGCACCGTGCGGGAGCAGGGTCGCCGGATCGACTGCGGTGCCTTCACCGTCTGGTTTTTTCGGCGCGACGCCAGCCCCGCACCCTCTGCTCTGCCGCGCGTCGGCGTGGTCGCGTCCATCGCCTCCGTCGGCGGTGCCGTCCAGCGCAACCGCGCCAAGCGCCGCCTCCGCGCGGTTTTCCGCCTGCATCAGACTCTGGTCCCCGCCGGCTCCGACCTTCTTTTGATTGCGCGCGCCGCGGTCAATCGGCTCGACTACCCGGCTCTGGAACAGAAATTCGTCGACGCCTGCCGCAAACTCCCGCCTCCCGCCCATGTCTGAGCATCCCTCCCTTTTCACCCGCCTGGTCCGCCTGCCCGCGGACGCGCTGCTCGGGCTGATCTGGCTCTACCAGCGGACGCTTTCGCCTATCCTGCCGGTCGTGTTCGGCCCGGCCTGCGGCTGCCGCTTCTCGCCGACGTGCTCGCACTACGCCGCCGGGGCGATTCGCAACCACGGCGTTTTCCGCGGGATGTTCCTCGCGGCCCGGCGGCTCGTGAAATGCACGCCGCTGCACCCGGGCGGCTTCGATCCGGTTCCTGCTTCACCGAGGCTTCGCCGGACAAGCCCGCCGAGCTGCGAGCGCGTAGTCAGCTGAGTTTCCCTCGTTTCCCGCTTCCCCACTCTCGCCTAATTTTCATGGATAAAAAGAACACCATCATCGGCGGCGCGCTCATTGTCGCCGCGTTCGCCAGTCTTC
>OCZT010004874.1_pt1 | contig 13454 bp, 10 predicted proteins | sample 1539031 | NCBI WGS metagenome assembly OCZT01 (sample SAMEA3539308, study PRJEB22396) | soil metagenome | biome: tundra; feature: field; material: soil | place: USA | collected 2010-05 | depth 0.15 m | reverse complement strand
CTATTCTCCCTTGAAGAGAAGGCCGCCCTGTTGCCGGGTGGCCTTTTCGTTTGCGCGAAATCGCTGAGTGCCCGAAGTCGAACTCGCGATGGCGAAAAATCTTCTGCGTGAAAATATCTTCGATCGACGCGGCTCGTGAGCTACTTCACAAAGGCTGCTGAGAAAGTCGGATCGTGAAGTGCTTCTTATACGGCGTACCTGAAGATGATAAAAATAAAGGTCGGTGGGAGCCCCCTGCTTCAGCAGGGGGGATCTGGACTTTAGTCCAGCGGCGGGAAATCGTTCGATTTTGAAATGGGCTTTAGCCACGGGATTTCTCGATCCCCGGCGCTAAAGCGCGTGATCAAAGCCGAACTTTTCCCGGAGCGCTGAAGCGCCCCTTCCCCCGCATAAATGCGGGGGCTCCCACCAAGAAGTACACTCCACGGGTTTTGCACAGAGTTTTTCCGCAGCCTGTCTAGCCGGCGAGTGATCTGCTTCTCGGAAGTATTCCGCAGCCTGTTCAGTTGAAACTTCCCATCATCCGATGGCTGTCAGCGCAGCATTGTGCTCCAACTGCGATGCATTCTTACTCTCGCCGCGAAATCCGATGCAGTCACACGGACGGACAATCACGATCCGCCTGCACACATCACTTCGCTTGCGAGTCGTCGAGCCCGTAGAGCCTGGCCGCATTGTCGTGCAGAACCAGATGCGCAATGGCACTGGCCTGCGGGCGGGTGATCTCGCCATCCTGCATCATGCCGGTGAGTGCGATGGCTAGCGCGGTTCGCGCGGCGGTTTCCGTCTGGTACCCGGTCTCCTCCCAATTCACCTGTGGCGTCAGCGGATAGAGGTCGGTGCCGAACAACACCTTCTCCGGATAGAACTCCAGCATGGAACGAATGCTGGCCGCGATATGGCGCGGCGACGTCATCCAAGTTTGCTCGGAAAAGTCAGCATAGACATTCGGTTTCATCAGCAGATACGGGACCAACGGTTCGAAGCCGCCAGCGCCCCCGTGGAGCATAACGAAGTTTGTCTTGCGCAGCGTTGGATCGTTGAACACCGAATCCAAAAGCAGAGGATTGCTGCCCTCCATCGCGAAATAGCCGCCACAACCGCCGCCGGTGTGGAAGTGCACCGCCATCCCCAGCCGTCCCGCCTCGCGCGCGAGGTAGCGGAAGAGTTGGTCTTGCAGCGTCTTGTAGTCGGCATCGCTGGGAACGCCGCCCTTCACGTAGCGCGCATAGACACGGGCGGCGTCAGCCTCTTTCGCGGGAGCGAAGTCCAGTGCCCGTAGGTAGGCGGCTTCGAACTTGATGGCGACGGCCCCGTCCGTTCTCTGCCGTGCGAGCAAGGGCGTGACGACCTTCGCCATGTATTCTGCCAGCGTCGGAGGTACGCTGCTCAGGTTGAGCTGGTTCAGATATCGCGCGAACACCAACTCCTCGCGGCCGTAAAAGATCTTGCGATCCGGCGATTGCGCCGCCAGCGAGGAGTTGTTCAGCGGAAACAGCAGCGTGTCGTCGAACGGCACCCAGCGGAACCGCGGAGGCTGCAAACCGCGCCCCATAGCGACGCGGTTTGCCAGCTCGCTTTCGATGCCGAGTTGGTCCAGCACCCAGTTGGCATAGTTCTCGCCCTCTCGCTGCTTGACCTGTTCTTTCGCGGCCAGTAGCTCTTGCACATGCTCCGGGATGGCGTCGTTGTACTTGTAGCCGAACATCGCCTGCCATGCCTTGAGGTATATCGGGTTGCTGGCGCGGAACATTAAGCCATCCGCGACCGGATCCAGCGGGTAACAGGGCAGGGCATCGAAGTCGTCGTCCGGTTGGGCCGCATTGTCCAAGGCCGGCGGATGCGAGTGGTTGTCAATTGCCTTGATGTGGTTGATCTCGTCCAGCAGCTCGGGATCGGGGATGAGCTGCTGGTTGCTTTGCGCAAACAGGACTGACGCGACGGATAGAACGACAGCGAGAAGCGGAGTCTTCATCGATTCCCTGACGGGATACCGTCCCTCAACCTTGCGACACCCCAGCAGCCGCTTTTGCCGGCAGCGGAAGTGAGTCGATGCAGTCTATCGCGCTCCCAACCCTACCACAACCTTCGCTTTCACCGCGGAGCAGCTCAGCCGGGCATAGTTCCGAACCCAATGGGCGGTTTCGCGAATCCAACAAGCTCAACCCGGTTATGGATCGCGACAAAACCCACCCCACCAAGAAGACCGAGATCTTCAAAGCGCTGCCCGAAGTCTGGCAACTTGTCCGGCCCCGCCGCGCCCTACTGGCGCTGGGCTTGGGATTGATGGTTATCAACCGCGTCTCGGGGCTGGTGCTGCCGGCTTCCACCAAGTACCTGGTGGACGACATCATCGGTAAGCGGCATTTCAAACTGCTATATCCGCTCGTGGGAGTGGTCCTGCTGGCGACGATCATCCAAGGGCTCACGTCGTTTGCGCTGACCCAGACGCTCTCCAAAGCGGCGCAGAAGCTCATCGCCGAGTTGCGCCGTCGCGTGCAAGAGCACATTGGGCGACTCTCGGTTGCTTATTACGACGCCAACAAGACCGGCATACTGGTCTCGCGCATCATGAGCGACGTGGAGGGTGTGCGCAACCTCATCGGCACCGGACTGGTGGACTTCGCTGGCGGGTTGCTGACCGCAGTCATTGCTTTCGCCGTCCTGATCCGCATCAGCCCGATAATGACCGCTATCGCCTTCGGCTTTCTGGGTATCTTTGGATTCGGCCTGCGCAAGGCCTTTCGTACCATCCGCCCCATCTTCCGGGAGCGCGCCAAGATCAATGCCGAAGTCACCGGCCGTCTGACGGAATCGCTCGGAGGAGTGCGAGTCGTTAAGGGTTATCACGCCGAGCAGCGCGAGCACGAGGTGTTCAGCTCGGGGGTCGAGCGCCTGCTGCAAAACGTCTTTCGCACTCTGACCGCGACCTCGGTCATGAGCCTGTCGTCTTCCACTCTCATGGGCATCATCGGGGCGATTGTCATGTTCATGGGAACCCGCCAGATTCTCGCGGGTAAGCTGACGCTGGGCGGATTCTTCACTTACACCATGTTCCTCGGATACCTGGCCGCGCCACTGTTCCAAGTGGTTGGCATTGGCACCCAGATCACGGAGGCCCTCGCTGGATTGGAACGCACCCGCGAAGTTCTCGACGAGATCCCCGAAAACGAGGATCCCAACCGCACCGTCACCCTTCCCGAGATACGTGGCGACGTCGCTTTCCAGGATGTCACCTTCGCCTACGAGCAGAAGAAAACGGTCCTGCACGACATCTCGTTTCGCGCCCGTCCGGGTACCGTGACGGCGCTTGTAGGATCGTCGGGATCGGGCAAGTCCACCATCATCGGATTGATTGCCGCCTTTCATACTCCCAACCAAGGCAAAATTCTGGTGGATTCGGTCGATCTCTCCACCGTCCGGCTGGAGTCTTATCGCACCCAACTGGGCATGGTCTTGCAGGATTCGTTTCTGTTCGACGGAAGCATTCGCGAGAACGTGGCCTTTTCCAAGCCCGATGCGACGGAAGAGGAGATCCTCAGGGCTTGCGCCATCGCCCGCGTGGACGAGTTCGCGGAGAAATTCGATCTGCGGTACGACACCATCATCGGAGAACGCGGGGTGAAGCTTTCTGGCGGGCAGCGCCAGCGGGTCTCCATCGCGCGCGCGATTCTGGCGAACCCGCGCATTCTGATTCTCGATGAAGCAACCTCGAGTCTCGACTCCGAGTCGGAAGCCCTGATCCAGGAAGGACTCTCGTATCTGATGCAAGGGCGCACCACGTTTGTCATCGCGCATCGGCTCTCCACCATTCGCCGGGCGGACCAGATCCTGGTGGTTGAGGAAGGACGAATCGTCGAGCACGGCAACCACCAATCGCTTTACCAGCGCGGTGGCCGCTACTTCGAGCTGTACAGCAAGCAACATGGCATCGAAGAGAACCTCTTCCTGGCGCCCGGAGAGGGTGACACGACCGAAGAGTCCGCTGCCGTGCTGCCGGACGGAGTTCCCGCCGATCCCGATCCCACCACGCTGCTTCGCTAAAGCAGTTTCAACGTCACTGTATCCTGTGGGCAAAGGCAGAGCGGCGCTTTAGCTGCATTATTCATAAAGATCTCACGCTTTGAAGCGGCACGGCTTCAGCCGTGCCGTAAGCCGCGATCATCATGGTGGCTTTAGCCCCTGAGGGACTTCGATGTTGACACCCGCCGCGGCGGGCGAATTCCCTCAGGGGCTGAAGCCCAACTCTACACGCCCACGTAACGGCACGGCTGAAGCCGTGCCCCTTCAAACCGGCATTGGCCGAATATGGCCGGGATGTTCCCACTACCGGCTGAGCCACATCTCTCTTCTGACGACCCACGAAGATGCTGTATCATCAGGACTTTCGCGCCGTAAACTGCCGTACACTGACGAGTCGATATGGATCAACGCAGTTTCCAGAGACTGCTGCGCCGCACGGTTCTGATACCGGTGGCATCGTTGTTGCTGCTCACCGCCACTCTGGTGGTTGAGATCGTTGGCCTGACTACCTCTTTTGGTTGGGTCGACCATACCGACCAAGTCATCGCCAATGCCAGGCAATTGATGCGGTACATGACGGACATGGAGTCCGGACTTCGTGGCTTTTACCTGACCGGCGACCAGTCGTTTCTCGACGCTTATAACTCGGCCAAAGAAGCAGTGCCCGAACAACTGGCGGTCCTGGACCACCTCACTAGCGACAACCCCAGTGAACAGCGTCGCCTGCGAGAGTTTCGCGATCTCGACTTCCGCTGGATCCAATATTCGGAGCGGTGGTTGCAGCAACCGGGGGCTCGCGCTCCCTCGTCCCAGGAATACATTGCCGGGAAACAATTGATGGACCAGATCCACGCCAAGCAGCACGAGATACTGGATGCGGAGCAACACTTACATGAAGTTCGCTACCATCGCGCCGCGCTTCTCAGTAGCGCTGTCATCGTTACCGCCGTGGCGCTTGCGCTCGTCACGGTTCTCCTGCTGTTCACGCTAACCCGCCGCGAGTTAGTCGCTCTTTCTTCCAGCTACGATAAGCATCTGAAGGCCGAAGCGGAGAAAACGAAGCTCTTACAAGAAAGCCGTGAGTTGTTGCAGATCACGCTCAAGAGTCTGGGTGACGCAGTCGTCTCCACCGACGCTTTGGGGGCGGTGTCGTTCATCAACCCCGTCGCCGAGAAGCTGACCGGCTGGGACCACCAAGCAGCCAGTGGACGGCCACTACGTGACGTCTTGCGCATCATCGACGAGAGGACCCGCACCGAACTTGAAGATTCGGTCGCCCTGGTTCGCCGCTCTCAGCCAGCGGTCGACGTTTCCAGCCACGTTGCTCTCATAAGCCGCTCCGGCCAGGAGTATCCTGTCGAGCTGACTGGATCGCCGATCCTCAGCGATCGCAATCAGCTCGTCGGAATTGTGCTCGTCTTTCGCGATATCACGCAACGCCGCCAAACCGACCAGAGCTTACGCTCCAGCGAGCGCCTGGCGGTGGCCGGACGCCTATCGGCCACCATCGCGCACGAGATTCGCAATCCGCTCGACACGGTTTCCAACCTCATCTACCTGCTACGCCACGAGCAGCATCCTAGCAACATGACGAATCACTACTTGGAGCTGGCCAGTGACGAACTGGCCCGCATCGCGCAGATCACGGGACAGCTCCTGACCTTCCACCGCGAAGCGCAAGCCCCGGTTGAGGTGAATCTTGCCGATGTGTTGCAAAGCGTGCTGGTTCTATTTGCGCCGCAAATCCGCAAGGCCCACGTCGACGTAGAGCAGAGTCTTGAAGCGGTGCCTCCGGTGCGAGGATTTCCCGGCGAACTGCGGCAGGTATTTTCCAATCTTGTCGGCAATGCCCTCGACGCGATGCCCAACGGGGGCAAGCTAATTCTGCATTTGCGCGAATCCAGTCTCGCCTCTAATCCGGCACGCCGGGGAGTACGCGTTACCATACTCGACACTGGCGCGGGCATCCCGGCCGGGGTGCAAAAGAATCTTTTCGCGCCTTTCTTTACCACCAAAGGTGAAAAGGGTACCGGGTTGGGTCTTTGGGTGAGCCGCGGCATCATCGACAAGCATGAGGGAACGATTCATCTGGCTAGCCGCATTCGAGCTGGAAAAAGCGGAACTGCGTTTTCGGTATTCCTGCCTTTTGAGCAGGAACTGGGATTGCTCGACGTGCCGAACGTGCCACCGGCGGCGTAGATTGGGTGACTCTGCAACCCGAGCAACAGGAGCTTTGGTGGGAGTGTTCCAGGGCGGGGCAGTTGCACCGTCGTTGTTAATGGGAACGAGGGCGCCCGCACTCATCGTTCGTACACCTCGCGGCGGTGCGCGATCCGCGTCACGTCGACAGTTCTCGCGACATCGTTGATGGTATAGACGACCCTGTAATCACCAATCCGGATTCTCCAACGGTCTTTATAGCCGTGAAGCTTTTTGCATCCCGGAGGTCGCGGGTCATTGGCGAGTTCACGTATTCTTGGCCGGATGCGTTCGATGACATCCGGCGTCAAGTCACGAAATTCCCTTTTTCGCGGACGCGGCAAAGGTGATTTCGTACAACGTCACTTGATCTTGCCGAGCGAGCGGAGTTCGGCCTCAACCTCATCCAGACTGAAACGGGGCTCTCCGGCCCGCGCGTCCGAGATGATGCCGTCCTCAATATCTTCGTAGAGCATGGCGAGCGCCGTCCCGATCACTTCATCGGGATTATGGTAGGCCCCGGAAGCGACCGCGAGATCAATCATTCGCTTTTGCTCGTCGGTTAGCTCAATGGTCATAGTTTCACTGTCCCCTGTTGCTCCACAAGCGTCTGTATTCTGCGCCGACTGCTTGATTTCGAGAGAGTATTTAAGCACGTGGGCGATTGCGCCTCAGGCGGCTCGCGCGGTATTGCTCGTAAGGAATTCCCTTTTCCTTGCGGCGCGATTCCAAAATCAGCCCATCCTCGATTTCCTCCCAGAGCGCCTCGTGCTTTTTGAGGTCGATTATCGCCGCCGTCCTGCGGCCTTTTTCGTCAGTGATGAACTGTATTCCGATCATTTGGGCAGTGGTCTCCTTGGGTCGCGCGGCGCCTGTTCTCACCCTAATTTCGACATTTTGCGCTGTCAACCAAATAGTGCCACATTGACGCTGCGGCGGCTCCCTTATAATGGACTTCTGTCAAACTAGGAATGAGCTCCCGTACCGTCCGAAAAGCAGTTGCCGGTTCCGATCCCAACGAAATCTCCGGTCACGATGCCTCGCCGCGACGCCGTTGGATTTGGATCGTGCTGCTCTGGGCCGTCGTTTACATACCGGGTCTGTTTTCGCCGCCGCTGCTGGACGACGCAGATTCGATCCACGCCGAAGCCGCGCGCGAACTGATCGTTCGTCACGACTGGACCACGCTCTACATTGACGGGGTTCGCTACCTGGAAAAGGCGCCGCTGATGTATTGGGGGATGGCGGCCAGCTACACGATTTTCGGGACCAAGGACTGGGCGGCCCGATTGCCACTTGCGCTCGGCGTGCTGGCGCTGCTGCTGGCCACTTACTCCCTGGGCAAACGGACGCTGGGAGAACGCGCCGGTTTTTGGGCGGCAATTGTGCTCGCCGTTTCGGTCGGGCCCTACCTCTTCACTCGCTTTATCATTCCCGACCTGCTGGTGGGGTTGTGGCTCACCCTCGGCTTCGACTTTTTCCTGCGAACTTTGGACGAAGAACCTCCCTCGCGCCTTTCGTGCTGGGGATTGGCGGCGACTGCGGCCCTGAATGTGCTCACCAAGGGGCTGATCGGTCTGGTATTTCCGGCAGCAATCATCGGGCTGTATCTGGTGCTGACCGGAAATCTCAAACATCTGCTGCGCATGCGGCTGCTCTCCAGCTTCGCCGTTCTGCTGGTCATGGCAGCGCCCTGGCATATCGCGGCCGCCCTGGAGAATCCACCCGCGGGGCAATCGCGAGGCTTCCTCTGGTTCTACTTCGTCAATGAGCAGTTTCTTCGTTACCTGAACAAGCGCGTTCCGCCCGATTACGACACCGTCCCCCTGATCGTTTTCTGGGGACTGATGCTGGTGTGGCTGTTTCCCTGGTCGGCGTTCGTCTTCCAGTCGCTGGCCCAGGTTCCGCGCCGTTGGAGCGAGTGGCATAGCGGGATGAACCGGCGACAACGTGCGCTGCTGCTCTATGCCATCTGGGCGGCGGTAATACTTGTGTTCTTTAGTTTCTCCACGCGCCAGGAGTATTATGCGATCCCTGCGCTGCCTGGACTGGCTTTGCTGATCGGCGGATGGCTGCAACAGGAAGAGGAATCGCCCGCAGCTTCCAAGTTGCGGCGCAATGGGCAAATCGGGTCGATGGTATTGCTCGTCCTCTCGGTTGTCGTCTTCGCAACCGCGATGTTCCTGTTGATGCAGAGCAAGAGCATGCCCGCCGACAGCGATCTCGCGGACCTGCTCAAAAAGAACCCAAACGAATACGCCCTCGCTCTTGGGCACCTCTTCGATCTGACCCCGCGGGCACTGGGACTCTTTCGGGGGCCACTGGCGACATTTTCGATTGCGTTGTTGGTGGGTACTCTTCTGAACCTGTTGTACCGGCGGCGCAATTTTGCCCAGGCCGGCAACTGGGTGTTGACCATCATGATGGTGTTCGCGCTTTTCGCCGTGCATCAGGGTTTGGCGATATTCTCTCCCATCCTTTCCTCAAAGAAGCTTGCCGATGCGATCGAGCAGGAGTACCGGCCCGGCGACGTCTTGGTCGTCAATGGGACTTACGAAGACGCCTCCACGTTAAACTTCTACACCCGCCAGCCTATCCACATCGTGAACTCGCGCGAGGAAGGCAACATGTATTATGGAGCGCTGTTTCCGGATGCGCCGTCCATCTTCGAGGACGACGCATCGCTCCAGGCCCTATGGAAAGGCCCCAAGCGCGTTTTCCTGTGGGTGGAGGAAGACAATGTGCCGCTATTCATTAAGCAGAGCGGCAGCTACCATCTGGCACGCAGCGGGGGAAAGTTGATCCTCATGAACCGGGTGTTGCCGAAGAATCAGTAGCCTTAGCCAGCAAATTGAGAGATACTGGAAAGCAATCGTTACAACAATGCTCTGGCGGAACATCGCCCCGGATTCGACCGAGCCGGGCAGGAACCTGCTTTCATCCCTGCGCGGCCTTAGGGACGAAGACATACCGGCCTGAGAAAGCGCACTTGATAGCCCCTGGAGACCCAGTTTTGTTTGCGATGGCAGGCGCCGCTCCTGCGTGGCATCTGTTGCGACAAATGTTGTGGTTCGTCGCCCTCACGGGATCGCTGACCTCGACCGTCTTTCTTGGCATGGTCTTGTTTGCGGTCGTCCGTTACGCCATGACTTGCCGAACCCCTCGGCAGCGAGTACTGGGCGTGCCGCTGCGGGAGCTGCCACCCGTAACCATCCTGAAGCCGCTTCACGGCATGGAACCGAGGCTCGAGGAGAACCTGGAGAGCTTCTTCCGGCAGGATTACCCGAACTTTACGATCGTCTTTGGCGCCCGTAGCCGTGAGGACCAGGCGCTCAGCGTCGTCGATCGGCTGCAGGCTAGGTATCCGCAGGTGCAGACGCAAATCGTCGTCTCCGGTGAGCCGTCATGGCCTAATGCCAAGGTCTACTCGCTGAGTAAGATGATCGCTTCCTCCGCCGATGAGTTCTTGGTCATCAGCGATAGCGATGTTCTGGTTCGCCCCGACCTCTTGCGCAACGTGATAGCGCCCCTGCTAAATCCGAAAGTGGGGTTAGTAACCTGTCTTTATGAAGGCATTCCCGCTCACGGTGTGTGGTCGCAGCTCGAGGCCCTGGGAATGTCGATCGAGATGCCATCTGGCGTCCTCGTGGCGGAGATGGTGGACGGCATGAAGTTTGCCTTGGGCGCCGTGATGGCGGTGCGGCGTGACGCGGTAGAAGCCGTGGGTGGAATTCGCGAGACCGCGTATTTTTATTCCGACGACTTCGTGCTCGGCAACCGCATCGCGGAGGCCGGTTATGAGGTTGTGTTGTCGCACTACAAGGTAGGACACGTGCTCGCAAGCCGGACGCTGCCGACGACGCTCGGCGATCAATTGCGCTGGATGAAGAGTACGCGCTTCTCCCGCCCGCTGGGACATGTCGGGTCGGGTCTCACCTATGCGGTTCCGTTCGGCTTGCTGGCGCTGCTGTTGGGCTTGGATCACAGCCATCATCTGCGCGCTGGTTCCGAACTATTCCTCATGGCATGGCTGAATCGCATGCTGCTGGCCCTGGTGGTGGGATGGGGCATCATGCGCGACCGCCGTTCCCTGTGGCTGTGCTGGTTATACCCGGTGCGCGACCTGCTGGGATTCGGGGTGTGGGCCGCCAGCTTTGCGGGCAAGACATTTTTCTGGCGTGGCGAAACCTATCAGTTTGGCGAGGAAGGAAGAATTACGCCCGAGCAGCGTCCCATCAGCCTGCTCACGCACAGCTTGCCGCAAGGGCATGATCAAGCTCCGCTAAATCCGTTCGAGCTTTCCGTGTCGCAACCTGAAACGCAGGCCGCGCCACTCCACTTCCTCTCCGAAGTAGCTGACCAACCAGATTGCCAGCGCAACCAGGTCACGCAGCGGTAGAAGCCATAGGTCTCCTAAAACCTGCGGATCTGCGAGCGCCCCCCGGCCAACCACGACCGCTGAGATCAACCGCAGAGCGGCAGTAACGGCAAGGACCAGCCAAGTCCACCACGCGTGAGGTGCAGCCACCACGGCGAGCACAGCCCAAACCAGGCCGAAGGTCACGATCAATCCAAAATACTGCACCCCGCGGCGGTCTTTAACGTTACGAGCCCAGCGCAACTGGTGCGCCCAGAAATCGCGAAAGCGGTAATCGGGCAGCGCAGTCTCGACGACGATATCGGCCAACCGGACTTGATATCCCGCGGCCGAGGCGCGCGCACCGAGTTCGTAATCGTCGCCGAGGTAGTCGGCCAGTGGCTCGAGGCCGCCGATTTCGCGCAACACCGTCTTGGTGGTTGCTATGGTTGCTCCCAGGCCGAAACGGAGGCCGCCTTCCAGAGCGCGTGCCACCAGCACCCCGCCGCTGAAGTCGGTGCTGAGCCCCAGCGCTTCGAGCTTCGCGCCCAGCGTCTTGCCCGCCCGTCCGCGATAGAGCGTCGTGACCATGCCAACTCCCGGCTGCGCCAATGGCGCAAGCACGCGCAGCAGGTAGTCGCACGGAACCAGAATGTCGCTGTCGTTGATGACGACGTACTCGTAGCGGGCCTGCGGTAGCATCTGGACAAGATTGCTGACTTTGCCATTGAGGCCGAGCACATTCGGACAATGCACAACGCGCAACTTCGCTTGCGGAAACTCCTCACGCAGTTTCTCAACCAGAGCCAGCGCGGGATCGTCAGCATCGCTCACGCCGAACAACACTTCGTATTCCGGGTAATCAAGCAGACAATGGCTGCGAAAAGCGGCATACATGTGGGGATCGAGCCCCTTCAAAGACCTGAGGATACTGACTGGAGGAGCGAAGCGCGTCTCGCTGGGATGAAAGCATTCGTGCTGGAAGCGCTTGGCCGCGACAATGCACATCGCGAAATAAGCCGCGCCAGCCAGAGCCAGCAGCGCGCAGAGCACGGCAACAGCGGTGAGCACAGAATGCATGGAGAGCCTTTCAGATTAGCAGAAGAAGAATAGGCCCCGGGCGTCACTTAAGAATTGTCATTACGAGCGCCCTGGGTTTGGGCGCGAGGGATCTGCTTTTCGGTGGAAAAGGCAAAAAAGCAGATCCCTCGCTCCTCTACCCCAGCGAGTGCAAAACCGGCCCTCGCTGGGGACCCCGGATACGCTCGTGATGACAACTCTTACAACAGGTGAATCGATAGATTGTGCGAGCCACAATAATTCGCTCCCAATGAGAATCTAACGAATGCACCGCTTGGCGCGGGCGTCTGGAGAAGCAACTTGCAAATGTTGCATGTGGATAGATGGCATCTGGCAAGCGCGGTATGATGTACCAGATGTTGCGAGACACGCGCCAAGAGAGCTTAGATGATCAACGGTAAACGGGTCGCGGTGGTGATGCCGGCCTACAACGCGGAGAGCACGCTGGAAGCGACGGTGCGGGAGATCCCCGACCTGGTCGACATTCGTATCCTGGTGGACGATTACAGCAAGGACAAGACCGTGGAAGTGGCCCGGCGGTTGGGACTGACGGTGTTTGAGCACGACCGCAACCTTGGCTACGGCGGCAACCAGCAGACCTGCTACCGCGAAGCTTTGGCCGCCGGCGCCGACGTGGTGGTCATGGTCCACCCGGATTATCAGTACACGCCGCTGCTCACGACCGCCCTGGCGAGCATGGTGGCCTACGATGTCTACGACGTGGTGCTGGGTTCGCGAATCATAGGTGGGCAGGCCTTGCATGGCGGCATGCCGCTGTACAAGTACATATCCAACCGCTTTCTGACGGCCTTCGAGAACCTGTTCCTGCGGGTAAAGCTCTCCGAGTATCACACCGGCTATCGGGCGTTCAGCCGCAAAGTCTTGACCGAGCTGCCGCTGCTGGAAAATTCTCCGGACTTCGTGTTTGACAATCAGATGCTGGCGCAATGTGTACACTTCGGATTTCGCATCGGCGAGGTCTCCTGCCCAACCAAGTACTTTGAAGAGGCGTCTTCCATCAATTTTCGCCGTAGCGTGACCTATGGCTTGGGCGTCATGGGTACGACTCTCCAGTTCACTCTTCACAAGTGGGGGCTGGTCCGCCTACCCCGGTTTAGTCCGGAAGGAAGAAGGCTGGAGACCGCACAGGAAGCTGCCCTGGCGTCGCCCGCGAGCGAAGAACAACTCCGCGGGGCCGAGCGGAATTAGCATTCGGGGCTGCTGTCACACCCCCAGGGCTATCGAGACTGTGTCTCAACCTCTGCCGTCCTTACGGGACTCGGCTTTATTTTCCACCTTACCCAGCGCTGAACCTGGATTATTCATCTGTTTCGGTAGCTGACGGCAGCAATCTTTGAAGGGGCACGGCTTTCAGCCGTGCCGTAATGTGGGTGTGGAGAGTTTGGCTTCAGCCCCGGAGGGAATTCGCCCGCCGCGGCGGGTCTCAACACCGAAGTCCCTCAGTGGCTAAAGCCACCATAATGAGGCGGCCTATGGCACGGCTGAAGCCGTGCCCCTTCAAAGCGTGAGGTCCTCATGAATGATTCGGATGAAGCGCTGGGCTAAGCTCTTCCGCCCCCGCGGGGCTGGTTTTTGCCCGGTTCATTCCACTGTGCCAAATCGATACGGGGTCGCGACGCAGTCTCTACCGGCCAGCACGATTTCAGGATTAAACTGTCTCCACTGAAACAAGTTACTGGGAGTTTACGTATCTAGGGATATGTCCGGGTTGGCGGGAGACTAGAACCAGTCTCATAAATGTCTGAGGAGCATGTGGAGGCAGGCGAGGTGGACG
>OCZT010004871.1_pt1 | contig 13457 bp, 10 predicted proteins | sample 1539031 | NCBI WGS metagenome assembly OCZT01 (sample SAMEA3539308, study PRJEB22396) | soil metagenome | biome: tundra; feature: field; material: soil | place: USA | collected 2010-05 | depth 0.15 m | reverse complement strand
CGTGTGGTCAAAGAATCAAGCGACTCGGGAGTAGAATTTAAGCAAGCCGCCGAGTCGGTCGCGACAGCGAACGGTCCTGCGCTCGTGACATAGCGGTACGTCTGGAGAAGGGAAGAGAAGAAGATTGCCCTTACCCTGGTGGTTCCGTTCAAAATGATGATGCTCGATGTACTCGATTAACGCCCGGCGTAACGAAGCTTCTCCAAACAGAATGAGTTTGGATAGGCATTCTTGCCGGATGGAGCAAACCCAGCGCTCGGCGAAAGCGTTCAAATTCGGACTCTTGGGCGGAAGGGCCAGTGGCCGTATGCCGCTGGATCGCAGTACATCCAGAAACGCGGCGCAGAACTTCGTATCCCGATCATGAAGGAGGTAGCGTAGGCCACGGAGGAATCCGGAACTCTCGTCGGTGGCGTTGCGGGCCATCTGAAGCATCCACTCAGCGGTGGGATGTTTGGTCAAACCGGCGAGGCTGACCCGGCGCGATTCGAGATGAATGAAGAACAGGACGTAGTAGGTGGCGAGACCTCGCCAGGTGAGCACTTCGACTGTGAAGAAGTCGGTACCTGCCAGGACGGCCATGTGGGAGGCGATGAAATCCTTCCAGGTGGTATTCTGGCTTCGCTTGGGTGCCGGCGGGATCCCGTATCGGCGAAGGATGTTGCCCACGGTCTGATCGGAAACAGGGTGGCCGAGATTGGCCAGGGCTCCGACGATGCGATCATATCCCCAGCCGGAGTTCTCTCTGGCGAAGCGCACAATGAGCGCTTCCAGTTCGGGCGCGATGCGGGGCCGGCCGGGCGAAGTGCGTAATTTGGAGCCGTCAAATTTGCGGGCAATGAGCCGCCGGTACCAGGCGAGGATGGTATCGGGTTTGGCGACACAGGCGACCTGCTGAAGCGCAGCCCGGCCGAGTCGCAAAATAGCACCGGCTGCGCGAAGAATGTCTCGAGAAATCCGGTTCAGTGCCATCCGCGGGGAGCGGAAGCGGATACCCTGATGTGATGTTAACCATTGATATTAAGACAGTGTTTTGGAGCTGATGGGCGGCTGTTCCCTTGCTTGGCCCGAGAGGTTCTTCGTTCTAATCCCGTGTTGAGGTGCGCCCGATGCCAATATCCAGGGCGGGCCGGGCGCGGTCGCGAAAATGTACGTCCCCCCACCCAGCGTCTCATGTGATATGTTGATGGTGTTGTGAAATGGATGATGGTCAATCGGTGCTGTAGAGATCTGGTTCTGGCAACGCTCTGCTGGCATCGGTTTACTGTCCGTTTTGCCGTCCATTTTGCGATCAGACCCCATGGTTCTGGATGGATTGCAGGGACGGTATAGACTGGCCGCGAAAGCGGCTAAATCCTTACCGGACAGTTAAGTAGCGGAAAACAAAGGAACGCGGGAGTAATTCAGTGGTAGAATGCCAGCTTCCCAAGCTGGACGTCGCCGGTTCGAATCCGGTCTCCCGCTCCATCTTTTCACCAACTTAGCGGCAACAGCCAAATCTGAATCTCCTTTTAATGGAGCCACTCCCAAACGCATTCGCTCCCAAATGCCTCGTCCCGAAGAAGTTGGGCCTTTTGAATGCCAGCGTGGTCCGCTGGCATTCAATGGTAAACTGTGTCTCCAGACGGAATGGAATGGTTCCCCAAGTCCCAGGGAACTGGCGTCGCCCAGCCTTGACCGACCATTTCATTAGGTACGATAGGTGGATTGCGAATACGCAGGAATCCCTCCTGGAGCGTTTCCGGAGGTCGGTTTTCGAGGACCATCCACCCGGAGTTTACCTTAAACGTGCGGGTGGCAGACGGGGGATGCACAGGGGAGCGAATCGTCTAAAAGGGGAGTCACCCGATTTTCCTTGCTGCCGCAGGCTGATTTCGTGAATCAGTGCGGGCTCGAACCTGGCGGCAGCATTGAGGGGCGTGGCCGATCGGGAGCGCCCTTTTCGTCTGAGTGTGCCCGTAGAAACTGGTCCCGAGTTTCGATTCGCTTCGAGGAATCGCAACCATCGATTGCGGGCAAGATGGTTAGATTACCATGGTCGTCAGTACGGAGGACCAGTCGATTGAAATAGCTCATTTAGAGGCGCTAGGTGCAATTGGGGCAGCCGGTGTTACCTGGACCGTCTGCGCCGGTCCGCGAGTGACCCGCGCTATGAGGGTATCCAGCATCTCTGCAATCGGCTTCGCCGTATGATCCCAGTAGTGCTGGTGCGCGCCGGGGCCGACGCAGAACTCTACGCGGTCTTTCGCCGGTGAATACGAATTCGCCGGAATATTCCCGGGCGGGTCCCAGGAATCGTGCACGATCGGTCCCACAGGAGCCCAGACGTTTGCGTCCTTTTCCGGCCGCCACAGGTACCGCCCGACGTAGTCGCCGCTGCGGTAGCCGTTGATCCATTGTGCGACTCCCAAGAACGCCGGATCCGGATCGTTGGAGCCCTGCGCATCCGTGCGTGCGTACCCGTACAGGTACGGAAAACGCAGCGCATAGAGCTGACGCAACGGGCATCCCATTGAAAGAAGGTAAATGGGGAGCTCATTGGGATCGCCCAGACAGCCGAGCGTGTCGTCGTAGCTCCGCATGGAACCAGCGGCTTTGGCTTCCACCTGTAGAAACCGCAAAAGATCGGCGGTGATCACCGTGCCCTGGCTGTGCGCAAAGACGATCAGGGCCTGGTATCCGTTGCCGTCGTCGCCCTTCCACTGCGCGATGTGCCGCAGCAGCGAGACATAGCGGCCGCAGATGCGTGCCGTAGGGTTCGATTCGCGTGGATGCTCGCGGAGCCAGTTGTCGGCGTCCATGGCCACCCGCACCACGGTCCGGAATCCGCCCGAGATGCTTTGCAGCCTTCCGCGAAACGCGAGCAGTCCTCCGCCCGCGACCGTCAGTAATGCCCCGAGAGCGCGCGCTACCGGCTGACCGAAATCCCAGGTGCCCTCCGCCAGCGGACCTCTTAAGAGCAGGAGCAGTATGCTGACCGAGTAGCCGACTACGGTCACAACATAGAGAATCGCGCCGGAGACGATCATGAAACCGAACCCGTTATCCAGCCAGCTTCCCAGCAGCCCCGCCTCCCGTTTCAATTCTTCCGTCTTCTCGCCTCGCGGAGGTGAAATGTCATCCCACACCACCGGAGCCAGCCCCCACACGCCGATTAGAAGCGCGATTGTAACCAGCACCAGGAACACGGGGAAGTACGCCATGCCCGTATCATGCAGGGCATCCGCAGCCCATTTCTCGACCGGCTTGGATTTCGAGCCGGGCTTCAGGACGGACTCGTAGCACAAGTCCTGCCCCCGCGACGATCCCGCCAGGCAACGAACCGGAACTTCCGGTTTGTCCGAAGGGCCAGGATGCGGCAGCAGCGGCGTAACGGCGAAATACAGCCCCGTCCATCCGCTCAACGTTACCAGCAGGAAGATGGTAGACGACAGTCCCAAAACCAGCCACGCAGTGCGATGCGTACGCTCGGCGCGAGCGCGGTTCCCGTTCCGATCGCGTGCCACGGTTGCGACGGCGGCGCGCCCGCACACGTAGGCGGCGAGAGAGAAGAGCGAAAACAGAAGCCATGACACCAGTGCCAGGAGCAACGCGATCTCGATGCACTTCACGGACAAAGTAGCGGCAAAGTACTGCGTTGCGCGCTCAGGAAAGCGGTCGCGGAACCAGGCACAGGCAACACCGGCGATCAATAACGCGAGCGTGATCCTAAACGCGCGCTTTGAGCCCAAGCGGCGTTTATCGTACGCGGCGATCATCAGCCACACTCCGCCCAGTGAGACGAGCGTGACCATCGCCCATGCGGAGGTCTCCACGGTTTCCCGGAATCCCGGATCGTTCAAGGTGCTTCGATTTAGAGCCGCCCATCGGCACACGACTACTGTTGCCGCGATCAGCACCAGCACCGGCGCTCGAAACAGCGCCCAGTGCACTTGAGCGGAGCGGGTAAGCAGGTACCCGAAACCCGCCAGCACGACCCCGAGCAGCGCAATCGCGGTGATCATAAACTCTTTCGGTCCCGACAGCTTCGCAAGCTGAACCGCCACCAGAAGGCCCGGGATGAACATCGCCATAATGAGATTGAAGAAGGGAATCGGCCATGCCAGCATGGAAGCCGCGCCCGTTTCGCATGCCGTGAATGCCTTCCATTTGGGTGACCTGCCGGCGAACATTGCGGCAGCCTTGACGTTGTTCACGCCAACGCTGCCGAGATGGAACAGCAACTGGTACAGCTCTCCGAAGATCTGTGTGAAGGCGTTGCTCAGCTTCGACAGGTCTGCCCAGTACATGTCATAGACGTGCACATCCTTCTCCGGAATTCCCGTCCCGCTGTCCTCCGCTCCGCCGGCGCCAGGCTTTGCGGCAGCCTTCCGCTTGCCCTCGAGCCGCAGAAACTCGTAGGTGTCCTCCGGCTTCTCACCCTTGTAGCGGGCCAGTTGCCCTTCCATGAACAAATGATCCAGGCTGTACGGGCCGCCATCGTCCGCGTTGTGCGGCAGGATCGACTCGTCTTCGTACAGCGAGTCCATCGGCCCCCAAGTCCCTTTTTCATCGATCCACTTTTTGCCAAGATCGGGATCCGGTGTGGGCTTGAAAACGCGGCCGGGCGGCTTCACCGGCGCCACGTTCAGGCGGAACTTGGCTTCCGCGAACGTCGTGTACCGCGGCCGGCGGTTGCCGTTGTCAACGTCCTCGAGATCTTCGAGCAGGTTCACGACACTGTTCGCCATGTCGAACGGATTGTGGTCGCCTACGCCGTGGATGGCGACCACAGCGATTCGCCTCGCCGCCCCGCTCGCCGATTGTTGCGGTGCTGGCCCGTTGCTTGGATTGCTCATGGAACTCACTCCTCTGTTAATGTTGTTTCTTATTGAAGAATCCGACTACGTCTTTGCCGACCTGGAGGAAGCTGAATCCCACCCCCCAGTATTGGCGGCGCTCCCGGGCCATCAGGTTCCAGCCATATGTGATGCTCACCCGGTTGTCGAACAGCGTCACGATCGGTCCCACGCCGAGCTGAATGCGGCCGTCAGCGTCGTCAAAGTCCAGCAGGCTTGTGTTCAGGCCGAATCCGGGCGAAAGAGCCCGCCAAAAAGTGTGCGCGGGTCCGGCAGCGGGGAGTTGATAACGATCCTTGTCGAGCGGTGCGTGCTGTACATCGTTGTCCGGCCATGCGCTGCTTCCGCGAGCGTAATAGTTCGCTACCAGGTTGGCGCCGGGAACGGGCCGGAACCGGACTTTGCGAATCCCTTGCGCCTCGTCCTTCTGCGTAACGAATCTGCGCTCGACGAATAGAAGCGAGTCCGTAGCGGCGACCTTCCAGCCGAAGTTCTTTACGCGGATTTCGAACTTGCCGATTGCTCCGCGCGTGTCGGCGTCGGTGCCACGAGCTTCGATTTCGATTGTGATCACATCCCCCGGCGCCGCGCGGTTCTCCCGAAGGGAAATGGTGCCGGTGACCAGATAGCGCTCGACTTCGTGTATATACTTGCGGCGTTCCGATTCCTTGAAGCACTCGAGGGCGAAACTCTGGTAACTTTGTGGGTTTAACGGATCGAGGCGTGGAGTGAAAGGCGGCGGACTCAGGATTGTAGCTGGACAGTAACCGCCAAGGTCCGTCTTGGGGTCTTTCGAATTCTGGGCCACTTTGGCGAGACTGTCGATTTCGTTTTTCATCTCCGCAAGATCGTTGATGATATTGTAGATGCGGGCCAGCAACTGCTGGCGAATCGCGATCTTGCCATCCGTGATTTTCGGATCGTTCAACTTGTCGAAGCCCTCCTGGATCTGCTTGGCGATCGCTAGCAGACTGGCGTAGTCGACCCAAAACACGCGGTGGGCAATCTGTGCAGCGACCGTGTGGTTCGCGTCGGATAGGAAGAGAGCGATGATCTTGCGCGCCTCCGGCTCGTAGAGTGACAGAGCGGCGGCAAAGCGTGCGTCGCGGTCCGTGACCTCCTTTTGGTCTTTCGCCAAGGCTCCTTCAGCAAGGTCGATTCGGCACTCCTTCGGCATGAGGCCCGGGCTGTCTGCCTTCAAGGCTTCATCGAAGCAGTGCAGTTTTTGATCCGGTTGGATGCGCGCCGCTATATCTTTAGTCGTGTAATAGAGATTGATGATCGCATCCGAGACGTCCTCAAAAGTTTGAAACCCGAACGCCTTCTGCGAACCCTGAGTCGCCTGGTCTTTGCCGATTTCGGCGTAGTTGATTACCTGTATCGGCGTTGTGGTGTCGCCGTGGACCAGGCGCGCACGCACGATCATGTTGTTGAGTCCCAGATCCTTGTTCAGGCGAAGCCCCTCGGCAAAGTCGATGACTATGGTGCTATCCGGATCGGCTTCGAGAATGCGGCTGAACTGGTAAGGGTGATGTGGGGAGTAAAGCACAACCCGCTTGCGCGATTTGAAGTCCTCGAAAATCCTCGCGTAGCACGGAGGCTCGAACGACTCCCGCGGATGCGCCGGGTCGCCGCAAGTTACCGCCCGGACGTCAGGACTGTAACCGGGGTTTTTGGGATCAATAGCAGCTTGCTGGCCTTGGGCGTAAACCCCGCAAGCAAGCAGGAATAAGCACACTGGTAGCTTCTTAGTCATTCGATTCATTCCCTTCGTGTGATTGCGTTCGAGTACGGCTCGCGGCCGCCGGTCATCCAGGTCTGAGAGCCGGCATCGAAGCCTAATCCGAATTCGGCGCTTTCATCTACCAAGAACGGATCAGAGCCCAAGGTTCCTTTGCCACGCGCGAAGTTTTATTCGATAGGTTAGACGAGGATCGAAGTGGCGCCGCCGGTATGAGGACGGAGTTGTTCCAGGATGACGCCCAAAGGAGAAACCAGGCCCATGGAGGACTGACTGGGGTTATCGGGAAAAGCGAACGCGATCCCCAAGGGTCGCGTCCCGGTGGGCGTGTCGAGGACAACCAAACTCCCCGAGTCGCCGGGCCGTAGGAAGCTGCCCTGGCTGGCGCGAATGAGGATCTGGCCGCCAAAGACGGCTTCGTCCACGCCGCCACTCAGGTTGAGCCGGACCGGAAAGACTCCGGATGGCGCTTCGACCGTTCCGGCCTGTTCCTGCCCGGTCCGGGTGAGGAAGCGGACGGTGTCGCCTTTTTGAGGGCGCGCGGGTGTGCCGTCGACCATGTTCCAACTGGCAGGGAAGAGAGGATGCACGGGCTGTAGACCTGGATCGAGGACGCAAATCGCGGCATCCGCTGGATTGACGGCAGCCGGACTGCCGTCGATGTCTATGAAGCGGACTTGCCGGCTCACAAGAGCTGGAGGGTTGCCGGCAAGGATGCCGTCCCCGGGCTGCTCGAAATGAGTTAGCCGGCCGTTCCCCGCGATGACGTGATTGGCGGTCAGCAGCCAGATGCCACCGGGACTCTGGATAAAGCCGCCGATCGATCCCGCCCCGCTGGCGATGATGGTGTGGATTACGCTTCGGGAAAGCGAAGACACCGAGGAGGCGGGGCGCAGCGGCTCTACCGAGTCCAGCGACATGCTGGCCAGCGGTGGTGTGCGAAATACGCCGAGCTTCTCATACTCGACGGGGATACCTTCGAACGAAGACATAGACGGAGCCGCCAGCGGCTCCGCCATGTAGACTCTCAAGTATCTCCCAGCAGGTTCGGAGACGAAAGAAACGCCGGACCAGCCCCTGAGTTGGCGCAGTAGTGGGACGAGCCGGTTTTCGAGGTTTGGGGGTGTGAGTGACAATTAAGCACCCAGTATTCCATCGGCGCCCCCGCAGCAAGTCTTGCAACTGCCGTCGACTGAGCCTCGTGGTATCCATTGTCCGGTGCGAATGAAATCCAGGATCAGATCGGAGATCTCGTCAGCTCGGGCATCGAAGCCGGGTACTTCCAATGCGGGAAGGCCCGGTGGCAGAGGTCCGTTTGGCACTGCCTGCGGAATGGCTGCTCCTATCGCGATCGGGGCGCCGAGCACGTTGGAACTAAGCGCGAATTCATCGACATGATGGGTGGGCGGAACAGGTCCACCTGGCATATCGAAGATGTGCAACGTAGCCAGACGAGACCCATTTCCAAAGGTTGTGAAGTTGGTTCCGGCAATCCAATCGAAGCCCCGCCCATCAATGCCGACGTGATCGAAATCGGTTTCCAACTCGTACTCCAAGACACGAACAGCCGAGAGGGTTGCCGGCGTGCCAATCACGCGATCGATGGCGCCGCTCACGATAGAGATGGTACCGCGGTCTAGCGAGTACAGCGCGCGGGGCTTTACCACCACGAGCTTGCCGTGGACGCCATGTGCATGGACGGCGGGCAGACTGGTGATCTTCAGCGCCGGATTTGAGGCTGGATCAAGGCCCTGGTTGCCTGCCTTGACGCCTTTCAAAACGCCGCTTGCTCCTTTAGGAAAATCGGCTTCCGCGAGCCACGTACCCACCAGGTACCGGTGGTCGGACTCCATGTCCAATAGGTAGAGATGGAAGTGGGTGTCAGTCTCTACGATCGAGACCAATCCGTGCAAGACGACGTATAAGAGATGTTCGCCGGCAGCCGGAGCTTCAGGAAGAGTCAGATCGATTTTAAGCGTGGTCATTTTCGTTCCTTCTAGTGAAAATTAGCGTTCTGGGTGATATTCAAGCAGGTACTTGGGATTTCAAGGCCCGCCATACAGTTGGAAGCCCGCCCAATAGTAAGGGTGGGCCGTGGTTGGTTGACCGCGAAGGGCGAGAGCGGCCGTCCGCAACGCTTCGGCGGCGCATTGGCCGCGAAGCAGTTCGCTGTAGAAGATGTGCATCAGGCCCGCCGTGGGGCGCGAGGCGATGTCCCAATGCGCGGACACAACTCGCCGGGCGCCGGCTTCGAGAAATGCGCGCACCAGACTGTCGAGGTCGAACGTGCCGGACAATTCCCCGATGCCGGACGAACAGGAGGCCAGGACGACCAGTTGAAGGGAAGACAGCTCGAGCGTAGAAATCTGTTGGGCTGTCAACATCTGAGATGGCCCGCCGTCATCCTGTGCGAGCACCAGCGCTCCGAATCCTCCGTTGGTCAGCCCGTGGCCGGCGAAGTGGAACAAGCTGTGAAGCGGGAGCAGTGCGCGGATCGTTTCTATCCGGGCGTGGTGGCCTGTAATGAGTCGAGCTCCTGGTAAACTCTCGCCGAGTTCGGATGCTTCACGCCGGGCATCTAGCAGAGGCGGTAGTTGCCGGGCGGAGATCGGATCCATGGCAGGATCGGCAACGATCAGTGCGGGCTGCAATGGTAGGGGTCCAAGCGTGAAACGGACGGCAGCTTCGTGCCAGCCGTGGGTCCGGACAATGGCGTGATCCAAGAGCAGGGGCTGCCCCGCATGGTTCTCCAGGGCCGCCCAGGGGATGCGTGCCAGAGGCCCGTCGGCATCGATCACCAGAATCCGCGCGGTCCCGATCCGGGCGCTCACGGGACCGATCAACAGATTGTAAAGATCGCTGCTGATCCGGTGAACGAGTTCCAAGGGTGAGTCGTTGGTGGCGACCAGCCCGGAGAGGCGTTCGGCCGCCCGCGACAAGCCGCGATCTGGAATCCAGTGGAAATCGACACCCAGGGAGTCCTCGATCCACAAAGCTACCCCGGTGTTGAGGAAAGCGTACGAGAGCCAGGCCGTACCGGGTTGCGGCCGCGTCCGCTGAATGAAGCTCGGATCGCGGCCGCTGCGAAACATCTGCCAGGAGTCGAGGGCACCGGAGGTGTCGGAGGCGCGGATCTGGGCGGCCACAATACCCCGCCAGGCGTCTTCGCTCTCCCGAAGCGTAACCTGGCGTTGAGCGCGGTCCCGGAGGGTACTGAGACGATCGAGGCACTCCCGGGTGGCAAGCCGGTAGTGCTGAAGCGCGCGCTGGACTTGGCCGGAGGCGAGGAAGGCGTCGCCCAGACTCGGAATCAGGCGGAGTCGTTCGTAGTAGCCGAAGTTCCGATACGGGTACGGATCACCCGAAGGTAACTGTTCGAGGCGGCGGAGAGCGAGCGTGATTCTACCCGCCTCAAGATCGGACTCTGCGAGAGCGACTTCGGCCATGGCTCTGGCACGCCGAGCTTCGTCGGGAAAAGGCGACAGAAGCGCCGCTTGCTGGTATGAACGCGCGGCCAACTGACGACGGGCGCCGCGGAGTTGCACGGCGCCGAGTTGGTTCCAGAGATCGGCCTTCAGGCGCTGGTTGGGATAGCCAACGAGGGCGTCGATGGCTTCTTCGAGCAGCAGGGTGGCAGACCGGCGCTGTCCGGCTGTCTCAGATGCCAGAGCCAGAGGAACATAAAAATTGGCGGCAACGATGCCGGGCGAGACACTTTGCCAGTAGAATAATAGTGCGGTACGAGCGTTCCGCCAAGCGTCGGCGGGGGTGGTCAGGCTGCGGAAGGGTCCTGCAATGGCCACCTGCGCTCGCAACCCGAGTCCTTCATACCCCGATAATGGAATCTCCCGGGCAGCACGCACCCGTTCCTCCATGACCTCCACGGTGCGGCTCTGCGTTTTGCAGGTCAGCTCTTCAAACCAAGCCCGGTTTTCCAGCCAACGATACGAATGCAGGTTCGCTCGCTCGCGAACTCCGCGAAGGGCATCGAGGCATTGTGCGTGTCTTTCGAGACGTGCGTAGGCGTAGGCTAACTCGATCTCCGCAGCCAGCCGGCCCGCGCTCTTTTCGTCCCCTGCGTATGCGGTCCGCGCGTTCAGAGCAAATGCGGCGGCGGCTTCGTGGCGTCCTTCCAAGTTCGCCGCCGCCGCGGCCGAAAGCAGCGGCCCCGCAATCGCCGTTTGAGGATCGCCCAGAATCTGAACAAGCCAGACGTCGTGTTTGGATTGACTGAGAAAGAGTGAAAGCCGAAGAAGTTCCGGCATAAACTCAGACCTGCGTGAGAGCCAAACGGTGAGCGCGCGCTGCGAAAGCAGGTCGACGGCTCCGGGGGCTGCGTGCGCCGCGTCGGCGACAGACAGAGTGTCCCGGATCATCGCGTCTCTTTGCCGCAAAAATTGTTCGGCTGCATCCTTTCTGCGCTGAATGACGCGCTGCCACTCTGGCGAACGCTCCGTGGACAGCGCCTTCCTCCAGAGTTTCGCGGCAGCATGCGGAGCCGGAATGCGCTCCGCCACCAACGCGAGGTTGAAGAACGTCTCCGCTGGGGATTCGGGTGACTCCGCCGCGCGCTGAAAGGCCTCAGCTGCGCTCCCGTAGTCGCTGGCCCTGCCGTCCGAAGTAGCTCGCGATGCCAACGCGAGGCCAAAGGCAAAGGCAACGGCGGGGTCATCCGGATCGAGTGACTCGGCGAGACGGAGCAGGCTGATTGCCTCGTCGTCTTGACCAAGCACAAGCAGAATTCGCGCGTGGAGGCATGCGGATGTGGCGGTGCGGCCCAGGCGCGCTTCCGCGCGATCAAGGTGCGTGGAGAGCGGCCGCAAAGCAAGTTGGATTTCACGCAGGCCGCGCCACCGGCCCGCGGATGTCCAGTGCTGGCCCGGCCCGCGCAGTTCGGTCAGGGATGCAGAAGCCGGCAAATCGCGGAGCGAGCGGTCAACTATGACGAGCTGCAGCCGCGGCCATAGCAAATATGAGCCAGCGCCGAATAGCATGGCTGCAATGACGCAGGGTAGCGCCCTACGAGCGGGGAGCATCATCTGCCATCGAGGAACGTCCCGGCCTCTGCCCGCCAGCCGGGATCGGGCTCGGTGCTCAACACCCGCTCGGCCGCCGGGCGAATGAGTTCGCGCCGCTGCAAACGGCTGGCGAGGAGCAATCGGTTGAATAGAGCGGCATGGTGATCGGGCGCTATGGCCAGCGCTTGGTCAAGCAAAGAGACGGCAGCTTCGTAATCGGCTGGAGACCGGAGACGATCTCCCCTCGCCGCATAGGTTGCGGCGAGGTCGCTCAACACGCTGGGCGAGCGCGGTTCACGGCGAAGGGCGTCCTGCAATTGGGCAATCGCGCTGGACAAATCTCCTTCCAGGATCGCGGCACGCCATGCGGCTGGACTCTTCGGCGGGATATGGGCCAAATCCACGACCCTTGGGCCTACTGGACTTCTGCGCTCGAGGTACTGACCGTAGGGAAGTCCATCCAAGCGAAATTCCACGGGCCGATTCTGGGCATACTCCTGAGCGATTTCCCGGTCGATCCGGCCACGTTGCCACCCCGGGTAGTACCAGAGCGCGGTGGCCAGTGCAACGGCCGCGGCTGCCGCCAGCCAGCGAACGGCGAATATCCGCCGGCCGCCAGCGCCGGCACAGAGCCGTGCCTGGCCTGCGGCATTGGAAGACGGAAGCGATTCAATGAGTTGCTCCTCCCACACCTCCAGAGGTCTGGCGAGAGCCATCGCCATGTGGAACTCCCGGGCGCAGTGATCGCACGATGCGCAGTGCTCAATCAGTTCCGCCTCGCGCTCCATGGCGACTTCGCCGTCCGCGAGGCGCTCCCATTCCTGCCCGGAAGGACACGGCGGTCCAGCGCTGGCCTGCCGGGCACGTAAGAAGTTGAATTGATCAAACTCGTGGCTCGACATTCGATTGTCTGTGCCTTCCATAGTAAAGAACACCCTGCATCAGCTCATTCCTTCGCGCGCTGGCGCCTTTGCCAGTTTTTCTCGCAGCATGCTTGTAACGCGGGCAAGCGCGCTTTCCACGCCTTTGGGCGAGAGGCCGATGCTTTTGAGGGACCCAATCTGGTCGGCCGTCAACCCGGCGCGGTAGTATAGCCAAAAAATGCGCCGGTCGCGGTCGGTTACAGCTTGACGGAGCATGCGTTCAATCTCTCCGAGAAGCACCTCCCGGTCAATTGCTTTTACGCTGATCGTATCCTGGATTTCGAGGTCCTCGATTCGATCCTGCAGAGAATCAACCCTCTTGTCCTTATTTCGAGCCGATACTCCGTCATCCACGATGTGGCGGGCAATCACCTTGAGGTAGGCGAAATCGGAGTGCTCGGCGGCGGGGACAAAACTCCTGAGAGCCTTGCCATCATGCTGACAGAGCCGCAAATACACGTTCTGTATCAGATCTTCGACATCCGCGTTGGATTTGAGTCTGTATGACGAAAGAACTCTGACTACCACCCCGGCAATCGTGCGGTGATACCTACGGTGAAATTCCACCCAGGCAGGGCGATCCCGAGAGGTAGCACAGCGTTCGAACAGCTCGGAGGCCGCAAGGTCTGCGTAGGACATCAGGGTACTCCCTGAGATTATACTGCGTAATGCAACGAACAACGCTTTCTGGTCGGCGATCAGTGGTGACCTGCGGCTTCTCGGAGGTCTATTGCAGGCGGTACCCTGGCGGGAGGGGTCGGTCACCTGCCGCAAAAACAGAGGGTCGGGTGCGCTCAACACAGCTATTTGCAGGTCCTCCAGGAGTTCATGAGCAACATGGACGCCAAATTCCGAATTTTCAATCCATGGTCGTCTTCCCAGGCTGGACGTCGCCGGTTCGAATCCGGTCTCCCGCTCCATCTTTTCAATAACTTAC
>OCZT010004870.1_pt1 | contig 13457 bp, 5 predicted proteins | sample 1539031 | NCBI WGS metagenome assembly OCZT01 (sample SAMEA3539308, study PRJEB22396) | soil metagenome | biome: tundra; feature: field; material: soil | place: USA | collected 2010-05 | depth 0.15 m | reverse complement strand
TCTCTCAGTTGCTGAGCTTTCTGCCGGATCGCGAGTTTCGCCGTTGTGTCGCTCGCTACGGCGGAGATGCGCGGCCGAGAGGGTTCTCTTGTTGGGATCAGTATCTGTCGATGGCCTTCGCCCAACTCACTTACCGGGATGGCCTTCGCGACATAGAAGCGTGCCTGCGATCTCTGGGCGGCAAACTCTACCACATGGGCTTTCACGGTCGGGTGGCACGTTCCACGCTAGCCGACGCTAACGACTCGCATGACTGGCGCATCTACGCCGACTTCGCGCAAGTTCTGATCCGGCTCGCGCGACCGCTCTATGCGGCTGACCCGATCGGTGTGGATCTGGATCAGAGCTTGTACGCGCTGGACTCGACCACCATCGACCTCTGTCTTTCCCTGTTTCCGTGGGCCAAGTTCCGCAAGCACAAAGCCGCCGTCAAGATGCACACGTTGCTGGACCTGCATGGCAACATCCCCACGTTCATCAGCATTACCAGCGGCAAAGTACACGATGTGAACATCCTCGACGAGATTGTGCCGGAGGCCGGGGTATTCTACGTCATGGACCGGGGGTACGTGGATTTCGCACGCCTCTACGTGTTCACGCTCAGCTCAGCCTTCTTCGTCGTCCGCACGAAATCCAACATTCTGCTCCAGCGCCGCTACTCACACTCAGTGGACAAGGCCACGGGCGTTCGCTCCGATCACACCGTAATCCTGACCGCCATCGATTCCGCGAAGGCGTACCCGGATGCGTTGCGGCGCATCAGTTATCTCGACGTGGAAACCAGGAAGAGGTTCAAATTCCTGACGAACAACTTCGCGCTTCCGGCACTTACCATCGCCCTGATCTACAAGGCCCGCTGGCAAGTGGAACTGTTCTTCAAATGGATCAAGCAGGGATCAAGCAGCATCTGCGAATCAAGTCTTTCTATGGCACCAGCGAGAACGCTGTGAAGACCCAGATCTGGATCGCCGTGTCGGTTTATGTACTGGTCGCCATCGTTCGGAAGCGCTTGGGTCTGGAGATCAGCCTTTACCAGATTCTACAGATTTTGAGCGTAATGCTTTTTGAGAAAACGCCCATTCTACAGGCACTTCAGCCACACGACTCCCAAGACGATTTACTCGATTCCGCCAACCAATTGATCCTGTTCGATTTATAGCCGGACAGTTGTGATGTCATCCAATTTCTGGCGATCGCTCTTCGACAAACGCACGCGAAGGCGGCGGTATGCTCGCATGCCCCAGTATAGGCCAACACATTTGTTGATGGAATTGTTTTAAATGACTTTTCCAGGCGGTCAGAGACCTAGCAAAGGACCTGTCACCACCGCAAAGTGGAGTGGAAGGTGCTCCGCTGGCAGACAGCCGTAACCACAAACCGCAGACTAATTACAGCATCACATTGATGCGGGTTACCAACGTTCTGGTTGAGGAGAAAGTGATGGGACCGACGTACCGTTTTGTAGACAACAATCGCGATCACTTTCCAAACGCCGATCACCCTCATGCGGTGCGAGGCCAATGGCCACCAGCAAAGTGAAGCCCAGGAACTTTGATTCTGTCGCCCCAATTCCAGCCCTGTCCCGCAGATTCTTGCGCAGGGCCGAACCTATTTCCGCTGGCGCGGAGCCTGGAACCACGCGCTGCCATTACTTCAAGAATTGGATTCGGACTGCGCCGCCCACAACCGGAAATCCGTTGCGGATGCCACCCCATGGCCCAATGGAAAGATTCCGGCTCACCCGCACATCGCCGCGGATTTGGAACTCAAATAGGGTGCGACCGGCAATTCCTTAAGTACGTATTGCTTATTTTCGGAGACCATGGTTGTTCCCACTTGTGACGTAGTCGTATAACTCGCTTTTAATTGAGGCGCCAATCCAACACCAAATCCCAGACCTATGCTGAAGCGGGGGCGCGCCACGAAATTGACGTATTTCGTCGCCATGAATCCGTTAATTTTTGCGTTTCCCGTGTAGCTTGCCGTGGAGATCTTGTTCGCAGCAGTTCCGTCTAACATCGTCCCTGAGTACACCAAACTATAACTGGGAGCACCGTTAGCATGAAAGCGGACCAAGCCGGCAGAGTAGACGTAGCCAGTTAAGCTTGCGTATAGCGATTCTGGACCGCTTCGCTCAGAGAATTGAGAATAATGACGACACCGCCATCCGTTTGGATTCCCCAGTGGTTTCCGTCCGCCGCCGCATGCAGGAGATTCGTGAACGGAGACGTGAAAAGCAGAGCCACAATAGACATTTGCAACACTGAAAGGACCGGAGTAGGTGTTCATGATACTCCTACTTAATAACACATCTGCATGCTATCTGCAATCTCGATTTTCGCCCCCCAAGGAAGTTCGTTCAAGCGGGCAGATAATCGCCGCTCATGCCGAACGGAGCGTATCGATGCGATTCGGTTTTTCCACATGCGTCACAAGTTGCTGAAGAGCCTTCGCAAGGACATAGGTGCCCATTTCAACGACGAGGCTGCTGGGGTTCGCTTACTCGCCAGGCTGAGCCGGACGTGGTTGCGAGGATCGAGACCCGATTCCCATTAAGAGAATCAGGCTGACCCGCCGCTCAACTTTCAGCTACGGTCGGGAACCCTCCGCAGGCAGGCGCAAACGCGGAAAACGCAACTTCATTTTTCAATGTTTGGTCAGGTTGTAGTTCCAAGTAGTGTTGTAGTTTGGACCTTTGTATAGGCCCGTGCCAGTGATATTCGCGCCGCTCACTGCAGCCGAGAAAGTATCACCCGCGACTCCAGTCAATGTGATCGTGCTGCCGCTTACCGAGCCGTTTATGGTATCCGTACCGGAGGCGGTCGATCCGCAAACATCGATAACTTGGGGATTTGTGGACTGGAGTGTCGCGTTGTACGTGGTGGTGCCAGCTAGAACCGTGCCCGTTTCGGTTAGGCTCCAGGACATGCTCCCCGCAAAGGAACAACCGCCTGCACTTTCGGTGACGCTTCCGGTCCAGGTTCCGGTTAGGCTACCGCCGCCTCCTCCGCCGGAGGTCGATATGGCCGGTACTTTCAGAGGGGCAGATGTTGTTACGCCGAGTAGATTGATGGTCTCGGACCCCAGGATACTTAAAGCACCGGGACCGCCCAGAGTGATGGGATCGAAGGCATCCAACTCGGCGCTGGAATAACTGAAAGCGGCGGTTTGCAGCGGGACGAATGCCTCATAATCTCCATTTGGGTCGGCGATTGTATCGACGGCTTTGGCGTTGTTGGACACTTGAAGTCCGTCTAACGGCGGGAAGCCCCCGAATAAATTGTTGGTCTGAATCGTTCCATCAATTCGTGCCATGCCCTGCAGGTTAGAACTGAAAGGGACCTGAGATTGCCCAGCGAATTGCTGGGACGCGTCGCCCACGGCGGAATAACAAGGGCCGCTCGGCGAGGTGACGCACGCGTAAGCGGCGTTTATTAATCCCAAAGACTGGATGCCAACCCGGTTGGCGGCCGGCCGGAGGATATCTCTCAGCAAGCTGGTACCGTAAGTACCGAAGATTGTCCCGCTCGACGCGATGTTGAGTTCCGTCGCGATAGTATTCGTGACGGCTTCGTGGGCGTTCGTCTGGATATCGGCATAGTAGGCGCTCGCCAGTTTAGGGTCACCGCCGGCCTGGGTGACTGCTATATAAGCTCCTAGATCGTAGGACTCCAAGACGAAATTCTTAAGCAATCCAAACCCGGAAACAATGGCGCCAAATGCGGCACCGGCTTGTCCATAGCTCTGCTTTAGTGGAAGGACGGCAAAGGAATACAGGGCGCTGGCTCCCCCGGCGGCCGCCAGTACTTTGTCCGCTGCCGTTGCGTCTTTGGCCTTGTTGTCCGTTATTGCTTGGTTTACTCCAATATAGCTGCCAATGGTCGTTAGGACCGAAAGCAGGGATGTCATTGAATTACTGGGAGCGGCGAGGGGACGATCCTTCTCGACGGCGGGTTGAACTCCGCTAGAGGACAAAATGACCGGTGCTAACCCGGCTAGGTACAATCCGATCGTACGGTCCATCATGTCGAGCGAGTTCTTGTCGAATTGGATGGGAGTTCCACTGGAAAGGGTTCCGCTGCTAATCACTACCGTGCTATCCAGCGAGACTCGATCTAGATCGCTCCGAGCTTTTACCATCGCCGCCAGTTCTGTCTTCAATGTGCTGACCGCTGCGGAGGCGTTGATTGTGTTTCCCGGTAGCAGTTGGTAAGCCTGCAGCTCATTGATCAGATGGCCAAGCACGATGGCTTGGTAGTTGAAGTAAGCCCGGCTGATATCCCCAGGCTGCGTCCCATAGGTGCTTACTGCAGGCAATGATTGAATGGTGAGCGAAACCGGTAGCGTGGAGTTGCTCCCCTGCGTCAAGGTCAATGAAACCGTAGCTTGAGCCTCGGCTCCAGTGGCCGGGTCAAGGTAAAGTGGGACCGCGACAACCACGGTGCCGTCCGCGGCGACGCGAATCGACGGTTCCGCAAACTGGAATCCCGCGCTGTTTGAAAACTGTGCTTGCACTGACGCATTCGTGTTGAGCCCGACTGTTCCGATATAGAGGGGAGTCAATGGAGTCGGCGAAGAACTGGAAAGGGACGTGATGGTGATGCCGTTCCCGGTGCTCGACGTCAGGTTGAACGTGGCGGTAACGCTCTGATTGGAGTTCATCGTCACGGTGCAACTTCCCGTTCCGGCGCACGCCCCGGACCATCCGGCAAACGTGGAGCCGGTATTCGGCGTCGCCGTCAGCGCAACAGTCGTTCCCGCGGCAAAACTCAGGCAACCTGATCCGCACGAAGTCCCTGCGGGAAAAGCACTGACTGTGCCGCTGCCGGTTCCCGACGTCGATATGGTGAGAGCGGGGGTTGGATTTGGCGTGCTCGACTGCACCTTGATCAGATCGCCCGCGGGCGTCGTGGACCCGTTGTAGGTACAACCGACGGCGTTATCGCCGTTCGCGGCCGTGGCCGGAATTGTAAGGTTCAACTGGTACAGCCCCGGGCTGATCAATGCCGCGTACGTCACGGTGGCCGCGCTTCCCCCGACCTTGCACACCGGCAGCGCGGGCAGAGATCCGGATTGGCTCGCCGACCCATTGACTAAGGGCGTCGTCGGCAACCCGAGGCCGATCGCGTACAGAGCGATGGGCTCCCCGGGCAGGGCGGGCGTCGAAGACCCCGGATACAGACTGGTGGGGCCCACGGGAGAGCTGTTCGCATGCGTCGCCACAACGTAACCCGCTGTACTGGCCAAGAGTAATGAAGGCGCGACGGGCTGCATATTGGCGGTGAACTGAGGGCTCGAGACCGCTCCGCTGGTCACTACCACCGGCACCGGACCGGTCGCATTGTCGAGCGGAGTCAGAATGTTGAGCTGGTCTTGCAGGCAGGCTGGGTCCGTTGCGGCGCTGCAATAGAAATACACGAAGGCTGGTTTGTTGTTTACGTTGACGCTCACGCCGCCGAGTTGCGTGGGCATCAGCCCGGAGGCGAAGGAGGGCGCGGTGCTCCAGATGGCGCCGGTCGCCGGCGTATTGGCGGGTACCAGGTTCGCGCCCTTGATCACGATGAAATCGTCCTGGGCAATGACCGCGCCGGCGTAGGCTGTTGTCACCGACGTAATCGAGCCAGTCGTCTGGGCGTTAAATATGATGCTTAGCTGTGCGCAATCCGTCGATCCGTCATTTTCATGTGACGTCACCTGCAAAGAATAGTTTAGTTGGACGTTCGAATACGTGTGCGATTGGGGAAAGAATCCCTGTGTGCTGGCGCTATCTCCCCAATTCCAAGTGAACGGTGTGTTCGACGCCCCGGAGACGACTCCATTGATCTGGACCACACCCGTGGTTGTATTCAAGCTCATGATCCACAACTGAAGGTTTCCTGTTGCTGGCTGTCCATTGCAACCGGTATACGAGGACACGGTCTGGCTGATCGTGAACTGCAGCGCATTCGACGTGGCACTGGCGCCATTCGTCACGCTGACTTGCGCGGTGCCGGCGGAGGCGAGGTCGCCAGCGGGCACTGCCGCGGTCAACTGGGTACTGCTGATAAACGTGGTCTGCAAGGCTGTCCCATTCCACTGCACCACCGACCCTGGAACCGGCACTTGGAGCGAATTGAAGCTGGGGACGAAGCCCGTGCCGTTCACGGTAAGCGTGAATGCTCCTCCCCCGACGGTTGCACTACTTGGGGCGATGGAGGTGATCGACACGGCTCCCACGGAAGCCTGAATGGTGAACGGCAGCGCGTTTGACGTGCCCACTCCGGGATTGGTCACGGTTACCTGCGCGACTCCAACCGAGGCGATGTCGCTGGCTGGGACCGCAGCGGTTAATTGCGTGGCGCTGACGAACGTCGTCGTGAGCGCGACCCCGTTCCATTGCACCGCCGAGCCCGAAACAAAGCCGGAGCCGTTCGCGGTCACCGTGAGCGCTCCCGCGCCGGCAACCGCACTCGATGGCGGCAGCGAGGTCAGTACGGGTGCGCTACCGGACGGGCCGCTGGTGAGCGTGTCGACGATAACGAGCAGGAAGGGCGACCCCGAGTTGACGACCGGCAAATAGATTTTGCCGCTGCTTGAATTCACCGCCATGCTGCAGCAGGGTTGGTCGCCAGAGCGGAGGGGGATGCTCCCAATCAGCGTGTTGCTCCCGATCAGCGAGTTGCCGCCGGCAAAGACTTTGATCACCGGAGGCGACACCGAGAGATCTACTGCGTACACACGATTCCTTGTCGGATTGACGCCAATGGCGCCGGTTTGGGAGACCGGAAGCGTGGTCACCACCGATTCGGTCCCGTAATTAATGACGACAACATTCCTGCCGGACGCATCCGCTCCATACATCGAGGCTGCCAGGGGACTCGATGCAACCACGGCGGCGGAAAAGGGAGCGTTGGTCACGGCAAAGGTGGAGGCATTCACCTCTTTCTCGACGCCACCCATCGACATATAGAAGGCGTGGGTCGATGGATTCACTGCCATGGCACTCCCCATTACTCCGCCCGATCCGATGTACCCACTCAGCAACGTATCCGTGTTTCCATCAATCAGGAACGCAGGGTCGTTGCCTCCGCCGCATTGGCCGACACCCCAGATGTGGTTGAGCTGGGTATCCACCACAGCCTCGACGGGACATCCAAAGGCGGAGATCGTATTCAGCAGGCTGCCATCGGACCCGCTGTACACGAGGATGTGCCCGGCGTATAAGTCGGCGGCGTAAATCTTGTTCGTGGCCGGATTGACGTGCAGTCCCTGGCCCACGCCGAGTGACTTGACGATGGTGTTTGTATTTCCGTCGATCCAGACGATGTTCTGCACGACGTTGCTGATGTTGCCGCCCACATAGACCTGATTCGTCTCCGGGTTGACGTCTACAGTATTTACTGCCGCTGGCAGCGGAATCGCGACCGGCGAACCTGAGGGGACCGCAGCTGACACCTTGCGAATCCGATTGTTCCCGGTATCTGCGATGAAAAGATTCCCGGCAGCGTCCACGACGACACCCAGGGGTCCGTCCAGCGACGCCGAACTCGCCGGTCCTCCGTCGCCGAGTCCCGGTCCTCCGCCCGCGACCGTAGCGATTATGCCGCTGGCCGACACTTTCCGTATCCGGCTGTTGCCGCTGTCCGCGATGAAGAGATTCCCGGCAGCGTCCACGGCGACAGCGGAGGGATTTGCCAAGGCCAACGACGCCGAAGCCGCCTGTCCACCGTCACCGGAGAAGCCCGACGCTCCGTTGCCCGCGAACGTGGAGATTATGCCGCTGGCCGACACCTTCCGTATCCGATTATTGCCCCAATCGGCGATGAAGAGATTCCCGGAAGCATCCACGGCAACGCCGCAGATTTCAGAGAACGACGCGGAAGTCGCTGGCCCGCCGTCGCCGGAGAAGCCCTGGATTCCGTTGCCCGCGACCGTGGTGATGATACCGCTAACCGACACCTTCCGTATCCGATAATAGCCGCTGTCCGCGATGAAGAGATTCCCGGACGCGTCTACTGCGACGGCTTTGAGTCCGGCCAGATCCGCCGAAATCGCCGGGCCCCCGTCGCCAAGCCCTGGGGTTCCTCCTCCTCCGAGACCCGCGACCGTGGTCATTATCCCGCTGGCCGACACCTTCCTTAACAGATATGTATACTCCGCGATGAAGAGGTTCCCGGACGCATCGGCCGCGACACCGGTGGGAAACAACGCCGCCGAAGTCGCCGGTCCGGTGTAGTCGGTGATACCGCGGCCCCTAACTCCGTTACCCGCAAACGTCGTGATGACGCCGCCTGCCGCCACCTTCCGGACTCGAAAGTTATTGAAGTCCACGATGAAGAGATTCCCGGAAGCATCCACGGCGACAGCGGCGGGATAGTCCAACGACGCCGAAGCCGCCTGTCCACCGTCACCGGAGAAGCCCTGGATTCCGTTGCCCGCGACCGTGGTGATGATGCCGCTTTGCCCGCTGGCTTGAGAGCCAAGGCCCAGGAAGAAAACCAGTACACCGATGGCTCGCACATTCAGCCGGAGAGTTCGCATTTGTGTTTCACATCCTTTCGCGACAGGTCCTGGCATTTTGTGGAGTGAACCCGGCGAAAGAGCCGCCGGGTGGCTGGGCAAATGCCGAAATCAGATTCAGTGCCGTCTTCCTTCTCTGCCGGCTGGTAATGGCGTTTCCAGCCGGTCGCATTTTATTGGCCAGTGCCGGTGAGCGTGAACTTCAACGTAATGGGCGTGTTCGCTTCGACAGCGTTCCCGTTCACCAAGGTCGGCTTGAAGACCCACCGCTTTACGGCTGCGAGAGCCGCCGGAACCAGCAGAGGATTGCCCGAGGCCACCTGAAGATTCAAGATACGGCCATCCGTTCCGACAGTAGCCATAAGCTGAACCTCACCCTGAACGCGCGCCTGTTTGGCAAGCGGTGGATAAGTAGGGTCGACTTTGGTGACCAGGTTCGCAAGCGACACGCCGGTGATCTCGATCCTCCCGATGGTGGGCGGCGCGGGAGGTGTGAATCCGACTGGCGGAGGTGGAGGAGGCGGGGGTGGAGGTGGCGGCGCGATTAGAAACCTCGCAAGCGATTCGACGGTGGCGCCCCACGCGGGAGCCCCTCGTCCAGGCCCCTGCGCCCTTGTTCGCCTCGCGTCCAACGACCGCTGCGCCCAGCTATACGCTTCCGCGACATCGCGGCTGTACTGCTCCGGGGTGTCACGATACTGCGCGCGTTCTCGTATTAGAAGGTCCAGGTACGCCATCGCGTCCGCGTATTGCGGGTCGAGCTCGACCGCCCGGCGCAGGTGGGCGATCCCGTCGTCGACCATCGATCCGTACTTAGTCGTCAGTTCGAGTCTCGTGGCCGGCGATGGTATCGGTCCAGAATCCTCGGCCTTCAAATGCGCATTGGCGCGAGCGGTCCTAAGCGCGGGATAATAAACCTGCCATATGAGGGTGCCGGCCCAATAGTGTGCTTCTTTATTCTGGGGATCGACGCCGAGCCATCGGCGATTCCACGCGCGAGTCTCTTCCAGCTTGCGTATCCTTTCATCACCGGAAGCTTCCCCTCCGGCCCGGTTATAACTCATCGACGTGAGCGCCGCGAGCGCCGTCGTATTGTTCACGTTGAGTTCGAGAACTTTTTTGAACGCGGCTTCGGAGCGGCTCGCATACGCATTATTCCCGGGCGACTGCGCACCGGGAATGTACATCATCATGCACGAGGTCCCCATGTACAGCAGGGCCGCGACATCCCGGGGGTTCATCGTTGCGGCGCGCTCAAATGCATCCGCGGCCCGCTGATACCTGCCATCTAGAAACAACGCGACGCCGTACTGCTTCCAGCCCTCGATATCGGTTGGCGGTGGAGGCAGCACCTTAACCAGCGCATCGAACAACGCGGCCGGTCCGACCGCCGCTGGTTGCGGTCGCTGCGATTTCTCACGCCGGGCGTCGATCGCTCGCTGCGTCCAGGCGGTGGCTTCCGTAATGTCCCGCGAATATTGATCGAGCGTATCGCGAAGATCGGCACGCTCACTCACCAGCGTGCCCGCGAAACCCATCGCAGTCGCATATTGAGGATCGATATTGATGGCTTGACGGAGGTTTGCGATGCCGTCCTCAATCAACGGCCCGTATTGGCTCAAGAGTTTTGTCCGTGAAGCCGCGGTGTGCAGTGGCCCCGAGTCTTGCGGCTTCAACCCATCGGCCGCGCGCGCTTCCAACCAAGCCGGAGAGAACTCCGCCCAGGCAATCACGCCGAGCGCGAGGTATGCCTGCTTGTTCGTCCGGTCGGCCGAAATCACGCGCCTGTTCCAATCGCGCGCTTCATGGAGTTTGCTCAACTTCGCGCTCCCCTGAAGATCTTCGGCTTCATCAAAGCTCATCGCCGCCAGCGCGGCGAGCGCCATCGGGCTTTTGGCGTCTAATTCAAGCACGCGGTTGAATTCGGTCCGCGCCCGGCTCGCATTCGCGACGCTCGCGGGCCACCTCGGCCCAGTCATCAGCATGTACGCGCTACCCAGATAAAAGTGGGCGCCCGGGTCCTTAGGTCCCAAATTCGTGGCGCGCTCGTATGCAGCGGCTGCCTCTTGAAGATGGCCGGCCCCGAGTAACCCAAACCCGCGACTCTTCCAGCCCTCGACATCGGTTGGCTGCGCAACCTGAGCTTGCATCGAGATCGGGAGCACCGTTAAGCCCTGACCCCCGCTTTGCCCGCTAGCTTGGGAGCTAAGGCCCAGGAAGAGAACCAGTACGCCAGCCAGCGCCAACAACGAGGGCGTGGCCGCCATCGCGCGTCGCATTTGCGAACCTCCGGGGTGCAGCATGAGTTTCACGAGCCGTCGGTCCACTATAGGGCTCGCTGGTGCCATCCGGGAAGGTTGCGGGGGTTACGGAACGGTTCCGCGTGGCAAAATTACCCCCATGGCTTTCCCGGCAGTTCCGTTCCGCGAACGGTGTTAGACTCAATTTTCGAGATACTTACCCAGGGCTGAGCAATGACCAACGCCGAGCAGGCTCCCATCGGAAGCTTGCCCACCCATGAAGCCATTGAGGCTCAACTCGCCAGGATTTTAGAGAGCGAGACGCTCTCCACTTCGGACCGCTCCAAGGCTTTTCTTGCCTTCGTCGTGAGGCAATCGCTACGCGGGAAGGGAGCCGAACTCAAGGAACTGGTGATCGGGACCGAACTTTTCGGCCAGTCGGATTTTGACCCAAAAAGGAACTCCACCGTGCGCTCCGCCGCCAATCGGCTGCGGGCAAGGCTGGCGGCCTACTATGCAGGCCAGGGACGCGATGATGACGTCCTCATCACCCTGCCCGAAGGCGCCTATGTTCCACGATTCTCGCTCAAAGAGCCCGGCGACGGATCAAACCGAGGCTCGGCCAACGAACTCGCGCCTGCGCGTAGGGTTCACGGAATCCTACGAAGGGCCGGCCTCATCTCCGGCATGGTGTTTCTGGCGATTGCGATCGGGGTGCCGTTCATTAAGCTCCAGGCGCCGGCCTCGAAACCGGCATCGCCGGCCGCTCCGAAGATCGGCCGCATTTTTGCCCGGTCCACCTCGGAGGGCCAAGCGCCCACGCGTCTCGATTTGGGGTATAAGGCCGCATGGCTGTTGGTCAAGCCCGGCGGCCGGATGCTTTACGCCATCGAGCAGTTTGGGCGAACCGTCACCGAGTTGGGCGTGGATGATCTGCGGATCAAACGAAGATTCCATCTGCCCCATCCGGCGCGCGGGGCTGCGATCGGAGGAGATGGAAAGCGCCTCTACATAGGCTCCCCGGATGCCCTCGTGATGGTGGTGAATACAAGCCTGGGAACCGTCGAGCGGTTGATCCCCACTGGACGCGCCGTCTTCGATCTCACAGTGACTCCGGATGAGAAGAAAATTTTTCTCGCCATGGCGAGCGGGGGCCTTCGACGCATCATGACGGCATCCGGCGATGCCGCCACTCTTTCCGAGTTCGCCTGTCCCGTGTACGTGGCCATGGATGGTGAAGGAAAACGTCTCTTTGTCAGCTACGAATGCGGGGGACCGGGCGGACGGTCCGGCCATGACGCGTTCGAGATCTACGACACGGCCTCCGAGCGCACGGTAGGAGTGATCCGTGATCTTCCGATGGTCGGCGGACGTCCCAGTGTGTCGCCAGATGGCAAACTCCTGCTGCTCGATGGCAACGACGCATGCACCAACCCGGCTTACGACCACGCCGGATGTCCTCAGGCGCCGGGTCACGTCTTCCACCTCGTCCGCGTTTCAGACCTGAGGGTACTCAAGAGTTTTTCCCGGCCGCACGACACGCATAATGCGGCATTCTTGCCGGACGGAAGCCGTTTGATATTCGGGGGCGCCCCCTTGGTGGTCATGGACTGGGCGAGACAAACGGTGGAAGAAATCGCGCCGGTTGGGGACCAAGGGTACTCGGTCTTTGCCTTCTCTCCCGCCTACGCTCGAACGTTTGCCGCCTCCGACGCGGGCGCCACGGAACTCCTGGTCTTTGACATGGAGAAACAGGGACGTGGGCTATTGACGGAGAAGCTCGTGAACCACTATTCGGGCGATGGCACCTTGGAGGATTCCGTTGGCGTGTCGCTGCTGAGGGCTGCCGGCCCCGTCCAGTTTGCGCCGGGGCTTATCGGGCAAGCGTTCAAGTTCGACGGCACGGGCGCGCTGGAAGGCTCCGGGGACGCCGCCTGTTGGCCATGTGAGGAGAATTGGACGGAATCCTTCTTCGCGAAGTTCGATTCGATCGACGGAGAAATGACGCTTCTGGATCGTGGGGGCGGCCCTGGTGGCTACTGGCGTCATCGGATCTTCAAAGCCAAGGATAACCACCTCGTGCTTCAAGTTGGAGACCCGTCCGCAAGGCACCTGATTTCCGGCCCGGCTCCGGCGCAGGCCAATCATTGGTATCACGTGGCCGTGGTCGCAGACAGTAACCGGAGGTCTCTGTACATCGACGGCGTTTCGCAGGGGTACGTGGATCTTCCCGCACCGGACGCCGAGCCGTTAAACCGAGGAGTGGTGACTTTCGGTGCGAGTCGCGGCATGCGGGCCGCTTTCCACGGGCTCCTTGACGAGATCGCCTGGTATGAACGGGCCCTGGATGCCCGCGAGGTGATGACTCTCGCCCACTTGCGGAGCCGGTGATTGAATTCTTGGCATGCCTTGCTTCGTGCCGTAACTGCTGCTTGCCGGAAAGCGGATCGTCAAACTAGGTTTCGGACGCGCGAAGATCCGTTGCTACCGATCCTGCGCCGCGTCTTGCGCGAAGCGCGGGCGGTCGCCAGGTAACAAGGCGTTACCCCGTGAGGGTGCGCCTCGACGTCTCTCAGAGCCCGAAGAAATAACCGACCCTGTGCGGGATTTTGTGCGACAAAATTGTGGAAGGTCAGATCTCCTGATCTCGCCCTGTGATTTTAGCCGGGCAGTGAAAACGGAATGATCCCGAGCCGTACTTGCGGAGCGGGCGGCAGT
>OCZT010004869.1_pt1 | contig 13461 bp, 18 predicted proteins | sample 1539031 | NCBI WGS metagenome assembly OCZT01 (sample SAMEA3539308, study PRJEB22396) | soil metagenome | biome: tundra; feature: field; material: soil | place: USA | collected 2010-05 | depth 0.15 m | reverse complement strand
AGTAGGTGAAAGGAGTAGTCGTGAAATAATATTCTTCATAAACTTCCATTACTTTGCTTACGAGCATTTGGTAAGCGTAATTAGCTTGGTAATTAACCTCGGCATTAGTCCAATTAGCAGGTTGTGCCTCATCTAAGAGGGTACGAATATTATTTTGAAGATCAAGTAATGTTTTAGCCAACTACAATCCATTCTCTTCCCTTGAATTAAATTATAGCACATTATTATTTCTGCCTCCTAGTATGAGGGAAGTCAAACTAGGCGGCAGAATAACAACACAAATCTAAAGAACTAAATTTGTGAATTGTCAGCGATACCCCAAATTACGGTAACATTCATTGTCTGATCGATAATAAGATTACCGCCTTCTGGTAAAGGAAGACCCCCACCTTGGGAAGGACTACCAAAATCCATAACTACTGGAACAGCAGTTGAAACTGTACCTGGTAAAGTTATCTTCATAGCAATGTTTGCTGTTGATGCGTTTAATGGGTTAGCAATATTATAAAGCCAAATATTACCACTGTTCACTGGCGTACCAATAATCAGTCTATAGACTCTAATATCCTGCTCAGTGTTTCCTGCTAGCATACCTGGAGCTAGAATAGCAACACCATTAGTAGCAGTATTTGTACCTGCTTGAAATAATGTATACATATTTAATTAGTCACCTCCCCTCGATATAGTTTGTTTATTAATAATTTTAGCTCTCTCTGAAATAGTATGACATCCATTGTTAATCCCTTTCTTTCCTAACTCATCCAGTTGGAGATGAATAGCTTCTTCATCCTCAACTTGAACTATCTTAAATCCCTTCTCTCGTGCTTTAGTAAAAAACCAAATATCTAAAGAACCATAATTCCTAGTCTTTACATACTGCTCTGGTAGTTGCCTCCATTTAAAATCAGGCAAGTCCAGCACCATATCAGTCCTAAGGTACGGTTTTTCTAAAGCTTCAAAAACCTCTCTCTTAATCAAAGTACAGCCTAGGCCACACCACAAGATCTCAGCACGTTGATCTCGTGTAACGCAACTCCAGCCAGAGACCCCGTAATCTATGCAAGCTATATCCGCATTGGATGCGAGCATTTTCTCGATGGCCCTCGCAGGAATCACAACATCTTCCTCAATTAGCAAGATGTAATCGTTCCCATCCCCTAAGGCTTTATTACAAAGTTCATTATGTCCTTCGGGAATAGGCAGGTTGTGTGATATGTATAAAGTTGTTTCATAATTTTTTCTTTCTCTTTCTATTGCCTCTATTGTCTGGCTATAAACCATTCCTCTAGTAGGCACAATTATTCCAATTTTCATATCTTCCCTTTCTTATGGGGGATTTTCTAGGAAATCCCCAAACCTTCTAGTTTTTAAGACTAACTTCTCACTTCACATCCGAACGTAGCTCGGATTGTTGTAGTACCGTAAATACTGTCAACTACGACCAACCATGCTAAAGAAGCTACCAAATACTGCGCTTGTAATCTTGGAGTCTGTTGCATAGCTAAAGCCCATGCTTCTTTGTGAATCAATACGTTGTGGTATTGAGTAGGCGTACCTGCCGTTGTTGGGATATTGTTTGTGTAGTAAACGGGAGTACCGTATAATTCACCGAACAAATATCTTGAATTAGGACCAGTAATTATCCTTGAAGGAGAATTTACCTGACCTGTATCAAATGCTCTTACAAACTTATCAATTGAAAGCAAAGCTCTTATTTGGTAAGGGTGAACAATAAACACACGATCTTCTCTAGGAACATCGTTTAAGTTTAAAGTTAAATCCGCTGCCAATAATGTTCCATCATCAACGTCTGTACCATAAGCTCCAACGTCAGTTGTTGTTAGACCTGTGTAATTACTTAACACGTCAGAATCAACCTGTTTTGCTACCGCATATCCGATCTTCTCGGCATATAGTGATCTCAAATCATAGTTGGACTGTACTTCTGCTAAATCTTCGATTTTAACTGCTGCATAGAACCAAGAGTTAATATTAAGAATAATTGCAGCTTCAGTGTTTGAAGTTGGAACTACATCAGTATTAGCTGATTTTGCAGTTGCAGTTATGTTAGCAATTGTAGGAATTTCTAATGTTTGTCCTCGACCTTTAACTTGTGAGTCAAAACGTCTGACTAGATTAGAAGCAACTAATGCGTTTTCCGCAGCGAGCAATACTTCGGTTGACCAAATTGTTGGTAAGAAGACTGCCGCTGTTGTTGTTGTTATGTCTGCCATTTTTTAATTCACCCCCTTTCAAATATATTTTTGATTATTTTTTATCCGTAAAGAGGTGAATCAGTATTTAATTACTGTGGTTGTTTAGGCTGTTGTTCTTTGTACACTTTATTTATTAAACCTTTGTTTATTAAATACCAGTCTGGTCCATCTGCCTGTTTAAGCCTAGCTTCAACAGATTCAGGTGTCCATTGCTCTTCTCTAACCGTTGTCGATGTCGGTTTTAAAGTAGCATTTCCTGGCTGTGTGACAATTCCTCTAGCCTTGAGCTTTGCATCCATAAGTTCTTCAGAATATATAATGTTATATACATCTTCAGGATCGTAGTTCTGGTATTTTGGATTTCTATTTACAAAATCCTGATATTCAGTTCTATCGAACTTAGGTGTTCCGTTAGATCCATCAAGTCTACTCTCCAGGTTTTTCAATTCCATATTGTAAATAACCTGACCTAAACCCTGATTAATCTTCTGTTCGGCCCAATCCTTAGTTGCAACTCCTGCTCTATCAACCTGTTCTAATGCGATTTTTGTTTGCGGATCAGATGAATCAGTTTTAACTGGTGGCTGAGTAAATCCTTGATTTGTTCTTATGAACGCATCTCTTCTTTCAGCTTCAGCTTTCCACTGATCTCTTTCTTGCAAAATCGTTTTTACACGATCCTGGGTTCCGCCTTTTAAAGCATTAAATTCTACCTCTTCAGGACTTTGAGTAACTGCATCTTGAGGATTAACAGTTTCCGTAGGTTCTGTAGTTGTTGTTCCTGCTGGTGGGGCAGAGGGAGTTTCCAAACTCTCGCCTTTGTCTTTTGTATCTATTTTGACTCACCTCACTCTCTCATATATAGGTGTATGATCCTGTATTTTGGGATACATCCCAACCTCTTACGTTATGAGGTTAAACGACTAATAACCGTCTGTCTGACTATTGATATTTCCAACATTAACTATCTCTGTGCCTTTAATATCATCTAAATCAACTACTTTCATAGCTCCTGGTTCCATATCTGCTGGTCCGCCATATCCATTTTTGTCATCCATTACAAAACCACCATCAGATGATCCTGAAGATGGTGCTGGTGAACCTGCTGTTGTGCCAACTTCTCCTTTAGTAGGATCTGGTGTGAACATAGGTCCTTGAGTTTCTGGTGTAGGATATAAAATAGGACCATTAAATGATGCTATTCCACCTTCATATACTTTAACTGCCATAATTTTTCACCTCTCTTTCTAATTTATTCTAAATCTGAATCTCCGCCTGTTGGCTGTCTAAAAGGAAATTCTGCACCATCTCCAGCATAGCCTGGAGAACCTGCATCTCCACTGTCATCAAGTCCGAATCTATCTCCGATACTGTCTTGGGATTTTTGCATAATATCTGGTTCACCTTTTTGAGCAATACGATTACCATAAATCCCATACTGTTCTTTAGGTTGATCTTGAATAATTATTACTTGCATATTTTTGTATTAAAAAACCAACGGCCGATTTCTCGGTTGCGTTGGTTGTTCCATTACAAACTAATTTAATTATCTACTTAATAAAAAACAAAGTCAAGTTGTTATTGTACAGGTCCACCAAAATATAGTCTTTCTCCCCATCTACGGGCAAGCCAAGCACCCTGAATAGTAGAATAACAACCTAAAGGGATTTCTTTCCCATTAACTTTAATTCTTACACGCCACTTGTTATTTTGCGTAAGCCAACAGATGCCTTTATAACCTGAAGTATTATTTTTCTGTAAGCCTTTATTAATACAATTTTGTTGATTAGTAACTGACCTTAAATTCATCTTTTGATTATTAAGCTTATTTCTATCAAGATGATCGGTCTGTAAATCTTCAGGAGTATTATTTATTAACCTATGCATATATATTTTTTTACTTTTATTATATTTTCTCTCTCCAAACCTTTGAGTTCTAATCACATATCCACTTGATTTTAAAAACCATTTCCATTGATTAAGGTACTCAAAATCTTCATCGTCAACTAAAGCGTATTCCCCTTGAGTTAATTTTATCTTTTTCACAACCTAATTATATCATGACCCAGGAGTATTCGGGCTCATTTGAGCAGCGGCGTTGGTAGCGTTTGCATTTAATACTTGGGGCATATTTTGTTGAGGTAGCTGACTACCTGATGGGGGTCCTGGTGGTGCAGTCGCAGGAACTTGACCAGGAGATCCTTGCGGAGGCATTTGGCTTCCGCCCTGAATTCCTGTTGGTGGCATTCCTCCTGGCATTGGACCTGGCATTGCTCCGCCTGGTGGAGGTGTTTGAGATTGACCTTGGATTGCCTGACCATTAACACCATTTTCCATCATAATTTGATGGGCTTCAATCAATGCACCAACAATATCATCCTTACCTCGACCCAAAGCTTCCTGATGAAGGGTAATATGGACTAAATGATCCTGATCTGGAGCAACTAAAGCCATTGCATCTCGTTTTGTAGCTACTCTACCTTCAAAGATCATGTCATTTTCAGATAAAGCTAGACTATATTGATCTACTTGTTGTCCGCCTTGTTGGTTTGGACTGCTTACTGCTCTTTTTAAGATGCCTTCTAGTCTAGTTTGCTGAATAATTGAGTCAACATCACCAAATTCAAGTAATTTTAGACAAGTAGACTGATCTATTAACCCAGTTTGGAAGTAAGTCAGCACTTTTTGCTGCATTGACTCTTTTGTATAGCCTAACCAAGAGCCAACAGTGACTCTAATGGTGTTATCGTCACCAATTTCAGCTACATCAAACCAATCTGGCCCAATTTTGACCTGACCTGGATGACCTAAGGCATCTCCTGATCGTTTTTTACCTTTAGCTTGTTCTTTTCCAATAACAGCGAAGTATTTTTCATCTCCTTCACGCACACCTAAGTCTTTAATCACTTTATATGATGAATAATTCTGAGCAATCTTTTTAAGGATCTTCATTGCTATCCCAGTTAGAAAATCTTCAAGATTATCAACTAAATCATCTTGTGAAGAAGAGTCAGCTTGTTTAAGTTCGGCAACGCCAATCCCAGTTCTCATCCCAGTTGGGATAGCACCTAAAGTAGCCTCATGGATACCTGAAATATCCATAGCGTATCTGACCATTCTTTCTATTTGGTCTGGTACTGAGTTGGCTAGAGGCTGCATTTCAAGTGAAGTGATAGTTGAGCCTCTGTTCTTTGAAATAATTTCACCATGTACGTTGTGGATAGCTCTAATTCCCGCATCCCGATCAACAACCAATCTACCTTTGGCAATTCTGGAGTTGTATTCCAATGCTGAAGATTCCAGAGTATTAATAACCCGATTAATTGCCATAACGTGCTTCATCCAAGACTCACCGTATGGCTCTTTAGGCACTAAATCACCTCTGTAAACTTCATAATCATATTCATCTGTCTCAAGTTCTTCATAAAGTAATGGGATAGAATTCTGTTCAGCCCAAATACAATGAATCATGTATTTTGTGCCGTCATCATGGTAACGTCTGAAGTTGCCTTCATATAATATATTGAATGGTGATGAAGTCTGCATCTTAGGTGAAACTATCCTGGTAGTTTGAAGTAAAAATTGTTTCTGAGGTGAGGCTGCAAGCATACCTTCTCCGCCTTTTATCTCTGCTCTGGCTGCTATGCTATATAAAGGATTAGTTGAAATTGAAGCTGTAGGAACTCTGACAGCTTTAATCATATATTCTGCATCGTGTGGATCTTCAGCTAGAGGGTCCATGTAAAAATCAAATGGGTCAAGCAGCCAAATCTTAACTTCTTTTGACTGTTCATCAAAAACAACCTGCCAAGGTCCACCAATTGAATACATCAAAGCCTGAACTATGGTCTCTTTAATCTTCATCTTCAAACCAAGTTTGTCAAAGTAATAGTCTAAGAGTCTTTGTGCATATCTGGCCTGTGTTTGAGCTGACTCATTGTTCGGAACAGTTGGCATAACTTCAAATTTAGGTCTAAATGAAGTTACCTGATTACGGATAGACCGCATATAAGCAGCAGTTAAATTAACTGGTACTTGAGCTGACTGTCTAACCGCTAAAACAATCGTCTGAGAAGCTGGTAGATTTCTAGAGAATTGGTAGCCCCGCCAAAATAGATTTCTGCCTAACCATTCCTGGTCATATTTTCTTCTGGAAGATGAAGCTGCTGTAAAAGAAGGTTTGGCTATATTACTTAAAAAGTCCATTTTTAGCCGTAGTTGAGGCGTCACCTCTGAGGGTGTTTCGCTCGGTAATACAGGCATTACCTTTATTGAAGATTCTGAAACTTTAGAACTACTAACTATCTTTTTAGCCAAAAACTAACTTTCTCTTCCCTTTAAATGTCATTTGATAAAACTGTCTCTTCTAAATCAAATGATCCTCCGCCTGAAATAACACCATCACCTTGTTCCCAAGCTACTTTTGTATCATGTGTGATGGGTATAGTTGCCATTATATCGTTTAGCTGTTCGTCTGCCAGCTCTTTGTCAGTTTTATCAATGTCATTAGGCACAGATTCAGGCATATGATCCAATACTTCCTGTACTGCCTTTGCTGTAACAGGTTTAGGTAGGATTAATTTTTCTAATCTTTCGTTATGTTTTAAATATTCAAGTAAAGTCTTTTGAGTAAGGTCATCTTTTGATTTAGAAATTTCCTGTAGAGTTAAAAGAGCAATCTCAGCATTAGCCTTATTGGTATTTAAAGCATTAACCATAAAATCAGCTATCTTTTGGAACTGTGCAAAGCTCTGATCTTCTTTTTTGTTCTCTTTTAAATAGAAGTAAGCAATGATAGCCCCGACAAGTAATAGATTAGTAAATACTAAAACGCCTTGAACCATATATTAATATCATACTACATTTACCTTATAGGTATTTGATTTACTTAATTCAATTAATACAACTTCCCCATCAGCTACCTTAACCTTACAGATTACTTCTCCATAACCATCTTCTAAAACTTCTTTTAAAAGAAGTTCAAACTTATCCCGTTGTAATTTGTCTGTCATAGTACAAAATCCAATTCTCCCTGAGTCATATCAGCATCATCTTTCCCTAACATACTGGCAATTGCACTGTCTTCTTTTTCAATATCGTTTCCTGTTCCTGAAAAAGGATTCCTGACATACATTTGTATGGTAATTAGAAAAGCCATTACCCGATCATCAAATGCCCCTTGGGCTGCCCGACCTTGACCATCAGGATGTCTGACAAAAGACATCATCTCGGCTATTAAGGATTCATCATATATCGCAACTCTGTTTTCCCGCAACCATTTTGATCCTTCTTCTACCATCATAGGCCTGGTAAATCTGTCTGTATACCAACCTAATTTAGGAGTTGGGTTATTGTCATCCTGAGCAAACTTCTCCTGATAATATAATCTAGGATAGTTTAAATCCCGCAAGGTCATTAAAGGCAGCAGCCCCTGGTGATTTCTTTCCAATCCAATAAATGCTGTTTGGTAGAATCTACCAAGCAAATCCAACTGGTGTGCCAGTTGATCTCCGATCATCCTGCCATGCCAGACTGCTACGATCTCTGCTGTCTTTCGATCCATTACATAAGCACAAGAGAAATCTGTTCTGTTGTTCTTATCCCCCTCAGATGACATCTCCAAACCTTCAGCAATATCACCGCCCATAACATACTCGTGGCCTCTGATTGGTTCTACCCACATCTTTAAGTAACCTTTATCATTTTCATCAAAGAATGGTTCATATGCTCCAGTTAAATTTCCAATCTTTAATGGTGGCCTACATTTAAGTAAATACTTCTTTAACATGGTTGGAGACCAAATTGGATTACCTGAAACAATGAAAGCTTCCTCAGGTGTAGTTGGATATTCCTGACAAAAAGAATCTAAATTTCCGTTTAACTCTTTGATCTTTCTTCTTCTCCAATTTAATTGCTCGTTGGATAAGCCGTATTTACTTGATAGTTCCTTCTCATCTTCATCTAAAGTAAAGCCGTAGGAGCAGGGAAAGACATAATCTGCTTCCAGATACCAAGGTAAAAAGTGCGGAGTAAAAACACTGTCGTTATTTTTAGATTTATTCCATACAGAATGGGCATAGTTACCAACTCCATTGGCAGTTGTTTCAATAAAGATCCTGCCTTCTGGTGGAACAGCCTGAAGCAAACCTAACATTATCTTCTCCTGATCTGGATAGAAAGCTAACTCTGATACATGAAGATTCTGAATAGTTACAGATCTACCGAAAGAGCGAGCACCAGCAGTACCGATATAAAATTTACTGCCGTTAGTTTCATTTGATATTTCATTCTTAGTATCATACTTTAATTTGAAGGGCAAAGCCCCTGGAAAAGTAGTCTTTAATGAATCCAAATATCCTTTAACTTTAGACAGCAATCTTTGGGTAGCACCAGTTTCATGGGCAATAACAACACAGGAAATATTATCAATTGTTAGAAAGTCTATAGTGAAGACAGCCAGCAGTAAACTGGAAATACCTACTTGTCTGGCTTTTAGAATATAATCTTTGCCAGTTAGTTCTTGGAGGATTTGGATTTGGGCGGGTTTAAGTTTAAACGGTACAGTCCTACCATCTTTGTCTACAATTAAAAATATCTTTTCAATGGAGTCCTGATAATATTTGGCATTAAACACAAAGTAATAATACCACACTGTACTACTAAGGCTCCTTTCTTGCGATCAGAGCCTAGATGGTTTGTAAGCTGGTTAATTACAGGGTCGTTTCTTCTACATACCTGTATGCTGCACAACCTCGCCATAGATGGACTTAGCATTACTGCATAAAGACCCTCAACCTAAGATCTCACTTACAAATAAGATACTAACATAATTAGTATACTGTATACAAGATACTAAACTACAGGAGTTGGTTCAACTATTGGAGTTGGTTCAACAACTGGAACTGCATTTGCTGCAACTGTTGTTGCTGAATCACTTGCTGCTTTTGCAGCTACTGCTGCTACTCTTGCATCTTCTGCGACTTGGTAAGCACTTTGTGCTACTCCCAATGCTTCTCTTGCCAAAGCAACTGGATCTGGAGCTGGAACAGCTACTACTGCTTCTGCAGCGGTAAGCTCTTCATCTCTTTCATCGAGTTCGAGCAATGCTGCTTTAACTGCTTCCTCTTCTGGAGTTGCAGTGCTAACTTCTAATGCTGCTAATTGTGCTTCTTGATCTGAATTTATATAAATCACCACCTCTCTTAATTATATTATAGTGGTTCACCCTTAAAAATACGATATAGGATTACAATCAAAGCAATTACCAGCAGGATATGGATTAAGGAGCCACCAAAGGATAAAGCAAAGCCTAACAACCAGAGTACTATTAGAATAGTAAAGATAAGTAATAACATTATACCTTCGCTTGGTGTCTGGTTACTTGTTCATTCTCCAGTTCTATCAAATCAGTACGTTCATCTTCAGACATATAGGTTCCTCTGGCTGATTTACCACGTAGATCGGATAATCTTTGGATATTATCTCTTATCAGATTCTTAGCCATTATCTTCTTGGTGTCTATGTTATCTATCTCTTCTACTTTATCTTTGATGTCGTTCTTTTCTGAGGAGCTTAGCTCCTTTGTTGAGGTGTCTAACATGGATTAATCTTACCATTTAATAAAAGGTACTGTCTAGGACCATTAATATAACTTATGAATAATTACGATGAATTAATAAAATCCCTTACTTAATTAAAAGATTATATTAATTATATTCTTTCTATTATATTAATGCAAATGGAATTTGCTTTTTATTTTTTTTTATATAAAAATGCGTGAATGAATTAAACAATTTTACTGATACTACTGACTGTAACTCTACCACCTAGACACATATCCCCTACTATAGGCTGTACTTATGTATGGATACATTGATACAATGATTGATTAATGCGTTAATTATGCGTTAATTAATGTATTGATATACTTATATACTTGTTTAGTTGTACATACAATACTGATTGATTAGTTTAGTACAATGTGTTACCCGTGTGATGTTAGTTTAGCAATTAGTTAAGTGGGTTGCAAGTACTCACTAAGTGTTACCGTTCTAATGGGTTTATCTTGTTTAACTTCACTATCAATAACTATTTCCTTAACTAGTTTATACGCTTGTAGTTGAGTAGTATAATCTGGATTGCCTTGTGCGTCCGTTGCCTCGAACCATTCACTTAGTTTTGTTGCCATATATTCAGTGGTTAGGTTTTTATCGTTGAGTTGTAGTTTAAACTTGTCCACCGCTGTAACTATTGCGTTAGAACTAAACACGTTACGTGGGTTGGAGATTGTTGACTCTCTATATCCAGCTTTACGCATAGCTTGTGTCTTACTCATGCCCTGAGAGTGTAAGTTAATAGCCATAAGTTGCATACTGGTAGCTTGCTTACGATGCTTTTTGGTTGTCATAAGATCAGTATAACACTTTGCGTAGTTGAGTTATGGCTAGTACTTAGTAGTTATGCCTATTTATAAAAAGTATAAGTTGATGTAATGGGCATTGATTAATATCCTAAGTCATTATATCGCATTCTAGAGCCTTACTAATTTACATATAGTATATTCTATTAAGGCTATATGGTATATATTGCTTGTATGTTGCCTATTGACATTATATATATAATATAGTATACTATATATATTGTTAGATTATTAATAGCCTAAGTTATTACTGTAGCCTATCACAAAACTAACATGAGCAAGGTACTTAATGGGTTGGAGATACTAAGACCCACTAAGTATAAATTAAATATATGACTAATTACATTGTTGAATATAAAGTATTGCGGGGCTACAACTTTCCACTTGATGCACTTGTGCTAGTTAGGGCATTGAATGAGCAAGACGCTATAAGACAAGCAGAAGCCCACGCATTTAAAAAGCACCTTGATGCTACGTGGTTTTGTAAGTTTAGAATAACAAAATAAATATATGAAAACTATAAAAAGAATTGAAGTTACAAGCTGGAATGATACAAAACTTGAGATATTAGTCAAGTTTGAGACTGTATACCAAAAAAATGGGGCATTCACTAGACCCACAAGTGATACTAAATACATTTTGAGTCAATTTAAAGGGTGGAGCGTTATTGATGATCTAGACGTTGACCACTATGTTACAAGTTTAGCAAGTTAAATATATGTACAAAATAATGCGATTTTATGCAAATGGTAGAAGGCCCAAATTAATTAAAAAAGTATCAACTCTTGAGATTGCACAATTACATTGCAACGACCCAAGAACTTGCAAGGCTGGTGTATGGTTTGATGGTTATACAAGCAGATAAAAAATATATGAATAATTCAATAGTTGCTAAAAATTGGAGACAACAAACTAATAAAGCTAAAAATGGCTCAAGTATGTACTACGAAGGTAGGACTATATATAGTTATGGCCCGCACTTTCCTATGGCTTATATAACTGACTCAACTTATGGCGGTAAAACTATCATACTTCAAAATAGTAATACTTATTCTAATAGTACAGCTAAACATTTAAACCACATGAGGTCACAATGCTTTAATGATGCAATAGTTACAATCCCTACTGATTTATTGAAAAGATTTATAGATCATTTAGCACATAGTGAATATAGTATAATCCTAGACTTAAAAATTGAACTTGCAACTGTTATACACAATAGAATCAAAGAATCTGAAGCTAAGCTAAAACGGGCAAGAACCACTCAAGAGCTACACAAGCACGATATAGCAAGTGCAAAAGAAGAGATACAAGTGCTAAGTTGCATTTAAAATTAAATATATGACACTCTTATTGACTCTAATATTTTTATATATGGCTCATAAATTAACAGAAAATATATGATAACTATTCTATGGGTTATATTATTTTTTATAGCGGTTTACGGTCTAAGTAAGGAACGGTTATAATTGACTATTGACAATTAGTTTATTATATAGTATACTTAACATATGAAAAAATATAAGATAGTTGTATCAGATAATTTTGATAATAGAGTATACAATAGCCAAATTTCGGCTATAAACCAAAAAGAAGCGGTTAAACTGTGCCTTGAATTGTACGCCCTATCCCTTGATTGTGAGCCTAAAGATATAACAGTACTTGAAGTAGTTAAAATATAAATAAGTTGCCTATTGACAATTAGTTGATTATATAGTATACTTAACATATGATAAAACAAAGCGTAATAAATACATTTAATCGGGTAGGGATAGATTATCAATCACTAGACAATCATAAAACTACATTTAGAGCAACTAATAGGTTTAGCGGGGATAGTTGCGGTACAACTGAACTTATAGCCCACTTGATCCAATGGGTATACAACACTTCAAACGACTACGAGCGGGGCTATCAAGCTGTCAACGTATCAGATTTTGACCGAGTGAGATATTTTATTTTAGAGCAAGATAGCAACGCTTACACAACTTGTATAGATTAAAATATGATTAATAAAACTTTAAAAATACCCACTACTATAAAATATGGCACTTATAAATTAGATATATTAAATCAATCTATCAACGTACCCACTTTTGCCGAGGACATAGAACTTGAGCCAAAAGATCAAAAAGCCCTAGCCCTAGCGGTCAAGAATAACCTATCATGCTTATTAATCGGAGAAACAGGGGTAGGCAAAACAAGTGCAATAAAAAGAATTGCATATTTGAGAAAGCAAGGCTATACACGTATCAACATGAACGGTTATACTACACCAGATGAGCTTATAGGCTCAAAAAGTGTTGCAAATGGTGGTACTTACTACGAACATGGCGTATTAACCAAAGCTATGATAGAGGGCCATATAGTGGTTTTAGATGAGATAAACGCAACCCCACCCGATATTATGTTCGTATTGCATGGTTTACTTGATGATGATAGACGAATTACGCTACCTAATGGGGATATTATCACGCCACACCCTGATTTTAGATTTTTTGCAACTATGAACCCCGACTATGAAGGCACTAGGGGATTGAATAGAGCATTTTTAGATAGATTTCCGATTATATTAATGGTCAATATACTAGCACCCCAAAAAGAAGTAGAACTATTACAAAATAGATTATCAATAGCTAGTACAATGGCTAACTTGCTAGTTGCAACCGCCTTATTAAACCGCAACGCCTATAAAGAACAAAAAACTCTAACATTAATATCCACCCGCTCATTGCTACAATGGGGAAACTTAGTTAAACAGGGCATACCACTAATACAAGCGTACACTTTATCAATAGTTAATAAGGCAAGAAGTGACGAAAAACA
>OCZT010004868.1_pt1 | contig 13462 bp, 12 predicted proteins | sample 1539031 | NCBI WGS metagenome assembly OCZT01 (sample SAMEA3539308, study PRJEB22396) | soil metagenome | biome: tundra; feature: field; material: soil | place: USA | collected 2010-05 | depth 0.15 m | reverse complement strand
GTGACTGGAGTTCAGACGTGTGCTCTTCCGATCTAGGGTTTATGTTTCATGCCAGCGCACGGCGGGCGCCTGCTCGCGGCCGAAAGCGCGCTCGACGCGCGCCGCGACGGCCTTCGCGTTCGTCGCGTCGCTCCAGGCCGAGAGTGCGGTCGCTGCCCGCGCCCGCACGAGCGGGTCGATGTCGCGATCCAAGAGCGCCAGCAGCGGCGTCGCGAGGGTGGTGGATCCCGGATTCTTGGCCGCCTTGCAGCGCCAGGCCGCATCGACCGCGGTCACCCGGACCGGAGCGGCCCGGTCGGCCAGCATTTCGGCAACCAACTTGGTTTCGAGAGGGGTCTTAGCGGCCAAGAGACCATACCCGTACACCGCCAGAGCTCGGAGCGGAACGTCTTGCGCCGCGGTCGCGTTCTTTAGGGGCCCGGCCGCGCGAGGATCTCCGGTTCTCCCGAGCGCCAGCGCCGCCCGCCCCGCCAGTCTCGCGTCACCCGACGCAAGCGCGGCGGTCAGCTCGTCGGAAAACGTCCGGGTGCTCTCGAGCTCAACCAATCGCCGATAACCAAGCTGTTCGTCCGGAGCAGCCGAAACCGGCGCGAGGACACCCGCCGCGGTAACGACCCCCGCGATGGTAAGGACCGCACGAACCTTGATGCAAGCGGTAGTCCAGCCGATAACATTCATGGGTTCGCTTACGTTACTGAGTCAGGTCGATTTTCATCCACGAGGTTCACCCCCACTAATGTCAACCCCAGAACGCAAACCCGGAAGCGGCATGTCAGTCCGCGAAGCCGGCCAAAAAGGCGGCGAGACCGTCAAGAAAAAGTATGGGCCCGAGTTCTATGAGATGATCGGGCGCAAGGGCGGCCAGGCCACCAAGAAAGCCCACGGCCACGCCTTCTACGAAGCCATCGGTAAGAAGGGCGGCAAGAAGGGTGGCGAGGCGACTCGCGACCGCTACGGCCCGGCGTTCTACGAAACGATCGGTCAGAAGGGCGGCCAGAAGGTCAAAGCTCTGATCGAACAGGGCAAGAAGGCCGCGGCTGAAGCCGCCGAGGCGGAAAAGAAAGCCAGCTAAAGGAGTGCCCGGCGTTCGCCGGACGGCCGTTGTAGGGGCGGCCTTCCTCCTTTTGTCGTCAGCCTGGGCGACCGCCGAGTCTCCGCAACAGCATACGCTGCCGGCGGGCACGGCGGTCGTCTTCGTTACGGATGCGCCGCTCGACGCGGGCCGGCGCGAGGGCACCGTCGTCAACGTCCACCTGCGAAACAATCTCGTGCTCGACGGTACCGTCCTGGCTCCCGCCGGGACGCGCGCCGAGCTTCTCGTCGGCGGGAACACCCTGCCCGACGGTAAGCGCCAGCCTGTGCTCACGCTCGACCGCTTCACGATCAACGCCGGCTTGATGCCGGTGAAATCCGTCGAACCGCTCGTGCCGCCGATCCCGTCCGGGACGGAGATCGAAGCGCGTACCCTGGCGGAGGTCGACCATATCGGCGACCGCTGGTCGATCCGGATCCCGTTCCCGTTCCAGCTCTCCGGTGACCGGCCGGCCTCCGCGTACACGCCGACGCCGGCGCGTACGGCATCGGCGCGCGTCATGATGAGGCCGGAAAAGAGGCCGACGCCTAGCGCCACGCCGACCGCAGCCCCCGTCCCGGCGACGCCCGACCCGTCCGCGACGAAGATACCGGGCAATTGAGCGCGAACGGCCGCGCATGATGCGTCGCCGTTCGTCCTTTCTGCTCGCGTGCGTGTTGGCGCTCGCGCCGTTTGCCGCCCGCGCAGCGGACGCACCCGCAGCGGCGCCGACCGCTGCTCCCTCGCCGAGCGTCGCTGAGGCGGCGTTCCTCAAGAAGGTGATGACGGAGCTGCCGAAGCGGTATCCGACGACGCAGTCCGCGACAAAAGCCGGCTACGTGCGGTACACGAACGAAGACGATACCGGCGCGATCAGCTACGTCAATATCAAGGCGTGGGATACGACCGATCCGGGCGTTCCCGCCCAGCTATGGTACGACGTCAAGGGGCGTCTGATCGGCGCCGACTTCAGCGTCCGCCGCAGCGCCGACGCGACGCCCGCGCCGAAGCCCGCGCGCCCTTCGCTGTTCGGGATCGACCCGCAGCGCGTGATCACCATCGGCGCGCACATCCACTACGTCACCTGCGACAAGATGAGCGGCAAATGCGTCTACGGCAAGGCCGTCGGCGCGAAGAAGTACGCCGCCGTCGGCGACGTGGAACACCCGACCGCGGACGGTTTGGTGAAGGCCGGCGCGGTGAAGGACGCCGCGAACGTCAGCGCGGTGTTCCTCTATCCCGCGATCTACGACGTCCCGGTGTGGATCGTGCCAAACCCGCTGGGCCAGTTCGCCGACAAGAATCCGAACGTCACGCCCAGCCCCATGGCGGGCAAGGGCGAAGACGACCCGATGTAGGGTGATGCGCTCGCGAATCCTCGCGCTCTGCGCGCTCGCGCTGACCGCCCAAGTACCGGCGCCCGCGCAGGGCCCGTCGACGCTCCCCGAGATCGGTCGCGTCCACTCGAAGGGGTTGTGTACGACCGTGCGCGACAGCGTCGCGCCGATGGTGCTCGGCCTGATGAAGAGCGACGAACTCGTCGGCGCCGGACACCGCGCGTTCCTCAAGATCGCCGACGATTCCAGGACCGATTCGAGCAAGCTCGGGCTTGCGATGCAGGTCGACCAGCTCTACCTGCGCAGGGCGGCCGACGCCATGGCGCACAATCTCCGCATCATCGACAAGCTCCTCGCCGACGACAAGCAATTTCCGAAAAAGGCGGCGACCGACGACGAACGCATCGCGCAACTCTTGAAGGAGCAGATCGCGTCCGTCGCCGCGCAGCAGCGCAAGACCCTCGATATCATGAACGGGGCGCTGGAGACCGAGGAGCTGGGCCGGATGCAGAATGATTTCGGCGGCGGCAGCACCGTCATGGGCGCAACGGCCGGCACGAACGCACCAAAGGGTTCGCTGTCCTCGCCTGAGCGCGGCCCGGACCCGAGCGGATCGTTCGTCGGTGTCGCTGGTCTGAGCATGCCGCAGAACGGCTCGACGACGATCGATCCGCGTACGCTCGCGACGGGCAAGACCGCCGGACACACGGTGTGGGACCGGCTAGCGCGCACGGTCGAAGTGCAGCAGAGCGCGATCGCCGGGGCCGAACAACGGCTCTCTCCGACCGTCGTCGCGATCTCGGTCGCGTGCCGCGAGGAGCTGTCCTCCCCCGCGCCGCGACCGTCACCGTAACGCGATCAGCGCCGCCAACTCTCGTTCCAACCGCGCGGAATAGATGCGGAGCGTACCGGCGTCGACGACGTCTGCCCGCTCGAGATCCTCGGCGGCGCGCTGCAGGCGCTTCGCGCCGACGTTTCCTGCGAGGCCGTTGAGCCTGTGCGCGAGTTCGCGCATCGTAGCACCGTCCGGCGCCGGCGCGGCACTGCGGATCTGCGCCGCGATCCCGCTCGCCTCGTCGATGAGCATCTCCAGCAACTCGCCGGCGAGTCCGGCGAGTCCGCTGGTGATCGCATCGAGCCGGCCGCGGTCGAGGACGTGCTCGTCACTCATCATCACTCACGCCGCTTGCTCGTCGCGGAACTGCCGTTCGATGGCCAGCACGCTCTCGCGCGCTCCCAGGAACGCGCGGGCGACCGCCGGATCGAAATGCCCCCCGATGGATCGCTCGACCTCCGCGAACGCTTTGTCGGTGCTCCACGCCTGCTTGTACGGCCGCACGGAGAGCAGCGCGTCGAAGACGTCGCACAGCCCGGCGATACGCGCCGAGATCGAAATCTGCTCTCCGCTCAGGCCGCCCGGATAGCCGGAGCCGTCCCAGCGCTCGTGGTGCCGCAGTGCGATCTCCGCGGCGAGCTGCAGTATCCGCGACGTGCTGCCTTCCAGCATCGAATGACCGGCAGTCGTGTGCTGGCGCATGATCACCCATTCCTCAGCCGTCAGCGGGCCCGGTTTGAGTAAGATGATGTCCGGCGTCGAGAGCTTGCCGATATCGTGCATCGGGGTGGCGAGCAAGAGCATCCGCTGCTCGGCGGCACTCATCCCGAGCTCCGCGCTCAGGAGCGCGGCGTACTTCGCCATGCGCACGATGTGGTTGCCGGTTTCATTGTCGCGGAATTCGGCGGCGCGCATCAGGCGATAGATGGTCTCCTCTTCGCGCTCGATGACTTCGCGCGTCGCGCGCTCCACCTCCGCGGCCAGCGACTCGGCCCGGTCGCAAAGCGCGACGCGGCTCTGGCGCAGCGCGAGCAGGTTGCGTACCCGAACCAAGAACTCCACCGGATCCGCGGGTTTGAGCAAGAAGTCGCTCGCGCCGAGCTGCAGCGCGCGATGCCGCACATCGCGGTCCTGTTCGACGGTGATCATGATGATCGGCGTCTCGGCGTGCGGGTATGTCGCGCGAAACTCCGCGATGAACGCAAGCCCGTCGAGTGCCGGCATGCGGTAATCGAGGATCAGCAGGTCCGGTTCGGTCGTCCCGCAATAGGCGAGCGCTTCGACCGAGGAGGTAAAGGTCGTGGTGTCGGCTCCTGCGATTTGCGCGACGATCGCTAAGTAGACGCGCAGATTGGTCGGGCTGTCGTCGACGATCACCACCTTCATGTCGTCTTCTCCAGGAGCGTCGGCTGCCAGCGATCTAACACAGCGCGCAAGTCATCGAGCTGGATCGGTTTTGCGAGATAGTCGTCCATGCCGGCCGCGAGGCAGGCCTCGCGGTCGCGGGCGAGCGAGCTCGCCGTGAGCGCGACAATCGTCACGTGCACGTCGCCGGGGCGCTCGGCGTCGCGAATCGCGCGCGCCGCCGCGAGACCGTCCAGCCCCGGCATATGAACGTCCATCAGCACGAGATCGCAGCCCCCTGCCCGCACCACGTCGACCGCTTCGCGCCCGTTCTCGACGCAGCGCGCGGCGTATCCGAGTTCACCGAGCTGTAGTGTCATGATGCGGCGATTGATCTCGTGATCGTCGGCGACGAGGACACGCGCAGCGGCACCGTGTCGGGCAGGCACACGCCGGCGCGCCGGCGCCCTGTCGTCGGCGGCGAAACCTCGCACGCCGTCCAATCCTCCCGCAGTCGACTCGGTTTGCGCCGAGGACGCCAACCCGAATGGGATCTCGACCGCGAACGTCGAACCGGCGCCCTCACGACTGTCGATCGCGATCCGCCCTGCCATGAGCTCGACCAAACGACGCGATATCGACAACCCGAGTCCTGTCCCGCCGAAGCGCCGCATCGTCGTGCCGTCGCCTTGCACGAACGGCTCGAACAAGCCCGCCAGCGCCTTCTGCGGGATCCCGATCCCGCTGTCGGCAACGGTGAACTCGAGCACCACGGACTCGTTTATCGAGCTCACCACCCTCGCCTTGACGCTCACGGCACCGATCTCGGTGAACTTTACCGCGTTGCCGACGAGATTCATGAGCACTTGTCTGAGCCGGCCGCCGTCGCCGCGCACGAATTGCGGAAGCTCCGGCGATAGCTCCAGCCGCAATGCGATCCCCTTCGACTCGGCGCTCGGCCGCACCAGGCAGATCACCCTCTCGATCGTGAGACGAACGTCGAAATCGACCGCTTCCACCACGAACTTTCCGGCCTCGATCTTGGAGAAGTCCAGGATGTCGTTGATGACCGTCAACAGTGATTGCGCGGAGTGTTTGATCGTCGAAGCGTATTCGAGCTGCTCCGGGGCGAGCTCGGTACGGAGCAGCAGCTCGCTCATCCCGATGATGCCGTTCATCGGCGTGCGGATCTCGTGGCTCATCGTCGCGACGAACTCACCTTTGAGCCGCGTCCCTTCGATCGCCCGGTCCAGCGCGGCGACCAGCTCTTCACGCGCGTTCTGCCGCTCCGTGACGTCGCGGATCGTCGACACGATGACGCGGCGGCCGTCGATCTCGGCCAATCGGGCGCGGACCTCGACCGGGAACGTGCTGCCGTCGCTGCGGCGGTGCCCCGTGTCGAACTCGACGCCGCGTTCGCGATCCAAATCGTCGATGGCCGGCAAAGGGTACGCCGGATCGTGGATGCTGAAGATCGACCGGCCGACCAAGTCCTCGCGCGAGCACCCGTAGGCACGCAGCGCTGCCGCGTTCCCCTCGATGATCGTCATCGATTCGCGGTCGGTGAAAAAGATGATGTCCCTGGTGACCTCGGAGAGCAAACGGTACCGAGCGAGCGCACCTTGCCGGGCGGCGAGCTCGTCGGCCATGTGCTGAAACGCTTGCGCGACGCCGGCGATCTCGTCGGTTCCGCCGGGCGGCGGGACGAGAGCTTCACCGCGCCCGAACCGTTCCGCGTTCGCCGCCAGCCCGTTGAGGCGGCCCACGACGCTGCGCGTGAAGGCGACGCCGAACCCCAGCGTTACGAGCGCGCTCAGCGCGCCGGCGGCGAGCAGCAGCAGTCCAACGTCCCGGATCGTCTGGAGCCGGGCGACGCCCTGAGCATGCTGCTCGGCTTCGAGCCGTTGATACGCCGAGATCTCGGCGCGGAACTCGTCCATGTGACGCTTTTCTCGACCACTCGCCACCCATGCGATCGCCGCCGCTCGCCGGTGCGCCCGAACGTTCTCCACTTGCACGGTGATCTCGGCGAGGCGCGCCCGTGCTGAACGGCTCAACCGGGCGATCATCGCGGCTCGGCGGAGATCGGCTGCGGCGAGAGCCCTCAAGCGCGCGAAAGAGTCCGGAACTTCTTGCAGCGCTGCCGCGTACGGATCGAGAAAGCGCGGATTACCGGTTAGGACGTAACCGGCCATTCCAGCATCCGCGTCGTTGACCGATCCACGCAGTGCTTGTGTCGTAAGCAAGGCGACGTTCGATCGCCCTGCCAGCTCACCGGCCCAATGCCCCTCGAGCTTCAGCACGGCGCCGCTTCCGATCACGAGCAGCATCGTGGCGATCGGAATTCCCACCAGGGCAAGCATCCGAAAGCGTAAGCCGCGGTTGATCATCACGGTCCGCCGCGCAAGACGAGCGCCCGCTTTGCGGCGCTGCGCGGTCAGAAAGTCACGGAGATACTGCACCCGTTATCGTCCATCCCCACATAGCCCGACCAGAGCCTACACCCGGCATATCCGTGTACCCAGGAACGTGAGTATGCGGCACCTAGAGTTGGATCTCGAACAATAGTGCGCACATCACACTTATGCCGCTCGGCATGGAAGCACCGAATCGCGGTCACTCCCTCCGAACGGATCAGGGTCAGGCGCTACTCGTTGCTCCAGTAGTCCTTGAGCGCTTTGCCGCGGCTGGGATGCCTCAGCTTGCGCAACGCTTTCGCCTCGATCTGCCGGATGCGCTCGCGGGTGACGCCGAACTCCTGACCGACTTCCTCGAGGGTGCGCTGGTGGCCATCCTCGAGACCGAAGCGCAGCACCAGCACCTTGCGCTCGCGCTCGGTGAGGTTCTTGAGGACGTCCTGCATCTTCTCTTTGAGCAGCATGACGGACGCCGCCTCGGCGGGAGCGACCGCTTCCTGGTCTTCGATGAAGTCGCCCAAATGCGAATCTTCTTCTTCGCCGATCGGGGTCTCGAGCGAGATCGGCTCCTGCGAGATCTTGATCACCTCGCGGACTTTCTCGGGGGTGAGCCCCATCTCGTTCGCGATCTCTTCGACCGTCGGATCGCGCCCCAGCTCTTGCAGCAGCTGGCGGCTGATCTTGATCAAGCGGTTGATCGTCTCGACCATGTGGACCGGGATCCGGATCGTGCGCGCCTGATCGGCGAGCGCACGCGTGATCGCCTGACGAATCCACCACGTCGCGTAGGTCGAGAACTTGTAGCCCTTGCGGTAGTCGAACTTTTCGACCGCGCGGATCAGGCCGAGATTCCCTTCCTGGATCAGATCGAGGAAGAGCATGCCGCGGCCGACGTACTTCTTCGCGATCGACACGACGAGCCGCAAGTTGGCCTCGGTCAGCTTCCGTTTCGCGTCCTCGCCGTGGAAGACGACGGCATTGTCGGCCGTCCCGTTCTTGAGTGCTTCCTTCTCGCCGGCCTCGATCGCCATCGCCAGTCGCCGCTCGTCGTCCATCGAAAGGAGCGGTACGCGACCGATCTCCTTGAGGTACATCCGAACCGGGTCGTCGAGGGCGAGACCGGCCGGCATCGCGACCTCTTCGGTCTCCTCGCGATCGGCAGGCTTCTCGTCCTTCGCCTGCTCCTCGACGATCTCGATCCCGAGCGACGCGATCTCTTCGAGTAGATCGTCCATGCGCTCGGGCGCGACGTCCTCGACGTTGTCGAAGACGGCGTTGATCTCTTCGTAGGTCAGCGTGCCGCGTTTCTTCCCGGCGGCGAGCAGCTTTTTGATCTGTTCGTCGAGCGAGAGCTGCGGCGTCTCCGCGGCGGCGGCGGGTTTCTTCGTGCGTGCCATCTGGTCTTCACCCCCTTTCCGTGGGGTTATCCTTTCAATTCGGCGGCAAGTGCCGCATGTGCTGCGCGGAGATCGGCCGGCACGGGTTCTCCCGCCTCCAAGATGCGGTCGAGTCGTTCGTCGAGCTCCCGATAGCGGTGTTCTGCATCGTCGCGCGCGAAACGCGCAACGACGCGATCCAGCTTCGCCCGCCGTTCCTCGGTGTCGTTCAACCGCACGACACCGGAGACCGACGCGAGCGTCGCCGCCGCATCATCATCTCCTGCAAACACGGCCAGAACGTCGGACGGTTGCACGAGCGAGCGAGCGTGCCCCCGAAGCGTCTCCCAGATGTGCCGGTGCCGCGGCTGCTCGAAGCGCTCCGACGGGATCCGGTCGGCGTACTCGGCGACGAGCGCCGGTTCGTCGAGCACGATCGAAAGCACCTCGCGCTCGAACGACGGGCGCTCCATCGCAGCCGGCACGACGTGCCGCGACGCGTTCGCCTCGCGGCCGCGCGGCGCGAAGTGGGCCGGGTTCACCAGCAGCCGCGCTCGCCGCAGATCGTCGACGGAGAGGCCGAGCCGGCCGGCGGTGTAGACGCGCCAGCGATCCTGCTCCTCGGGCGGCGCCAGCCGGCGGATCGTCTCCTCCGCCCAGCGCGCCAGCGCGCCGCCTTCGGTGCGACCGCCGCGGCGCTCGATCTCGGCGTCGATCTTCACCTGCGTCGCGGCGATCGGTTTCTCCAGCAGCGCGCGGAACGCGCCCGGACCGTTGCGCCGCACGAACTCGTCGGGGTCCTTGCCCTCCGGGATGCGCACCGCCCAGGCGCTCACGCCTTCGGCGGTCAGCACGTCGATCGACTTCAGCGCGGCCTCGACCCCGGCGGCGTCGGCGTCGAAGCACAGGATCGCGCGCGAGGCGACCTTACGAAGCTCGTGCGCCTGCTCGGGCGTGAACGCGGTGCCCAGCGCGGCGACGGCGTTGGCGAAACCGGCCTGGTGCAGCGCGATGCAGTCGAGGTAGCCCTCGACCACGATCGCGTTGTCTTCTTTCGCCGCCGCGCGCCGCGCGACGTTGAGCGCGAACAGGTACCGTCCCTTGGTGTAGACCGGCGTCGTCGACGTGTTGAGGTACTTCGGCTCCTGGTCGCCGAGCGCGCGGCCGCCGAACGCGATCGTCTCGCCGGTCGTCGCGAGCGTCGGGATCATCAGTCGCCCGCGGTAGAAATCGTAGAACCCGCCGCGCTGACTCGGCTTCAGCAACCCGGCCGTCGCCGCCAGCGCGAGGTCGACGTCGTTGCGCCGCAGCTCACCGACCAGGCTGTCCCACGAATCCGGCGCGTACCCGAGCGAAAACGCCTCGATCGTCGCCTCGGTGATACCGCGATTCGCGCAGTACTCGCGTGCGGCAGCGCCTTCACGCACGTCGAGCAGCATGCGGTGGAACCACGCGCGCGCGACCTCGTTCGCGTGGTAGATCGCCTCTTTCTCGCTGCGCACGCGCGCGGCGCGCGGGTCCTCGTTCTCGACCTCGACGCCGTAGCGCTTGCCGAGCAGGCGCAGCGCGTCGGTGAACCCGATGTTCTCCTGCTTCTGCACGAACGTCAGCACGTCGCCCTTGGCGTCGCAGCCGAAGCACTTGTAGAAGCCGCGGTCGGGATGGACGTGGAACGAGGGCGACTTCTCGCCGTGGAACGGGCACAGCCCGACCAGATCGTTCCCGCGTTTGCGCAGGGTGACGTACGCCCCGATCACCTCACCGATGTCGGCGCGCGCGAGGATCTCCCGCTTGACGCCGTCGTCGAGTCTCACGGAACGCGTGTTCGACGCTGCCCGCGCCGCCTCCGTCCTAGCGGGACTCCACAATGAACTGGTACGCGATCGACACCTTCGTCGCGAAGCTGTCGAGCGAGTACACCTGCTTGATGAGAATCTCGATGTGGTTCCCCGAGATGGAGTTCGAGCCCGCCATCTGCTGCATCATCGCCAAATTTCCACCGCCTTGGAATCCCGAGCGCTGCAGCAAGACATCGCTCGCGTGCGCCATGGTCACGCGAATCTCGGTCTGGAACTGATCTTGTTCGCGGGCGTGGGTGAAATCGATCCAACCGGTCAGGTCGAACGCTTCGGTCTGCACGCGCACGATCCGGTAGTCGGCGGCGCTTTGCGGGTCCCACACGCCGTCCGCGTAGACGTAGATCTTCTTCAGCCGCGTGTCGTCGCCGACCGGGACGGGCGCCGACTGCACGCCCTCGTCGATCGACCCCTGCGGCACGCGCACGCGTTCTTGGATCGACGCTTGCAGCACCTGTTCGCTGATCGGCCCTTTGTTCATGCGACAGCCTCCGGACGACGGGCATGCTCACTTCAGCCGGCCCGCCCGGAACCCTCGCGTCTAGCCCGAGAGCTGGCTCCAGAAGAAGGCGAACCGCTCTGCCGTCGCGTCGACGACCTGCTGGAATGAGTTGCCGATCCCGTGGCCTTCGCCGCCTTTTTGCAGCAGCAGGATCGGGTGCCGCGACGACGAGTCCGCCTGGAGCAGCGCGACCATCTTGCGCGAGTTGTACGGATCGACGCGCGGGTCGTTCTCGCCGGTCGTCATCAGCACCGCGGGGTACGCGACGCCTTTGCGCACGTTGTGGTACGGCGACTGCTGCCGCATCCAGGCGTACTGCGCGGGATCCGCGACCGTGCCGAACTCGGGCGTGTTGAACGCGCCGTTCGGCGTGAGCTCGACGCGCAGCAGGTCGTAGATCCCGACACTGCTGACGACGGCGCGGTAGAGTTCGGGGTTGCGCGTCAGCGCGAGCCCCATCAGAAAGCCGCCGGCGGTGCCGCCGGCGATACCGAGGTGCTGCGCGTCGCCGTAGCCGTTCGCGGCTAACCATTTCGCGCACGCCGCCAGATCGTCGGCGCTCACGGTCTTCGTCGCGAGCCGCGCCGCCTGATGCCAGTCCTCGCCGTACTCGCCGCCGCCGCGAATCATCGCCGAGGCGATCGCTCCGCCGCGTTCGAGCCACGCCAGCGAGGTCGCCGTGTACCGCGGCCGCGTGATCGATCCGTACGCGCCGTACGCGCCAAGGATCGTCGGCGTGCGCGCGCCGCGCGCGCTGCGGCCGCCGACGATCTCGAGCGGGATCTTCACCTTGCCGTCGAGCGAAGGCACCAGCACGCGCTGCACGCGCACCTGCGAGAAGTCGCCGCGCGCGGTCTGCGCGATCGAGGTCGGCACGAGCGCGTTCTGGGACGCATCGTAGCGATACCAGCGCGGGGGCGCCGTGTAGCCTTCGTAGCCGACGATCACCGCGCCGCCGGCCGGGTCGGCGGCGAGCACGTCGATCGTCGAGACGTCAGGGATCGGAACCGTCGCTCGCGGCGTGCCGTCGGCGGCGAAGACGCGCATCGCGGAGTCGCCGCCGTTCACGTCGAGCGTCGCGAACCCGCCCGGGATCGGCACGACGTCCTCGATCACGAGCTCGCCGGCCGGAACGAGCACCGGCGCCGTGTCGACGGTCTGACCGGGACCGATCCCGACGGCCGCGCCGCGGCCCGACGTGCCCTTCGCGACGGCGACCAGCACGTTGCCGACGAACGCCGCCATCGCCGAGCTGCTGTTACCGATCCCTGCCGCCGGCGTCGCGACCTGCACGAACGCTCCGTTGCCGCGCCGCACGTACACCGACGCCGCAACCCCGTCGCCCTCGGCGACGACCGCCGCGAGCGCGCTGCCGTCGCGCGAAGCGAGCAGCGCGTATTCCGCCTTCGGCGAGAGGCCGCGGCCGAAGACGTACGCGTCGCTCGCAGGATCGGTGCCGAGCACGTGGTGGACCAGCACGATCCCGTCGCGCGCGTAGCTGCCGTCGGCGTTGCGCGGCAGCATGGTGTGCGTGAAGCCTTTGCCGTCGGCGTCCCATGCGAGCGCCACCGGCGTTGTCCCGCCGCCGACGTGCGGCAGCGTATCGGCCAGCATCGTCCCCGACGCCACCTCGACGACGTGCAGCGTCTCCTCTTCGCTGCCGCCCTGCTGCGTCGTGAACGCGACGCGCGACCCGTCGAGCGCGAGATAGACCGAACCGATCGCGGGCGGCACACCGGCGGCCGAGGCAGCGGGGTCGAACAGCACGCGCTCGGCGCCTGATTCACCGTCGCGCTCGACCAGCACGGCCTGCGGTGCGGGCGGCGTCCGCCGCAGGTAGACCCACCGGCCGGCCGCGACACTCAGCCGCGACCGCGACGGTGCGCCCTGCGCCAGGTCGGCGACGCGGGCCCGAATCTCCGCGTACGCCGGCTGGCCCTGGATGAACCTGCGCGCGAGGTCTGACTCCGCCGTGGCCCAGGCGCGCGTCGCCGGATCGGTCGGGTTCTCGAGGGAGCGATACGGATCGACGATCTGCGTACCGTAGTAGGTATCGGTCGCCGGTTGCGCGGGGGCCGGAGGGTACGCGGGGCGCTGCGGTGCAGACGCACCGAGCAGCACTGCCGACGCAAGCAAGGCGAGGACGCTACGGGAGATCGACATGCGGCGTGAGTACGACGCGTCGCGCGACAACCATGCGCCGAAAGGGAAGCGCATCTACGATCCGATCCACCGCTTCATCGAGCTTGACGCGGGCGAGGTCGCCCTGCTCGGCGCGCCCGCCGTGCAGCGGATGCGGCGCCTGCGTCAGCTCGGGCTCGCGTATTTGGCGTTTCCGTCGGCCGAGCACTCACGCTTTTCGCATGCGCTCGGCGCGCTTGCGATCGGCACGCGGGCCTTCGATGCGCTCTGGCTCCATTCGCCGGAAGCATTCGACTCGGAGCGCGACTTCGCCGAGAAACGCCGTCTGCTGCGCGCCAGCCTGCTGCTGCACGATATCGGGCACGGCCCGTTCTCGCACGCGTGCGAAGCCGTCCTCGGCGTGCGCCACGAGAAGCGGACCGAAGCGATCCTCGCGCTTCCCGAGCTGCGCGAGCCGCTCGCGGCGATCGGCGTCGACGCGGCCGCCGTGCTGGGCCTGATCACCGGCGCGTCCGACGCCGACCCGGTGCTGCGCGAACTGGTCAGCGGGCCGAACCTCGACGCCGACCGGATGGACTACC
>OCZT010004867.1_pt1 | contig 13462 bp, 15 predicted proteins | sample 1539031 | NCBI WGS metagenome assembly OCZT01 (sample SAMEA3539308, study PRJEB22396) | soil metagenome | biome: tundra; feature: field; material: soil | place: USA | collected 2010-05 | depth 0.15 m | reverse complement strand
GGCCGGCGCGTCCCCGCGCACCGCATCGGCGCTGCGGCGGAAACCCTCGATCAGCTGCGCGGCGGCGGGTGGGAGCTCACCGCGCGGGTGCAGCACGCAGAAGCGCCGCCGGAAGCGCAGGCCCTCGACCGCAACGACCTCCAGGCGGTCGGCGGGCGAGAGCGCCAGGCGCGAGAGCGCGGTGGGCAACCCCAGCTCGTGAGCCTCGTCCTTGGCGGCCTGCGTGGAGCCGACTTCGCAGGCCGCGAGCGGGGCGCCCAGCCCGGCGGCGGTGAGCGCCTCGTCGATCACCTGACGGGTGTGCGCGTCGGGGTCGCGCAGGACGATCGAGGTCGCGAGCAGCTCGGCGGGCGTTATCGAGGGCCTGCGCGCCCAGGCATGCCCCAGCGGCACGGCGATCGCGATCTCATCGTCGATGAGCGGCTCGCCGGCGACGTCGGCGACGGTCTCGTCGCTCATGCACGCGGCGATCCCCACGTCGGCCTCGTGCGCGGCGACCATGTGCTTGACCAGGCGCGAGTTGGCGATGAGCACCTCCACGGGAGCGCTCGTGTGCCGGCGCATCGACACGAGCGCCCTCGGCATGAGCACCTCGGCGGCTGTGTGGCTGATCGCGAGGTGCACCGTCTCGCTGCTCCCGCGTATCTGCTCGAGCAGGCCGCCGAGCTCCTCCATCTCGGCGGTCACCACGCGCGCGTGAGCGTAGAGGCGCTCGCCCGCCGCCGTCATCGTGACGCCGCGCGATGAGCGATCCAGCAGCGGCGTGCCCACGAGCTCCTCGAGGGACTTCAGGCGCCGCGAGACCGCGGGCTGGCTGAGATGCAGCCGCAGCGCGGCGCGGCCGATCCCGCCGAGGTCCACGGCGGCGCAGAACGCGCGCAGCTCCTCCAGGCGCGGGGCTCGCGTGGGGTTCGCGGGGCTCATTCCGGCCGCGCTCCTGTGGGGGTGGTCATGCGCAGAGGTTATGCCCTGCGCACGCGAATGGCATGGCTTCTTCGTCCCGCCCCTCCAGTGTCGGATGTCCCGGTGCGAGTTTGTACGTAGCAAAGACATCAACCACCTAAGGCGGGTGAGCAGCAGTGCACGTAATGGCACCGGATCACGACACAGAAGCAAAGGATCAGCAGGAGTTCGATCACACAGTCGAAAAGCAGGGCAAGACCGTGCTGGAGATCCTCGCGGGCGTCGCAGTCGTCGCCGCGCTGGGGATGTCCACGGTCGCGCTGCTGCGCAGCGGACAGACGACGAGGATCGGCATAGCCCCGGCCTCGCTCAACCAGCCGATCGCCGCTGTGCCGACGCCGATCACGACCGCCCCTCCGGCGACGACGATCCACACCACGATCGTGCCCGGATCGAAGATTGGCCCCGACGGCATCAAACACGACGCCTTCACGAACACCGACTTCTCGGTCAAGGCCGGCCAGACGGTGAAGCTGGTCATCAACAACACCGACGAAGGTGAACACAGCATCACCTCGCCCGTGGCGGGCGTGAACATCACGATCAAACCCGGCCTGCACACCTACACGATGGTCCTGAAGGAAAAGGGACACTTCCAGTGGTTCTGCATCATCCCGTGTGACGACAACGGGCATGGCTGGGCGATGAAAAACGCCGGCTACATGAGCGGCTACATCACAGTCACTTAAAGCTCACCCGCCAGAGGGGCGCGTGCACCCGGGGCAGTTCGCCCGGGTGCATTCGTCCGTTCCGGGGCGCTTCCCGCCGACGCACGAGCCCCGTTAGGATCCGCCTCGATGAGCGCAACGGCCCTTCCGCAGGACCTCGTCCAGGCGCGCACGCCCACGCTGTTCGGGCGGGTCATGGGCCTCGTCGCGCTGACGGTGGGCTTCGCCACGCTCGGTGTCTACCTCGCGCGCGAAGCGGGCGGCGCGGAGTGGTTCATAGCGTGGCTGCTCGCGCTCGGCTGCCTCGTCGGACTGAACGTGGCCAACGCACGCGGCAGCACGAACCTGGCCCTCGGCCTGCTGTTCGCGTTCGGGCTCCTGATGGGCGCGGCAGTAGCAACCACGGTGAACTACTACGCGGCCACCGACCCCACCGCGGTGCGCCAGGCGTTCGGCGCGACCGCGCTGTTCGTAGGCGGCCTCGGCGCGGGCGGCTACGCGATCCGGCGCGACCTCTCCTTCCTCTACAGGACGCTCTTCTGGCTGCTGCTCGCGCTGATCGGCGCGGGGATCGTGCTGATCTTCGTGCGCATCCCTGCGCTCTACACCGCATACGCCCTGGTCGGGCTGGCGATCTTCGGCCTCTACACGGTCGTGGACTTCAACCGCCTGCGCCGCGGCGGAGCCGAGGAGGCGATCCCGCTGGCGGCGGGGATCTTCCTCGACATCCTCAACATCTTCCTGCTGTTCCTGCGGCTGTTCGCGCGGAACTGAGGAGGATCGCGGCCACCCGGTTGCCGTCCCGTGCGCGGCTCACCCCGCGAGCCGCGCGGAGGTGCGCGCGGCCGCATGGTTGGCCGCGAGGTCGGCCCCGGCGACGCGGACGGCGACGTTCACGAACCGGCGATGGCGGCGCAGCAGTCGCTTCCCGGCGCGGGTCAGCGGGATGCGCGCGGTTCGAACGTTGATCGTCCTTTCCATGGAGAAGAACGGAACGGTGCCCCTGGCGATGATCTGCCCGGCCGCGGTGACCGTCACGACCGACATCGCGGCGTGGGATGAGCTGAGCCGCACGGCGATGCCGTTCGACGTCAGCCGGGTGCTCGTCACGCGCGCGGCGAGACGGAACCGGGTGACGCCGGTGAACGCGGGGTCGGGCCGGTAGGAGCTGTCGAGCACTGCGAGCGCGAACCCTGAGATCCCCGCGACGAGTTCGGGGCCGCCCTCCGTCTGGAACGCCTCGCTCGCTTCGACGGACCCGTTGAACAGGAGCGTTCCTCCCGCTCTCTGGATGACCCCGGTCGGCGTGAAGCTGTTCTGGTGCAGGTCGGCGATCCTGCCCGGAGCGTAGGAGCCGCCGCCGAACGGCAGCGTGAGCAGGCCGCTCGGGGCGCCCGCTGCGGGTTCGATCTGCCCCGTGGACGTCAGGTGGAGGATGCGCACGCGGGCAGCTTCGGCCCCGGAGGGCGTCAGCAGGCCCATCGTGACCAGGAGCGACGCGCCGCCGCCCGCAGGAAGCAGCTGGTTGACGTACCCGTAGGCCGGCCCCAGGTCGACCGCGCCGCCGCTGCCCCAGCTCGCATCGGGCGCCCCGGAGCCTGTAAAGCGCCAGATCTTGGTGTCGATGAGGCTGTTGGACGAGGGATAGCCGTGCATCTCGGCTGCGCCATCGGGTTCGAGCAGCAGGCTGTCGAGGCGGTAGAGGGGCAGCTGGACCGGAGAGCCCCCGTTGAAGCTGGGATCGAGGCCGCCGCCCGCGGTCAGGCGCAGCAACAGCGCTCCGGACTGCTCACCCACCGCGGCGACCGTGGACCCGTCCGAGCCCACGGAGAACGCCTCGAGCGGGGCAGGGAGCTGCGCCACGCCGGCGCTGCCGAAGCTCGCGTCGCGCGAGCCGTCCGGGTTGAGGCGAACCAGGCCGGAGGTCATCGTCGGCGTGAAGAGAGGGCCGATGACGGTCGGCAGGAGGATGGCTCCGTTCGGGGCGAGCTCGGGCGCAATCGAGTGCCCGGGACCCTCGCTGGGCACCGGGACGCCGGACACTTCCAGGAAGCCCGCGTGCCCGAAGCTCGGGTCCGGCCGCCCGTCGGGGAGCAGGCGCAGCACCTCCCAGTCGGGGAACCGGGTGACCCTTGGCTGCTGCGAGCCCGGGGCACGGTTCGGCCCGAGGATCAGCACCCTCCCGTCGGGCATCGCGATGGTCTGCCACGGCTGCAGCCTGACCCCCGTGAGCTCCACGCCGCCATTGCCGAAGCCCGGATCGAGGCGGCCGTTGGGCAGCAGCTCAGCGACCGCCAGATGTCCACCGTTGACCTTGTGTTCGGCGCCGGCCGTGCCGGACACCACGATGTTCCCGTTGGCGAGCGCGGCCATGTCGGGGATGTTCCCCTGCGGACGCATCGCCAGCACCTCGCGACCCGGCGCCGACTGCACTTCCGCGCGCCATTGCGCTGAGGGCGCTGTGACGGCGAGGCGACCGGACCGGGCCGCTGCCTCGCTGCCGGCGGGGGACGGGGCGAGCAGCGAGGCGACGCAGAACCCGGCGACCCCGAGGGCGGAGGGCAGGCGCATGGGAACAGTCTGCTCCCGGGGGCGCATCTCGGAATCCGTAGCCCTCCTGGGGATCCCGCCGGGAAAGCCGTTGCAGCGGTGCTCGTCGGCAGGTGAGCAGCGGGTAGATTGGCGGCCTGATGCGCGACGCAATCGAACGTGCAGCATGCCCCAGTACTGGCTGAAGCCGGTGGGCCACACCCAGCCGACGCCCAGCCCCATCCCGGATGATTGGGCGCCGGAGCGCGGCCTCGACGGCTTCGAGCTCACGACCGGACCGGCGAATGTCCAGGATCCGCCGCAGATGCGCCGGGGCGACCGCGTCCTGCTCCATGCGGTCGTGCTCGGGCGCGCGTTCGCCGAGGGGGAGATCCTGGGAGAGGCGAGCTGGCAACCCCATCGGCCGGACGGGGATCGGTGGCCGTGGGTCTACCCCTGCCGGATCGAGACGTGGGTCCCGCTCGTCAAAGACGGGCCGCGCACGACGGATTTCGCGCCGGAGCAGGCGGTCGATCGGATCCAGGCCGGCTGGGAGTGCGCGCGCCTCAGCGAGGTGCAGTACCGCGGGCTCCTCGGCGCGCTGCTGGCGGCGCCGGGCGTGCACGCGGTCTAGCGGGCGGCTGTCTTCCCTCAAACGCTGCGCTCAGGCCGTCAGTTGTGTGCTGCCTCTCCGCCTGCCAGGACGCCCGAAACCGCCGGGTACACTGTCCGGACATGCCGTCTGTCACTCGCAAGGCGCAGAACAGCCGGGCAGCGCGCCGGGATGAGTTGCGCGATCAGCTGCTCGAGGTGGTCGAGCGCCTGATCGACGAGGGCGAGAGCTTCACCGAGATCAGCGTGGAGCGCATCGTGGCGGAGGCGGGCATCTCTCGCACGACCTTCTACGTGTACTTCGCCGACAAGGGCGACATGCTGAGTGCCTGGTTCACTGATATCGCCGCCGAGGTCGCCGCTGGCGTTTCGGGCTGGTGGGAGATGGGTCCAGAGTCGACCCGTGAGGACCTCCGCAAGGCGATCGAGAGCGCCGTGGAGGCGTATCGTCCCCACATCGCCCTCATGGCTGCGAGCTTCCACGCCGCCGTGTACGACGCGACTGTGCGCGAGCTCACCGACGCGTTCATGGAGTCGAACATCGTCTCGCTGCGCAAGCACGTGATCGCCGGCCAGAAGGCCGGGTTCGTAGATCCTTCGCTCCCAGCCGCCGACGTGGCCGTCTGGCTGCTCTGGATGGCCGAGCGCGGCTTTCACGTGATGATGCGCGACGTCGACGACGCCGAGCTGCAACGCCAGATCGACGCCTACACGGCGATCGTCTGGAACACGCTCTACGCGCCGACGCACCGCGCGTAGCCGTTTCGGCCGGCCGGGAGCGACCGCCACCTGCGACGCCTTCCCCGTCCGGTTTCCCGGCCCGCTGCCTCGCCACGTCGTGTCCGAACATATCGTCCGCACAGCATGCCTTGACAGGCTGTCAGGACAGGTGGTAGGATCGCGCGACCCCATCAAGCGGCACAGGAGGAGACCAGACATGGCAAAGCGCAAGAAGCGTCGGAACTCTCTGAGCAGGCTGCTCGAGGACATCGTCGACGACACGAAGGACTTCGTGGACGACCTCACCGACCGCGCGCGCGACGTCGAGGGTGACCTCCGTCACGCGATGACGGACGGCTTCCAGAACGGCAAGAAGAAGAACAAGAAGAACAAGAAGCGCCGCAAGCAGCTCAACAAGTCAGTGCGGAGCTTGAACGAGTCGATCGAACAGATGAGCAAGCAGGCCGCGAAGACCGACGGCGCCGCGACGAAGGTCAAGGCCGGCGCCGGCTCCCGCTAGCCGCCCTCGCTCACCTACCTCCACGCGAAGGGCCCCCGCGCGGCGGGGGCCCTTCGCGTGGGCGGGCACGGCAGGACCCGTGGGCGCGATCCCAGCTCCTAGCGCCCGAACGGCGGGGCGCCCGACATTCCGGCGGTCCGCCGCCGATGGTCGAGCCAGAGCGCGGCGGCCGCGACCCCCGCGATGGTGCGCCGCATGGCGCGCGCGCGTGCGTCCGCGCGGCCCTCGCGCCGCGAACTGCGGCTCTGCACCTCGTTGAACTGGACGGTGAGCTCGCGGTTCGCCAGGTCGCGGGCGACGGTGCGCGCCTGCTCGGGTAACGCGTTGACCGCCATCAGGCCCTCGAGCACGACCCTGGCCGCCTGCTGCTCGGACAGCGTCTCCTGCCCGAGGTCGAAGAGGATGTCGCGGAAGGCGTCCTCGAAGACTTCGGTGATGGAGAGCTCGGGCGCCAGGTAGCGCACCGAGCCCTCGATGTTGGCGAACGACTTGCCCAGGAGCCCGATCATCGGCGTGGTCTGGATCCCGCGCCGGCTCGCGTAGCGCAGGACGCGGTTGATCGTCGATCCGAAGTTGAACTTCTCAAGCGACGCGTTGGCCACGGTCGGGACGAAGCCGCACATGTCGTTCACGAAGCCGGGGATGTTGGCCCACGACGTGGCCCGGCCGAGCTCGATCCAGGCCTTGGCCAGGCCGGCGCCGTCATTCTCAGCGAGGTGGAGGACGACCATGGCGACGGCCATGCTCGTCGGCCGGTCCAGACGGCCCACCATGCCCCAGTCGATGATGTAGGCCTTGCCGCCCGGCTCCACGAAGATGTTCCCGGGGTGGGGGTCCGCATGGAAGACACGCTCGGTGAAGTAGCCCTCGTACATGAAGGTGAGAAGCTCGCGGCCGATCTCCTCGCGCTCCTTGCGCTTGAACTCGTCGCGGTTGACCGCGCGGATCGTCGTGCCGGGGGCCATCGTCTGGACGAGGACCTTCTCGGTGGCGAACACCACCTCCGGAACCGCGAGCTTCTCGAAGTCGCGGATCGCATGGCGCGCGTCGTCCATGTTCTCCGCCTCGACACGGAAGTCCAGCTCCGCACGCATCGCATCGAAGATCAGTTCGAGGATGGCCTCGATGTCCATCACGTCGTTGAAGTCCGGCGCGCGCTTGGCGACGAGCTTGGCCGCCCGGCGCGTCAGGGCCATGTCGTCGAGCATGACGGGCACGATCCCCGGCCGCTGGACCTTGATGACCGCGGGCTCGCCGGTCGCCAGCGTCACGTGGTAGACCTGCGCCAAGGAGGCGGCGCCGAGCACGTGGTAGTCGATGCTCTTGAAGTACTTGCGCCAGTTGCGGCCGAGCTCGGCTTCAAGCACAGGCTCGAACAGCTCGAACTTCGCCACCGAGACGTGGTCGTGGAGCTTCTCGAACTCCTTGATCATCGAGTCCGAAACGAGGTCGGGCCGGGTCGAGAGCATCTGCCCGACCTTGATGTAGAACGGCCCCAGCTGCTCGAGTGCATGCCGCATCATCAGCGCGCGCTGGCGCTCATGGTCGACGAAGTCATCACCCGACCGCTCACGTCGGAGGCCGACCGAGTACGCGGCCTCGCTGAGGAAGACGCGCCCCAGCACACTGCTGACGTGGGTCAGGCGGTCGCCCCGACTCATGGGTCCGACCCGTCGCCGCGCTCACGCGCCTCGCGCAGCGCCATGCTCGCCTCGAAGCTCGAATGCTTCGCCGCTCGGCGCGCCACCCGCGTGGCCACCGTCTCGACGTGGTCCTTCAGCACGAACGTAAGCGCGGGCTTCATGAACCGGTGGAGGCGGTGCCGGCAGACGAACGACCCACGGTAGCCGAGGACCGTCACGTCCTTTGCGCCTGGGGCCAGCACGAAGATGCCCTGGTAGTGCGCATCGAGTGTCGGGATCTCGCTCGAGAAGAGCAGGTGCTTGCCCGCCTTGCGCTCCAGGATCCTTGCGTCGCCGTGGACGTTCCACCGCAGCCGTCCCCAGACCATCCGGCCCTGCCAGATCGCACGGTCCGGCTCGTGGGGGTGGGGTTCGACGGAGAGAACCTCCGGCGCGCGCGCGAGGAGCTGATCGAGCGTCGAGATCTCCTCCCAGACGGCGCTCACGCGCGCATCGACGCGAAGCGTGATCTCGTAGTCCGCAGTGATGGGTTCGGACATCGTGTTCGCCCCCGCCGCCTCAGCTCGGCCCAATGCCCGACGAGTCCCTGCGGCGCCCAGCCCGCCGGCGCCGGGCTCGAGGCGTGCCGCGGTCGCGCCGGGATCCACCCGTGCCGTCCAGGTCGTCCGCGGCCCAGTCGAGCACGTTGCGCACGGTTCCGCCCACGAGACTCGACAGCGTGTCCGGCCGTTCGCCGGCCCGAGGGCCCTGCGTCCCGCCGGACACGACCCGGCCGAGCACGGCGTAGGTGCAATCCCCACCGCTTTCACGGTCCTCGGCGCGGAAGCGCCGACCCGCTCGCACGTCCTCCCGCAGCTCGGAGATCGACACGACACGGCGCTCGTCCAGGTCGAACAACTCGCCGTCCAGCTCTCGCCGCAGGACGCGCGGGGACCCGCCTCTGGGATGGCGGCGCTTCGTGCTCACCCGCCCGCCTCCCCGGGCGCCGACGCGCCACCCAGCTTGCCCTGGTCCTCGGCCAGCCCGTTCACCCTCTTCGTCAGCTCGGCGAGAGCGGCGCTCAGCTCCTCGACCTCGCGCCGGTCGGCGTCCGCCTGGCCGCCGTCGTCAACGGCGTGCCGCACCGCGTCGCGTGCGTGACCCTCCGCCTCCCGAGCACGAGCCGTCAGGTCGTCGACGAACCCCTTCGCGTCATCGGACAGATTCCCCAGCAACCTCGAGACGGGACTGCGACGACGCCTGGCCATTTGACCCTCTCCTCCCGAGCAGTAGCCGCCCGATCATCAGACACGAATACCATACACTGTGTCCGGCCATACTGTCTAGTCCCCGAGCTGCGTGCTCGCGTCCCCTGTGGGCCTCGCCCTCCCATCGCTGCTTTCGGCAGGTTTGGCAGCGGCCTACAGCGTGTGCGCGGTCGGCGAAGCGAGCAACGCGCCTAAGATCGCGTCGTAGTCAGCCTTTGTCAGTAGCGCGTACTCCCCACCAGCCTGTATCCGACCTAGCGCCCTCTTCGGTGCCACATAGGCTGTGCGCGGTCCATCTTTGACGAGCGGAACCCAGACCTCGATGCGGCACGGGTACACCCAGGGCCACCGGTCGCCGCCCGTCCGATTCGGCTGCCAGCTTGGGTTGCCGAGGATCTCCCCCTCGGCAAAAATGCGCGCGTGGATCACGGCGTGGAGCAGGACTCGATCTCCGCGTCCCATCTGAGGCGGCTTCTTGATCGTCGCCGGCCCGGTGGTGAGCTCGAAGTCCTTCAGGCCCCGTTCGGATGCCCAGTCGTCGCTGACCGGGTCGGGCTGCGGATGGGTGGTTCCGAGAGGCTTGAGCCAGTACTGCGGCATTCGATCGTCTCGCGCGTTCGTTGGGCGAGGCCCCAATCTACAGAGGCGCCCCAGCGTCGAGATGCCCGAGTTCGGGGCGCTCCCTTACTCCCCCTCAGACCGCCATCGCCACATACTTCGTCTCGAGGTACTCCCCGATTCCCTCGAAGCCGCCCTCGCGCCCGAACCCTGACTGCTTGACGCCGCCGAAGGGCGCTGCGGCGTTTGACACGACGCCCTGGTTGAGGCCGATCATGCCCGTCTCGATGCGCTCGCACACGCGGAAGGAGCGGGCGAGGTCGCGCGTGAAGACGTAGGCGACGAGGCCGTACTCGGTGCGGTTGGCCGCCTCGATCGCATCAGCCTCGGAGGAGAACGTGGCGATGGGCGCTACGGGGCCGAAGATCTCCTCGCCGAGCAGCCGCGCGGCGGCGGGCACCGCGGTGAGGACGGTGGGCTCGAAGAAGTAGCCACGCCCGTCGATCGCGCTGCCGCCGAGCAGCACGTTGGCGCCACGGCCGACTGCGTCCTGCACGAGCTCATCGACCTTCGAGCGCTGCGTGGCGTCGATCAGCGGGCCCACGTCCACGCCCGCCTCGGTGCCGCGCCCGACCTTCATCGCGGCCATGCGCCCGGCGAGGCGGCGGGCGAACTCCTCGGCGACGGACTCGTGCACGTGGAAGCGGTTCGCGGCGGTGCACGCCTCGCCGACGTTGCGCATCTTCGCGAGCACCGCGCCCTCGACGGCGGCGTCGAGATCGGCGTCGTCGAAGACGATGAACGGCGCGTTGCCGCCCAGCTCCATCGAGACCTTCAGCACCTGGTGGGCCGACTGCTCGATCAGCTTGCGCCCCACCTCGGTGGAGCCCGTGAAGGACAGCTTGCGCGTGCGCGGGTCCTTCAGCAGCGGCTCGATCACAGCGCCCGAGCGCTTGGCTGTGATCACGTTGAGCACGCCCGCGGGCAGCCCCGCCTGCTCGAGGATGCGCGCGAGCGCGAGCATCGACAGAGGCGTCTGCTGCGCGGGCTTGACGACCATCGTGCAGCCCGCGGCGATCGCGGGAGCCATCTTGCGCGTGCCCATCGCGGTGGGGAAGTTCCACGGGGTGACGAACACGCACGGCCCGACGGGCTGGCGCATCGTCAGGACGCGGCCCTTGCCCGTCGTGTTGACCATGTAGCGGCCATGGATGCGCACGGCCTCCTCGGAGAACCAGCGGAAGAACTCGGCCGCGTAGGTGACCTCGGCGCGCGACTCCGCCAGCGCCTTGCCCATCTCCAGCGTCATCAGCAGCGCGAGGTCGTCGGCCTGCTCGACGATCGCCTCATAGGCCCTGCGCAGGATCTCCCCGCGCTCGCGCGGCGGGTGCACTCCCCACTCCGCCTGCGCGTCCGCCGCCGCCGCCAGCGCAGCCATCGCGTCCTGCTCCTGCGCGTCGGCCACCTCCACGAGCGCCTCGCCCGTCGCGGGATCCTCCACCGCGAGCGTGCCGCCGCCGGAGGCCGCGCGCCACTCGCCCGCGATGAACAGGTCCTTGGGGACCGCCTGAAGGACCCTCTGCTCTCGCTCCGCGCCAGTCATCGTGCAGCACTCACGTCATGCCCGCAGGGGCACGACGGGAAAACCATGGGCCACCCCGAGCTCGACCCTCGCTCGGCGCCCGTGTTCATGTGGACACCGGTGCTGACCATGGGCTCAACCTATCATCGCCACGCCGTGCGCATTGCGGGCCGGCGGCTGGCAGGCCTCGCGGCTGCAGCGCTCACGCTGCTCGCCCTCTGCGCCGGGCCCGCGGCCGCCTCCACGCTCCTCGTCGAAGGCGCCGGTGACGGCCATGGCGTCGGCATGAGCCAGACGGGCGCCTACGGCTTCGCGCGCCACGGCTGGAGCTACCAGGCGATCCTCGCCCACTACTACACGGGGACAACGCTCGGCACGGCGCCCGCCAAAGCGGTGATCCGGGTGCTCGTGGGCTCGAAAGTCGTGAAGCTGCCGCTGGAGCGCTACGTGCGGGGCGTGGTCGCCGCGGAGATGCCCTCCAGCTGGTCGCTGCCCGCGCTCGAGGCCCAGGCGATCGCGAGCCGCACCTACGCGCTCACCTCGCATGCGGGCGCAGCGCGCTTCGATGTCTACTCAGACACGCGCTCGCAGGTGTATCTCGGCGTGGCCGCCGAAACCGCCCAGACGAACGCCGCCGTGGCCGCGACCGCAGGGCAGATCGTCCTCTTCGCGGGCCGCCCCGCACCGACCTATTTCTTCGCGAGCTCGGGCGGCATGACCGAGAGCATCCAGAACTCCTTCCTCGGCTCCACGCCCGATCCGTGGCTCATCGGCGTCGCCGACCCCTACGACCGCGCGCTGGCCCCCGTCTGGAAGACGTCCTTCAGCTTCGCCTCCGCCGCCGCGCACCTGCGCGGCTTCGTGAAGGGCACCTTCCGCGGCATCGAGGTGCTCAAGCGCGGCGTCTCCCCGCGCATCGTCGCCGCCGAGGTGCTCGGCTCGCGCGGTGCCACGCCCCTCAGCGGCCCCGAACTCGCCGCGCTGCTCGGCTTCAACAGCACCTGGGCCTACTTCAGTGTGCGCAACGGCACCGTCGTGCACCGCGAGCCCGACCTCAGCCGGCACCACCCACCGGTGAGCCTGCCCGCGCCCACCTCGCCCCCGGTGGCAGCGCCACCCACCGCACCGCAGGGCGGAGCGCCCGCGCCGGGCCCCGCCGTCAAGACCTCCGCCACCGGCGGCGTGCTCGCGGGCTAGGCCCCGCAGCCGCTCGCGAGCCGCGAGGCGCCGACGCCGCGCCTACGATATGCGTCCAGTCCGCGCGCCGGTCGCGCGAGGAACCTCGTGTATGCGCCCACCACGGCCGACAATCCCTGCATGAGCGTGCGCTCCGTCCTCGCCGTGCTCGCCGCCGCCACCGCGCTGGCTGCGCCCGCGGCGTCCTCCGCGTCCTACTCCGTGGGCAGCAGCGAACAGATCGCCTGAGTGCGCAGGGCTGCAACGAACTTCGTGACCGCGGAGCTCGCCCGCAACAGCTCGGGGGCGTGCGCGATCCTCAACGCCCCGCTGCGCACCGCCCAGCGCCACCGCACCTGCGAACAGCGCTGGAGCGCGCGGCTGTCGAAGCTGCTGCGCGAAGCGGGCGGGCGCGCGCGCCTGCGCACGGAGCTCCACGCGATCGCCCACGCCAGCGTGATCGTCCACGGCAACCAGGCCACGATCGGCCTGCCGGCGCCGCTGATGGGCGGCCCGAACCGCTTCCTGTGGACCGAAAACTGCTGGATGCTCGAGGGCTGAGCAGCCGCATCGGCGCATAACCTTGGGCCATGCCCGGCCCGCTGCTGCTCACCGACGTGCCGTGGCTGCTCTACCGCTCCTTCTTCGCGCTGCCCAAATCGATCGTGGGCGCCGACGGGCGCCCCGTGAACGCCCTGCTTGGCACCGTCAACGCGGTGCTCACGCTGATCGACTCACAGCCCTCGGCGAGTCGCCCGCGGGGGGTCGTCTCCTGCCTGGGTGCCGAGCAGGCCGACTACCGCGTTGCCCTCTACCCCGCCTACCACGCCCACCGCGACCCGATGCCCGCGGAGCTCGCCGAGCAGTGGGCCAGGGCGCCGGCGCTGCTGGAGAGCCTCGGCTGGAGCACCGCCTCCAGCGAGGATCTCGAGGCCGACGACGTGATGTTCTCCTTCGCGCGAGCCGAGGAGGAGCGCGGCGGGCGCTCGCTGCTGCTGACGGGCGACCGCGACCTGTTCGGCGCTGTCACCGAGCAGACCGTCGTGCTCGAGCTGCGCAAGGGCGGCGAGCACGGCACGATCGGCCCCGAGCAGGTCCGCGAGCGCTACGGCGTGGAGCCCGCGCAGGTCCCCGACCTGATCGCGCTGCGCGGCGACCCCTCCGACGGGCTGCCCGGCGCGCCCGGCGTGGGCGCCAAGACCGCCGCGCAGCTGCTGCGCGCGCACGGGAGCCTGGAGGCGTGC
>OCZT010004866.1_pt1 | contig 13464 bp, 14 predicted proteins | sample 1539031 | NCBI WGS metagenome assembly OCZT01 (sample SAMEA3539308, study PRJEB22396) | soil metagenome | biome: tundra; feature: field; material: soil | place: USA | collected 2010-05 | depth 0.15 m | reverse complement strand
TTATGAACAATTATTATTATAGATGTATTATTTCATGTGGTCAATGTTCAGATACATCTAATGTTGGAATATTAACCGTTGATAATACAACAGGGATTAATGAATCAACAATGTTTATTAATGAAATTATTCTTTATCCAAATCCTTCAAATACTTTTTTAAACATTCATTTATTTGCATATTCCTTTGATGGAACGCTTTTAATTATTGATGTTTGGGGTCGTAAAGTTTTATATGAAAAACTCATTAGTAATGATAGTAAAATAGATGTTTCAAAATGGAGTAATGGAGTTTATTTTTATCAGATAAAAAATGATAAAGAAACTTTGAGAGGGAAATTTGTTGTTGAAAAATAAAACAAAAAAAAATGGGATATGATAAACGAATAGTAGTTTTTATTGACATTTTGGGATTTAAAGATGCAATTGAAAAAAGTAATACTGACGAAAAAGAATTTGAAAGAATAAATGAAACATTAAAGAAATTAAAGATAAAATTTGAAGAAAGATTTTTAGATAAGGAGGCATTGAAACATAGTATTGAGATGTATGATGTTAATACAGATAACCAAATTATACAGGTTTCTGATAGTTTAATTTATTCAGTACCTATTATTGAACCAGGAGGGTTTTATTTATTTTTATCCAAATGTTTTTATGCTATGCAAATAATTTTAGAAGGTGGCTTTCTTTGTAGAGGAGTAATAACAATTGGTAATTTAAAGCACGACGGTAGTTTAATATTTGGAGATGCATTTATAAGAGCATATTGTGAAGAAAATAAAGGAGGACCACCTATTATTAAATTTAATGAAGAATTATTACAAGAGGTGAAAAAATATCCAAGAAAATTTTCTTCAGAAGAAGACGAATTAAAGTTTATTATAGAAGAGTGTAAACAAAAAGCACAACCTAATTCAAATGAATATTATATTGATTATTTTACAGATAATGATGACAGCATAAAAGGGAGACCAGAGATGGGTGATCAATATTATGAAACTTTAAGAACAAAAATAAATGAAGGTTTAGAGGATGCAACAAAAGATAGTATATTGGAAAAGTATAATTGGTTAAAAGAGCAATATAATATTGAAATTATCAAATTTTATGAAAAATATAATAGGGGCACTGTCCCGATTGATAAAATGATTTGATTCTATAAAAGCTATTGACCAATATTTGAATCTTATTTATTCAGCAACAAACTTTCCTGATCCAATAATCTTTTCTCCAATTGAAACCTGATAGAAGAACATACCTGTATTAAAATTATTTCTATCAATAATAATAGAGGGGGCTTCACTTTCAATATTAATAACATTTTGTCCAAGAATATTATAGAAATTTACTTTTACAATTCCTGAAAGAGTAGATTGTATTTGAAGAGTTGAAGTTGATGAAAGGGGATTAGGGAAAAAGGAAATAGTTTGATGATGTTGAGGTTCAGGAGTTGCTGTTGTTATACATGAAAATTGCAATTTGGCTACAAATGTCATTTCATCGGCTGGACTTATTAAGGTATCGTTTCCAATAATTGTTGGAGAATTTATATAATCACCACCAACATACATATTATCATTATTATCAAAAGCAATTGCATTCCAATCATCTCCTCCACAAGTTAATGCTGTCCCATAAATTGCATTACCCAATGAATTTAGTTGGACAATATACATATTGTCTCCATTATTTGGAGAGGTTATAGTAACTGTATCAAAAGCAATAGTACTTGATCCTTGGGCAAAACGACCTGAAATATTAATATTTCCACATTGATCAACAGCAACACAGGAACCCATAGAATTACCAATTGATGATGTTTTAGCCCAATCAACTTGTCCCGTTGTATCATATTCAACAATAAACGAATTATAAGATGCTGAACTTAATAATGTATCAGAGCCTATTATGAGTGATGGTGAAGTAAAATACCCTGTTATAAATACTTTGCCTGTTGTATTTGTTGTGATAAAGTTTGCAGGGTCATCTCCAATATCACCACCACTTTTAGCAAAAATCTCATTCCCATTAACATCATATTTTACAATGAAATAATCCAAAGTATTTCCACTCACATCAAAATTAGTAATTGTATAAATACCAAAAATAAGTACAGGAGAATAAAAATATCCTGTAATATACGCATTTCCAGTATTATCAATGGCAATACTTGAGGCTTGATCATTCATATCACCATTAGCACTTTTAGCCCATATCGCTTGACCAGATGAATCTATTTTTGCGATGAAAACATCTGTATTGCCTGAATTATAAAGAGTTGTGGAACCAAATGATATTTGGAAAGTAGTAAAAAGCCCTGTTATAAATACATTGCCTGACACATCAGTAGCAATAGCAAATGATTCATCCGCAGACATACCTCCGTAACCTTTAGCCCAAATAACATTTCCATTTGAATCATATTTAACAACAAATATATTTACAGAACCTGAACATGTTAATATTTCTGAATCAAACATAAGGCTATTTGTATTTGCAAATTGTCCTGTTATATAAACGTTGCCATATAAATCAGTAGTTACACTATATCCTATTGAATTACTGTTGCCATAAGGGCATTTTGCCCAAACCAAATTTCCATTTGAATCATATTTTGCAAGGAATACAGTTCCGACACTATTATGCCCGATTAAAGTGTAAGAATCAAAGATTAATGTGTCGTGAAAATAACCTGTAAGATAGGAATTACCAACGGCATCAGAAGTCATACTTATACCTTCAGCTAAATTACCACTTCCACCTCTTGCCCATTGCCAGGTAGGAGATTGTGCAATAAAGTTTCCACAAAAAATTATAGTAACTACTTGAATAAGTATAAATGTTTTTAGGATTGTATTCATTTTATTTTTGATTATATGATGCGAAGATACAAAAAATTTGACATAATCTCCGACGGGTATAACTCCCGTCAGGTAAAGTAAATCAATCCTAAATAAAGAAAAATCATACTTTCAGGAGAAAAAACCTAAAATGATAAACATACTACAAAACAAACCTTACCTCCTTATTATTATAGGTAAATATAATCCCCTCCTCATCCCTGATTTTTAATTTTCCTTCGGGAGTGATGCCAATTATTGTCCCTGATTTCTCAATTTTTCCTTCAAAATACCTTACTTTTTGGTTATAATTCCATAATAAATCAAGATATTTTGAATCCAAAGAAGCTCTTTTATGGATATTTTGCAACTCGAGATAATGAACTTCAATATAAGAACAAACGGATTTGAGGCAATCCATCAGGTCAAAATCTATACCTGTTAGTTGCTTCAAAGAAATCGGGTTTCCACTGTCTCTTGAAAAGATGATTTGGTTGATATTAATCCCGATTCCAACAATTGTTGAGTTGATTTTATCGCCCCTCAATGAATTTTCAATCAAAATACCGGCAATTTTATGATTATCAACCAAAATATCATTCGACCATTTAATAAAAGTCTCCTTTTGGCTGATATTTCTAATAAACTCACAAATTCCAATGCTGATAGCTTCATTTAAAAGAAATTGCTCGGTTGGTTTCAAGAATCGGGGATAAAGAATAATGCTGAAAGTAAGATTTTTGCCCTGCGCACTCTCCCATTTTGCCCCTTGTTGCCCCTTTCCTTGTTCCTGATTATTAGCCAGAATAATTGTGCCTTCGGGAGGATTTTCATCATCCAAAAGCCTGCTTGCGTATGTATTTGTCGAAGGAATTGAATCTAATTTGATTAGATTTTGACCTATAAATAATGTCGAAAATGGGGATTTATCCAAAAGAATTGCGTATTTTTGAGGCTTCAAAAGTAAATTATTTTTTAGAATAAAACATATTGAAAGAGAAAAAAGAAGCGCCAAAGAAGAAAGCATCGGTTAAAAAACCAGTTGCTAAGAAAACAACAGAGAAGAAAACTGTAAAAGAGTCTGCAACGAAAAAACTCGCAACAAAAAAATCAGTTGTCAAAAAAGATAAAGGAGAGCAATTAGCCGAAAGCGTAGTTTTCGGGATGCAGGAAAAAAAGGCAGAGGACATTGTGACAATAAATCTGAAAAACATTAAAAATTCAATAGCCGATTACTTCATAATCTGTCATTGCGAGTCGAGAACTCAGGCACAGGCAATTGCCGATTCTGTGGAAGAGCAGGTATATAAAAAGAGCGGAGAAAGTGCATGGCATAAGGAAGGACGTGAGAATTCGGAATGGATTTTATTGGATTATTCGAATGTGGTAGTTCATATTTTCCTTCGGGATAAAAGAGAATTTTACGGTTTAGAACGGTTATGGGGCGATGCAGAAATAAAACACATAAATGTCAGTTAATAGCGGACTTTTTGTCAATAATCAAGGCTTATTTTGAATAAACTCCTTGTGGCACAAAGTTTGACTTACGGGCATACTTATTAGAAATCAATTATGGCAGATAAAAAAAAGAGTAAAAAAACACCACCAGGCCTGAATCCTTTGGATGGTAAAAAACCTTCTCCGAAGTTTAGTTTTAATTTTTATTGGATATACGGTATCATAATCGTCGCTTTTATCCTTATTAATTTCGTTAATTGGGGTGGAGGAGCAAAAGAAATTTCCTATCAGAATTTTGAACGGGATATGCTTCAGATTCATGATGTGGAAAAGGTTGTTGTTATTAATGAAAAACAGGCTGAAGTTTACATTAAAAAGGATAAACTTAAAGAAGATAGATATAAAGATGTCCGTACGAAATCTATTGCAAATGTTGATAATCCGGGACCACATTATTATTTTAATATAGGTTCTGTAGAAACATTTGAAAAGAAATTGGATGAGGCGCAAAAAGATTTTCCAAAAGAAGATAGAATCCAACCAAGTTATCAAACCCGAAGCAATACCTGGGGCGATATTTTAGGATGGGTATTCCCGATTATAATCATGATTCTCCTTTGGGTATTTATAATGAGAAGAATGAGCGGAGGAGGAGCGGGAAGTCAGATATTCAATATCGGGAAATCCAAGGCAACATTGTTTGATAAGGATAGTCATGTTAATATCACCTTCAATGATGTTGCCGGATTGGAAGAGGCAAAAGTAGAGGTAATGGAAATCGTTGACTTCCTGAAAACGCCTAAGAAATACACTTCTCTTGGTGGTAAAATACCTCGCGGTGCATTGTTAGTTGGACCTCCTGGAACTGGTAAAACATTATTGGCAAAAGCAGTTGCAGGAGAAGCACAGGTTCCTTTTTTCTCCATGTCAGGTTCTGATTTTGTGGAGATGTTTGTTGGAGTTGGAGCATCAAGGGTTCGCGATTTGTTCAGACAGGCAAAGGAGAAAGCACCATGTATAATTTTTATTGATGAAATTGATGCAATAGGACGAGCAAGAGGAAAATCCCCATCTTTCAGTTCAAATGATGAACGCGAGAGTACACTTAATCAGTTATTAACTGAGATGGATGGCTTCGGAAGTAATAGCGGTGTTATTATTCTTGGCGCTACAAATCGTGCTGATGTTTTAGACAGGGCATTACTCCGTCCAGGTAGATTTGACAGACAGATTTATGTTGAACTTCCTGATTTGCATGGCAGAAAAGAAATCTTCCAGGTGCATTTAAAGCCCTTGAAATTAGATGAATCTGTTGATGTTGATTTTCTGGCAAAACAAACTCCTGGCTTTTCCGGTGCCGATATAGCAAACCTTTGCAATGAAGCCGCTTTGATTGCTGCAAGACATAGTAAATTGTTAATTGACAAACAGGATTTCCTTAGTGCTGTGGATAGAATTATCGGTGGATTAGAAAAGAAAAATAAGATTATTACCCTCGGTGAAAAGAAGGTTATTGCTTTCCACGAAGCTGGTCATGCAACAGTAAGTTGGTTAGTTGAACATGCAAATCCATTGGTAAAAGTTACCATCGTTCCTCGTGGAAATTCATTGGGTGCTGCATGGTATTTACCCGAAGAAAGACAAATCACTACCAAGGAACAATTGATGGATGAAATGTGTGCTGCTTTGGGAGGAAGAGCTTCAGAAGAAATTACTTTCGGCAAGATTTCTACTGGGGCTTTGAGTGACCTGGAAAAAATTACTAAACAAGCTTATGCAATGGTTGCCATTTATGGTTTGAATGAGAAGATAGGGAACATCAGTTACTATGATTCTCAGGGAAAGGGTGAGTTTGAAATGTATAAGCCATACAGCGAAAAAACCGCTCAGATAATTGATGAAGAAGTGAGCAAATTGATAGAAGGGGCTTATGAAAGAACTAAGAAATTATTGCTGGAGAATAAAGATAAATTAAACAAACTTGCTGCTGTTTTGATGGAAAAGGAAGTTATCTTTAAAGAAGATTTGGAAGAGATATTCGGCAAGCGTGCTTATGTTTCTGAACGTGAAGCATTGGAATCTGTAAAGCCTGATGTTAAGACTGAACCTAATGGCGTTCCAAAGGAAGGTGACCTTCCAAAAGATGCTGCCAATCCAAAAGAAGCGGAGAAACCTATTGCATCTATTGCAAATTCTGATACCAGGGAAGAACCTACAAATTAATTTTTCTTTTTTATTGTATGCAGGAAGCCACATCAAAAGAAAAGGTTTTAAAAAAGGTCAGGAAAGCACTTATCCAAAAGACTAAAAATCCTTACCCAAATTTAGATTACGACAGTAAAATTTATTCTGCATCCGATGAATCATTGGATATTTTATTTGCAGAAGAATTTACAAAAGTCAGCGGTCAATTTGTTTATTGTGAGAATGGGGAGGAATTTATTCAACTCATTTCTTCCTTAACAAAAGAACGTGAATGGAATAATTTTCATGCAGTTGATAAACAAATAATGGATTATCTTGACAAAGGAAATATAAAATACACAAATGACGAAGCAGGGCTTTTAAATTCAGAAGTTGGAATAACTCTTTGCGAATTTCTTTCGGCAAGAACCGGAAGTATCATCATATCTTCTAAACAATTATCAGGGAGACGATTGAGTGTTTTTCCTCCCGTTCATATAGTTGTTGCATATTCTTCACAATTGGTTTTTGATATTAAAGATGCACTATCAGGCATCAAAAATAAATACGGAGAAAATATTCCATCTATGATTTCTGCCATCACCGGACCAAGCCGTTCTGCAGATATTGAAAAGACTTTGGTTATGGGTGCGCATGGACCCAAGGAAGTTTTTGTTTTCCTGATTGATGATACAATAAATAATTAAAAGGTAAGACCTTTCATTAAATTCCCAAGATGAATAACTTTTTCAAAAGAGCTTTAACTGGGATAGTCTTTGTTATCGTTTTGCTGGGGGCAATTTTATTAAATCAATATACTTTTTATTCTCTTTTTATAATCATCACCATCTTAGGGCTGTGGGAATTTTACAGATTAAACAGCAACGAACAACATAAGCCACAAAAGTATTTCGGAACATTAATTGGTATCGTTTTGTTTATCATCTCCAATGTCGAAGCATCTACGAATGTTATGTTTTCATGCACTATGATTATTTATGGTCTTGGGTTTATGGTTTTTCTTTTTGAGATTTATCGAAACACAGAAAAACCATTTGTAAACATTGGTCTTACATTATTAGGAGTTATTTATGTTGCGCTTCCATTCTCGCTTTTAAATTTCATTGCTTTCCCTGATTTGCATATACATATTCTGCCAAATGAACGTTACCAACCTCATATATTATTAGGAATGATTTATATGATTTGGATAAATGATACAGGTGCATATTTAGTTGGAAGTAAATTTGGGAAAACAAAATTATTTGAACGAATATCTCCCAAGAAAACATGGGAAGGAAGCATCGGAGGAGCCATATTCGCATTGATTGGAGCTTATGTCATTTCAATTTATTATAAAGACATTGAAATGATAGATTGGTTTATCATTTCAGGGATTGTAATTGTTTTCGGCACGCTTGGAGATTTGGTAAAATCCTTATTAAAAAGAAGCATTGGCGTTAAAGATTCAGGAACTATTCTTCCCGGCCATGGAGGGATTTTAGACCGCTTCGATTCCATTATCATGTCAGCACCTTTTGTCCTGATTTATATCGTTTTCAAATTTCATTATTTCAATATTTTTAATCATTGATGAAATCATTTGTCAAAAGGGTTCTTCAAGGACTTTTGGGCTTTGATAATTACCTTGTTGTATTTTCATGGTTTAAGGTTAAGACGCTGAGTTGGGATAAAAAAGAAGGTCATTTTATTCATTTCCTCAAGATGATTTCTGAAGATGGAATTATTCTGGATATCGGTGCCAACATCGGAATCATGACTGTTCATTTTGCTAGGAATTTTCCTCATTCAACCATCTTCGCTGTGGAGCCGGTACCAGAAAATATCACCAGTCTTAAAAAAATTCTTCGCTTCTTTAAATTAAAAAATGTTACCGTTTTCGAATGTGCATTAGGTAATTCGGAAGGTGAAATTGAAATGGTGATGCCTGTACTTGATAAAGTGAAAATGCAAGGATTGAGCCATGTTATTGACCCTACAATCGAGAAATATAATGAAGGCGAACGATACAAAGTTCCCATACATCGGCTGGATGATATGCCTGAAATTTTATCTCTCAACAAAAGAATTGCAGCCATTAAAATTGATGCCGAGAATTATGAATATTGGGTTTTTGAAGGAGGCAAACAGACCATCCTGAAACATCGCCCGGTGATATATTGCGAGCTTTGGGAAAACATCCACCGACTAAATTGTTTGGAATTGATAAGGAGTTTTGATTATGAGGTTAAGATTTTGATTTCTGGCGAACTACAGGTTTATAATCCTGACTCTCATAAGTCATTAAACTTCTTTTTTATTCCGAATTAGATATAAATCTAATAAAATTATGATGTTTTCATCAAAATTCCTGACCGTAGGAACATTTCCTATGCATGCAGGAATAATTCCTATGCTTGCAGATTTAATTCCTACGCTTGCAGGAAATAATCCTGCACGCAAGAATTTTCATGAATTCCGTTGAAAATAAATAAATTCTTTGAATCATACATAATAGCTATAATCATCATCCAATCATACTATTCATTTAAAAATTGACATAATTAGTCTAACTTTGCCCTCTCAAAAATCAAAAATTAATTAAAAAACAGAAAGATGATAATTCCCGAAAAGCCAAGTTTTGATGATATATATATGGAGCTTGCCGATAATCTATCCAAAAAATCGCATTGTGTGAAGATGAAAGTGGGTGCCGTAATAACTAAAGATACGCGAATTGTTTCTTTAGGATACAACGGGCCTCCCGCCGGAACTCATAATTGTGACGAAGAATGGGCTGATAACGGTTGTCCGCGCGATTCGAAGGGAGGATGTTCATTGGCAATCCATGCTGAATGCAATGCTATATTATATGCTGCAAAAAACAGGGTTACTTTGGAAGATGCTACTTTATATGTCACACTTTCGCCATGCCTTGCTTGTGCGAGAATGATTTTTGCAACTGGTATCAAGAAGGTTTTTTATTTGAATTCTTATGCTGAGTATAAAAAGATAGCTTCTGATGAAGGAGTTGATTTCCTGATAAAATTTGGAATAGATGTTCAGCGTTATCATCCCAAAAACTCCTGATAAAATAAACAGGCTCTTACATCTTACATTAATAAAATGAGTTTTTGGAAGAATAATTTCAAAGTATTATTACCGATTTATTTTTCGATAGCGGTTGTTATCGGGATTTTTATTGGCACTGTATTAAATTCAAATGGAACTTCTAAAAAGTCTTTGTTCTCTTCTCGAGTCGGGAAGTTTAAAAAACTGAATGAAGTTATCAATTACATCGAACAGGATTATGTTGATACAATTAATGAAAGGAAAGTGGTGGAGCAGGCGATTACGAGTTTGTTGCATGAGCTTGACCCTCATTCTGTCTATATTCCAGCAAGCGAGGCGAGGGAAATTAATGAACCACTGGAAGGAAACTTTGAAGGAATCGGTGTTGAGTTTCATATTCAGGATGATACTATCATTGTTATTTCAGCAATATCCGGAGGTCCTTCTGAAACAGTTGGAATTCAATCGGGAGATAGAATTGTGAAGATTGAAGGGAAAATCGTTGCCGGAGTTAAAATTAGTAATAATGATGTTATCAAGAAATTGAGAGGAACAGGAGGTACTAAAGTTACTGTTGGGATTGCGAAGCAAGGAAGCAATAAGATAAATAACTACACTATTACTCGCGGGAAGATACCTATATATAGTGTTGATGTTGGATATATGGTTGATGATAAAACAGGATATATCAAGATAAATCGTTTCGCAACAAGCACTTATGATGAGTTCATGGAAAAGTTGCGAGCATTGAAAAAAGTCGGGATGAAAAATCTAATTCTTGATTTGAAAGACAATCCCGGTGGTTTTTTGACTGCGGCAACGAAAATAGCTGATGAATTTTTGGATGGAGACAAATTGATAGTTTATACACAAGGGAAAGCGAGGAAGAAAACAGAGTATCGTGCAGGGAATGGCGGTGAGTTTTTAAAAGGCAAATTAGTTGTTTTGATTGATGAAGGCTCGGCATCGGCAAGTGAAATTGTTGCAGGGGCTTTGCAGGATTGGGATAGAGCGACGATTATAGGCAGGCGTTCTTTTGGTAAGGGATTGGTTCAGGAGCCGATAAATTTTCCTGATGGTTCCGAAATTCGATTAACAGTTGCGAGATATTATACCCCTTTAGGTCGCAGTATTCAACGTTCCTATAAAGATGGTGCGGAAAGCTATTATGAAGATGTGAGAAAAAGAGCGACAAATGGAGAATTGGAAAGTGTGGATAGTATCAAACTTCCGGATTCTCTTAAATACACAACTCCGGGCGGTAGAACTGTTTATGGAGGCGGGGGAATTATGCCTGAAAAATTTGTTCCTATTGATACTTTAGGTAATTCAATTTTTCTTTTTGATGTGGTTAATAAAGGAATCATTTCAGAATATTCATATAAATATCTTGACCAGAACCGAGCAACGATTGAAGGTTATAAAACTTTTACTGAATTTGATAAACACTTTGAAGTTACTGATGATCTATACAATAAGTTTGTTGCTTATGCTTTAAAACAAGGTGCAGAAAAAGATGAAAAGGGAATTAAAATTTCCGCCTTCCTGATAAAGACCCAATTGAAAGCTCTAATCGCAAGGCAGGTTTGGAAGAATGAGGGCTTTTATCCTGTTATTCATCGGATAGATGAAACGGTGAAAAAGGCAATCGAGGTCATCAACTCATCGAAATAAAATCTTAATACCTTATCCTGAAATGTTGTTTTACTTGTCCTGTATGGAAGAAGACAATCCCTATTTTAAATAAGTCAAGAGTTACTATTACTTTTGGATGGTTTTTAATTTCTTCCCATGCTTGTTCCATTTCATTGCTCCAATGAATGTCATCGAAGATAAAAACACTGCCTTCGTGGGCATTCTTCAAACAAAGATTGAAATAGTTTAACGTCGGTTCATAGCGATGATTGCCATCAAATAAAACATAATCAAGATGGTCGAGAGATTTTAATGCTTCAGGAAGTGTTTCATCAAAGTTACCTGTTACTAGTTTGATTTTATCTTGTTTGAATTTATTAAAATGTTCTTGAGCGATTGAAGCAGTTACAGGACATCCTTCGAGCGTGATAAATTTTGAATGAGGAACAGGAGCGGCTTGATATAAAGTTGTTAGTCCTAGAGATGTTCCGAGTTCAAGCATTTGCTTTGGCTGAAATCTATCTACTAATCTGAAAAGAAGTTTAGCATATTTGGGAGATTGAAGTGAATGTTGAGCTATATCTGAAATTTTTCTTTTATAAGTCGGGATTACAAATCCCGACGAGCGAGTGGAAGACCCTGCTCCGAAATCTGTTACATTAATAATATCATGATTATTCAATAACCGGTTTCGTAATCTTTCTAAATCTTCAAAGGCATAATATTCTCCATCATTTTCAATAGTATTGGTAAGCAAATCAAATACAAAAGGTGAATGGATTCCATGCTTGCCTTTGGAGAGTAAAAGATATTTCAGATATCTCCATGAACGCGGAATTGCATTTTGAACCAAACTGGAAACGTTACTCATAAATACTGATTAATGCTGCAAAAGTACCTTTATATTGCATCCGATGAACTATTTATTAATAGTTTTGCATCGTTGGAGTTAAAATTCCATATATTTGTAGGGTTGAGAAATAGAAAGAGTTTGAATAATAATTTTTAAATAATAGAAATATGAAACACGCAGGTTATTACATCATCGGTTTGATGATATTCATTATGGCAGGTTGTTCATCCGTGAGGTATGACACCGAAAGATATATCATAAATAATATCGAAAGCCACCAGACTGGCGACTTTATATCCATTCGGATTATGACTTTATATAACCAGGCAAATAATAAAGATGGTACGCATCTCGAAATGACTGCCTATAAATACCAGGACAAAAAAGGATTGTTGATTTCGGCTCATCAATATTATAAAGACAGAAAAAGAGCGAAGAAAGATGATACGGATGTATTAACCAATACAGCTTTCATCACTCTTGATACCACTCAATGCAGGGCAATAATTAATAATTACAATCTATTGGAAACAAAAATTAAAAAGGAAAACGCCCAGGTTGATGAGGAGGTATTTGTTGATTATACAGTGTCTCCGGATTTATATATAAGCAGTGAAAAATCAAAGGGAACCTCTATTCCAGGGGATATTGCTTTATGGGTGAAGGGTGAAAAATATATGTTGAGCACCGAAGCTTTGCTTGCTACTCTCGATGATTTTATGAAATATTAAAATCTTATTTCTGTGTCGGTAATCGTTTCTGATATTGTAAAGGTTTATGGGAAGCAGCATGCTCTCGATCATGTTTCTTTTGAAGTAAAGGCTGGTGAAGTCCTTGGGTTTCTTGGTCCGAATGGGGCGGGGAAATCTACGATGATGAAAATCATTACTTGTTTTATTCCTCAGACTTCGGGTGTGGCTTCTGTTTGTGGTCATGATGTGGTGGAGGAGCCGATGGAGGTGAAGAAATGTGTGGGTTATCTACCTGAAAATAATCCTTTGTATTTTGATATGTATGTGAAGGAGTATTTGGAATTTATTGCGGGGATTCAGGGACTGAAGGGAAATAAAACTGCGCGAGTTAAGGAGATGATTGCAATGACCGGACTTGAGGTTGAACAGCATAAGAAGATTGGCGCTTTATCGAAAGGGTATCGTCAAAGGGTTGGGTTGGCTCAGGCATTGATTCATGACCCGAAGGTATTGATTTTGGATGAGCCTACCTCGGGATTAGACCCTAATCAATTGACGGAGATACGGGCTTTGATTAAGAATATCGGGAGGGAAAAGACGGTTATCTTTTCTACTCATATCATGCAGGAAGTTACTGCCATTTGCAGCAGGGTGGTGATTATTAATAAGGGAAAGATTGTTGCTGATGACCCTATTGAATAGATCGGAAGAGCACACGTCTGAACTCC
>OCZT010004865.1_pt1 | contig 13465 bp, 14 predicted proteins | sample 1539031 | NCBI WGS metagenome assembly OCZT01 (sample SAMEA3539308, study PRJEB22396) | soil metagenome | biome: tundra; feature: field; material: soil | place: USA | collected 2010-05 | depth 0.15 m | reverse complement strand
CTCTTAAAACTTTTACTTTGAATTCTGCCGAGAACTTTCTTTTCTCGTTTTTCATTTATACTCCTGAAGTTTACTATACTAAATTTATTCCTTCAAAAGTGTTTTTCCAACTTAGGCATTATAGTTTTTATCAGTTCATCATATGTCTCTGACTCAGAATCCTTTAAAGTGTTGGTGGGTAAGGATAATGCAGGGAATTCTTTTGGATCCATCATTGTTCCCACAATAATTTTTTTGTGTCAGTAGCTATATTAATTATCGGTCCCTATATTTATTGGTGTACCTGTTCATTATTATATTTTGGTCTCTTTATTTCCATTTTTTAAAAAATAAATTAAATCTTGTTGCAAATTGATTAATGTTAAGCAATTCTCTATTAGTAAAGTATAATACAATCATAGATAATACAGCTATTCCAAATTTTATTATAAAAGAATAATAACTATTTTGGATAACAATAATATTTTGAAGAGATATGGCGATTAACCCAACGATTATGATAAAAAGTAATTTTATTTTTGGATAATTAATTTTTAATAATCTATTATTTATAGTATAAGTTAATATAAAAACAATAAGACTACTTACCAGCATTGCTAAAGCCGCCCCTAATATTCCAAAAGATTTGATAAAGAAATAATTTAATAACAGATTAATTATAGCAGCAAAAATACCGACGACCATAGATATGTGTAATTTTTCTGACATAATAATTGTAATGCCTACAATTGAAGTAATTCCCTGAAAAATAAATCCAACCATAAAAATGAAGATGAGATAATAGCCTGACCAATAACGCCTATCAATGAATTTTTCGAAAAGAGGTTTAAATACTATCCCTAAACCCAAAATTAGCATGATAGATATTATTGGCAAAATTAAGAAGTATTTTTTTTGGACTTCCTTAAATTTCAGTGTATCCTTAGAAAATAATTCAAAAGCAATTGGATTATACGAACTAATAAAGGGCGAAATTAAAAAATTTTGGAACATTCCTCCAAATCTAGCTCCGACTGAATATATGCCGACAAAAGATTGATCTAATAATGAATTGATCTGATATTTATCATTTAAGTTAATAACTGACGAACTAATTTGGGAAGGTAAAATCGGCCAGCTGATCCTGAATAAGTCTTTTATTATTTTTTTATTTGAAGAATAATTTATTTTGCAAAAGTAATTTCTATAATACACAGTGCCTATTAAAGCAAAAATTCCATTTGCTATAAAAGCTCCATACAAAAAGCTTAGATAGCTATATTTTAATTGGACAATAAAATAAATTGTTGCTGCACCGTTAACTAAGGCATAACAAACACTATATATTGAAAACTCAAATGCTTTTAATTGATTTTTTAAAAAACCCAAATAAAAACTAACGTAATTATAAAATAAAATGGTAGCAAAGAAAATTAGTAATTGCAGGAGGGTGGCTTTGAAACCTAATATTGCCTGATAAAAATCTTTGAATGGTAAAATAAGGATAAGAATAAAAATAGAAGCGAAGAAAATCAGTAAAACTATGGTAAACATCTTTTTTATGTTTTCATTATTTTCCTTAAAATACCTTATCATAAAACCGGTATTTAATCCGAATGTCAACAGCATTGAAATAAACGTTAAATTTACCTGGATTAACGTAGCTATACCAAATTCAACGGGTGTCAGGTGTTTTGTGTAAAAAGGAAGTAATGCAAAACTAATTAAAGATGCTAAACCCTGAGCGATAACATAAATAAATATATTCTTAAACAAATTTAACCGGTTTTTTATTCTAGGAAAGATTCAATATGGTATCAATAATTACCTGGATATGGTTTTGATACCAGTAAGGTTCCATTCTTTTGCTATTCAAAAATGTTTTTATTGCACCCAGTTTCATTTCAATTTCTTTTTCGGATAAATTTTTAATATACAATAGTATCTCTTCATTAGACTTAAATTTTTCTCTCCAAATAAAGGTTTCTTCTGGTATAAAATCCAAAACATCAGGAGCACCCCAGTATAGTGGAATAACTCCGCATTGGAAACAATCGAATATTTTTTCGCTGACATTGCCTTGCAACAATCGGTTATTCTCATAGCATAATGCAAATTTAAACTCACGAAGTTTAGGATATTTTTCTTTCAAACTACCCTTATAAGAAAGTGGAGGTTTATAATTCATTATTTTGTCAATTAGATTTGTTGGTTTGTCCCATCCAATCCCATATAATTCAAATTGAGAACCAAATATTTTCTCCGCTAACTTAATTGTTTTAACCCTTTCACTGTATAGTTCTCCCTTCATTCTGCTTTTTTTATTAATAGAAATATTAGTTAATAGTTTTCTTTGTTCTAAAGATATCCAAGCAAACTCAACTTTGACAATAGGATATGCTGAAATTCGATGTATCCTTTCGGTCTCAGTAATATTCTTATTCCAAGTTAATACCTTATAATATTTTTCAAAAGTTCTTAGTAGAAAATTCTCCCTGGACAACGGTTCTTGGGCAACTAGAATCCTTCTCTTATATTTAAATTTTAAACCTATATTTCTAAATAAATCAGGATGATGATTGAAAGAAAGAAGAATTCCGTCACCAGGAATTGAAGTATTGTTGTACATATCATAGGTGTTAATAGAAAAACCTTTTTCTATTAAATTTCGCCTTAGTTCTTTATATGGCAATAACCTATTTTCGAAATTAAGAGAACTATTAATGTTAAAAATTTCATTCTGATTAAATGCATTGGAAAAAGGGAAAACTATTATCTCTCTCATAATATTAAATTTTTCTCCACGTTTCCGGTACAATTTCTTTTGAAGAACCAACGTCATTTATAAACCAGTTTTGGGGAGCAACAACAATTTTATTTTTATTTTTGTTTAACCAAGCACCCCACCAACTAAATGTACTATTAGAAATTATATTATGTTTACAATGGCTCATTAATATAATCTCTTGCCAATATAAATCTTCTTTTAGTTCTATAAATGTTTTTGGCATTTCGAAAGATTCGAAAAATTTTCTAGCATAGGGAAGATCATCTGAAAATATAAAGAAATTAATATCTGGAAAGTTGCGACTAATAATACTTATAGCTTCATTGTAATAACTCTCAGTCAAATCATAATATATTGTTTTTAATAAAGAATTTTTTTTATAATCACCGCATCTGAGATGAATCGAAACACTATTACTTTTTAAAATCAATTCATTAAAATAATTGGCCTCCCGACAAAAACCAGTTTTTAATGAAAATTCATCAAAAATTGTATTAGTGATCTCTTCAAAATATTTTTCACTCTGCCAATATCCATCAAGAATTGTTGTTCTATATCTGATTTCTTCTAAATACTTCTTGTTAAAATTGTTATCCGAAATACTTTTTATTAAACCGAGTTTCTTTAATATTTTTAACGACAAATTAGATTCAATTAATGTCTCTTTAATATTAAAATTATTCAGAGAATAGTCTCTTTTTGTGATATTAGATGTTTCATGATCAATAAAGTTAGAAATACACAATTTAAAGGGACAGGACTTTTTAACAGATAGGCAACGCGCTGCAGCATATTGAAACATTTGATTGCCCAAGCCACCTTTAAGAACAGAGATAATCATGGAATTATATTCATAGATATTTATTTAACAACGTGATGATTTTTCTTTTAAGTTTCTTTTTAAAAGTCACCGAGTTACTTTCATGCTCTGGAATTTCAAGCAAATCAATGTCATAGCAAAGAGAATTTAGGTCAAAAGCTTGTTTAATTTTAATCTCGTTTTCCCATTCAAATCCTTGAAACATAAACTGTTTTAAATCATTTATAAGACTTTTGTATCCTTTCCAACTTGTTGCCAAAAAAAAATCCTGGATTTTACTAAACTTTGTCATATCAGCATCAGATTTTTTCATCCATTTTATAACATTTCCATCGTAAAACACTAGATTTATGTGTTCAGGAATATTGTAAATAAAATCATAATAAATAGTGGGGAATTCTAAATAGCCCCTTTTTGATACTCTGTTAATTTCATTAATAAAAAGATCAATATCATCTACATGTTCTAAGACATGGGAACAAATGACATAATCGAATTCCTTATCTAAAAAGGGAAATTTTTTACCTTCATAGTAAACTATATCTCCCTTTAATTCTACCTTTTCAGCATATCCTCGTTGTTTGTAATATTCATTTTCGTCTTGATATTTTTTTTCCAGGTACACATTTGCTCTTTGAAATGGCAGTGACCCTGGACCTATTTCAAGTACTTTATCTTTTGTCGTAATTTTTTTTATTCTTTCAGGAAAGAACATTTATCACCGACATAATTTGAGAGATATTCTTTTTTTTCAATAATGCAATCATTATGTGTAATTATCTTTGGTTCTTTTTCAAAAATGCTAGATTCTCTTCGTTTAATAATCTTGGCGGGGTTACCTGCAACGATGCTTCCTCTAGGTACATTTTTTGTAACTATACTTCCAGCAGCTACTACAGCGTAATCTTCAATAATTACCCCTGGCAAAATAATTGCCCCGACACCAATCCATACATGTTTCCCAATCTTTATAGGAGCATCAATTCTTTTATACCACATAGGATGGCAATTATAATCATGTGTTGAAGTATGTATTACTGTGTTAACAGCAATCATGGTATCATCATCTATTTCAATAAAATTATTTAAACAAAGGACAACATTTCCACCAAATGAAACGTTTCTTCCCAATCTAAGATTTTTAATGGGACCATAGATTATAGTACCAGGAATTGTTTTATCATTAACAAATAAATCAAGGAAATGAATCAATTTTGTAATAATTTTTTTACTTAATGATTTCATTTAATTAAAATTGCTCCATATTACATATATAAACAAATTTAGAAAATATTATTGATAGTATTTTTTAATTATACTACATATTCTCTCTACATCAATATTAGAAAGCTTACATGATGAAGGTAACCACAATCCATTGGTCCCAACTTTATTTGAAACTGGATGTTCCCCTTGAATTTGATATGCGATTTGTTTATTAATCGGAGGATACATCACTCTGGAACTTATATTATTTTCTTTAAGATATTTTTGAAGTTCATCTCTTTTTTCAGCAAAGACATCAATAAACCAGGGTGTTGTGTTAACTAAATCTTGTGCGAAAAACTTTATTTCTTTAACGTCCTTTAATTTTTCCATATAAAGTTTTAATATTTCTTTTTTTCTTTCTACTCTCCATTCAAGCTTTTTCATTTGTTCAATTCCAATACAAGCCTGAAGCTCCGTGAATTTAAAATTATACCCTATTGATTCATGAATATCCAATCCACCACCACTTCTTCCGAAATCTTTTAATCTTCTTAATTTAAGTACAATATTATCATCGTTTGTTATTAATGCACCCCCCTGCCCAGTAGAAATAACTTTAGGGGATGAGAAAGAAAAGCTACCAATAACTCCAACTGTTCCCTGGTGACGACCATCAGGATACTTTGAACCTAAAGATTGCGCCGCATCTTCAATCAGGATTAGGTTATGTTTTTGGCATAACTCCACAAAAGCATTTATACCGGCTTTGGGATACCTGCCGTTAGCAGTTACAAGCATTATTGCTTTCGTTTTATCTGTAATTGCTTTCTCAACTAAATTAATATCAAGACAAAGTGTTTCAGCTTCAACATCAACAAAAACCGGAACTGCACCAATCATTTTAATTGAATTAGGAGTTGCAATCATTGTGTAATTCGGAACAATGACTTCGTCACCATAACTAATTCCACTGGCTAAAGCTGCTAATGTAAGACTAATTGTTCCATTGTTTACAACAATACAGTGTTTTGCTCCTGTATAGTTTGCAATCATTTCCTCAAATCTTTGCGTTCTTTTAAATTCAGTTATCCACCCGCCTTCATCCATATAATCACATACCGCTTTTTTTTCCTCTTCGCCAAACCAAGGTTCCATTTGCGGAATTATATTATTATTGGCCATGTCCTTTTCCTAATAGTTTTAATTGAAAAATTTAATGATAAAGAGAAACAGACTTACTTAATGCAAAGTGTTTTATTTTTTTATATTTGTTATAAGATATGATATTGTTAACTCCAGCTCTTTTTTTAATTAGTTTCAATGAATTGAGATATAGATCGTCATTTTCATTTAGAATATCTTCTTGTATAGAATACTGAACTAATATTAATGCAAACTCATAATATCCAAGGAGTAAATAAATTGATATTACTTTAGCCAGTTGTTCTTTTTTCCATTTCCCGCTTTTTATCAATCCAATGATTGTTTCCGGCATACGCAAATAAAGGAAATCACCACTTGTAATAAATCCTTTGCTTTCATAAACCATATTTGGAAGCTCGTAATGCCAATAACCAGGTTCACCGATAGCTATTAATTTAAATTCGTTTTGTTTCATAAAAATGTCAATTTCTGCAAATGAAGGACATTGACAAATAAAATCATTAAAATGGACCTCAAGCTCAACACCTATTAGCGAATTAATTAATTCTCCTCCACCCTTTAGTATAGGTAATTCATACCCTTCTACATCTAGTTTGATGAAATCAGCTTCCCGGACATATTCTTTCAATTTAGTGGTGTCAAGTTTTAATTCTTTTTCTATTTCATAGAGATTTGCCAAAAAGGTTTTAGAAAGAAATTTATTATTCGGACGATACATAGAAGAACTTCTTGGCCATTTTGTAATATAAAAGGTTTGAGATTCTCCATTTTCGGAAAGGGCTGCATTAATTATTTTTCTCAACGGATTTGAAGCATATTGATCCTTTAGCTTTTGATATGCTTCAGTTTCCGGTTCAAACATATAAATTTCCAAACAATTTTTAAGCAAGTCCCATTTAGGGTTATACCCATCTGCAGCACCAACATCAATAATTCTTATTTTTTGATTAGAGAGGATCAGGTTATAATCTAAATTTTCAAAATCCGTCAGTTTAATTTTTTTGAAAAACTTATTTATAGCGGGCAAAATATAATTGGATAACCTTTGTACAATAAAATTTAATGTTTCTTTTCTTTCGTAACTGGCAAATAAAGCTGAACTAAAAGACTGGGAATGTTTTTTACTGGCAATCGGCAGGAGTTGTTTGTTAGTCAAACGTTTAGCCTATATATTATAATAATTATTATATTTAAATATTATTTTTTTAGAAAAACAAGAATTTGTAATATCCTTCAGAGATTTTATAATTGAATCTCTTTCTTCCAAAATTCTTTTTCTAAATTTAAAATTTTTTCTTTATTTCTATTTTTTATTCTTTTGGCTGGTATGCCCGCATAGAGCCCCCAGGCTTCCAAATTATTCTTTACTAAAGATAAAGCCCCTATACATGCACCTTCATTCAGTACAACATTGGGGAGTATTACTGAATTAGATCCAACTATACAGTGTTTATTTAGAATAATCTGACCATGTTCTGCATTTCCTTTAAATTCATCATCAACTAATGGTGTGGCAATACCTCCCATATAGTCATCACTACCAGCAGCTAAGACAACATTGGGGGACAAAGTTGAGAATTCTTTGAATTCAACAAACGACTGTTTTCCACCAATAATTTTGCAGCCTGAAGAAATATGAACATAGGAGTGAATTTTTAATGAAGTGGAGATATATACAAAATCATCAATAATTACATTATCCCCGATTTCAACAAGTTCAGGATATCTTATCCGGACTGTCTTGCCGATTATTACATTCTTTCCAATAGATTTTAGCTGGTTTAAATCAAAGAAAATATTTTCATTCATAATATTCTATTTTATATTCTCTAACCAAAAATCGAGCATTTCATCCATTAGAGTTTCAAAAGTATATTCGGGCTGCCAGTTAAAAGTCTTTTTTAATTTAGTGCAGTCGCCTTTTAAATAGGTAAGTTCCTCAGGACGCATATATCTTTGATTTTGAGTTACAAATTCTTTATAGTCCAAATCCAGTTTAGAAAAAACATATTCAGTCATTTCTCTTACTGAATGGGTTTGTCCTGTAGCCACAACAAAATCATCCGGGGTATGATGATTAATTATCATATGCATTGCTCTTACATAGTCTTTAGAATGTCCCCAATCCCTAAATGAATCCATATTTCCGAGTTCTAAGTTTTTTATTTTACCCTTTTTTATTAACACGGCTCCCTTTACTACCTTACTGGTAACAAAATTACTTCCCCTTCTTGGAGATTCATGATTGAAAAGAATTCCATTAAAAGCATTAAGTTTATATGAATTTCTATAATTATGAGTAATATTATACGCATAAACCTTCGCACATCCGTAAGGACTTACGGGTTTAAAAGGAGTTGTTTCCCTTTGATAGCCATCTTCATCTACTGAAGTCCCAAACATTTCTGAAGAACTAGCCTGATAGTATTTTGCTTCCGGACAGGAGTTTCTATATGCTTCGAGCATATTTAACGCACCCAATGCATTGACTTGCGCTGTAAACTGGGGTATATCATAACTTATCCTAACATGGCTTTGCGCGGCAAGGTTATAAATTTCATCCGGTTTTATTTTCTCTAATAATCTTTCTATGCCAGATACATCAAGAAGATCACCATAATATACATTTAAGTTTTCCCTGACAAAATTAATTCTGCTTTGTTGATGTTCGGGAATTGAATTACGACGAATGATTCCATAAACCTCATAACCCAATTCAAGGAGATATTCTGTTAAATAACTTCCGTCCTGTCCTGCTATCCCGGTAATAAAAGCTTTTTTTGCCATAAATCATTAATCCTTATTTTCTAAAAATACTTTATCTAACTGCTGACCCATGTAAGGTCCCGTCTTATACTCATAAACAATTGTATCTTCTTCAAGGATTAAGTAGTTGTGACCGCCTCTGAATGTCATTGAACAATCACCAGGGTACAGAATTGGTTCTGCAATAATTTTATCATCCAAATCATATAGAATACACTTTACACTTCCTTTAATAACCAACCAACTTTCCTGAGCAATATCGGTTTTTTTTTCTAAAATAATATGTTTATGCGCTTTAAATGTCTGCCCTTTTTTCATCTTGATGCTTGCAAGTTGTAAAAACTCTTCATCGGGTGAAATATTAGTCCTTCCTTCAACTTCACTTAGACGGTAAACAAGATGCAGTAATTTTGGGGGTTCAATTTTAGAATAAATTTTTATCATACTATCCTCGAAGTTTTAAAATAAATTTCAATCTTCTTGAAGCAATTGTTCTATCAATGTGAGCAACTTTCATAAAGTTAGGGCACATTCCAACTATAGATATAATTTTCTTCATACGTTATTTATTCTAGATTCTGTGCCAAAAAGGGAAGGAAAAATTGGCCTTTATTATATAGAATCCTATGCCTGTAATTAAATTAGAATAGATTACAAAAAATTTCAGAAATTTACATTTTTATACAGCTTCGCACTTTCGGTCACATGTGATTTATTAAAAAATCTAATCTATAACCGTCGAAAAAAAGTTATTTTCTAATCTTTCTATATTAAGCGTAAAAATAATAAATTCAATGATATAAACCGAAAGAATCGTTGTGATTTGGGGTCAGTGTTAAATAATATCCTGGGATTTTGTTACTTTTTACTAATTTTTTCTTTTATGAAATGGTTTAATAGCTTAATTTAGCATGATTTTATTTATCCTTTATTATTCTTAATTGTGATTATATGAAAAAAATATTGTCTGTTGTAGGTGCCAGACCTAATTTCATGAAAATAGCTCCTATTCATAAAGCATTTTTGAGTTTTCCTCAAATATATTAGAAAAGGAGAATCCTGAGGCGGGGCACGAAGGTGTAGGGTTCTTCTATCTTTGAAAAACTAAAACTGTTTGAAGATTATATTATCAGAAAGGGTGATTTTTACTGAACCGGTGGGATATATTGACTTTTTAGCTCTTACTATTGTTGAAATTTTGATTGGGTAGTTCAGAAGTAACATTCCCCCCCCCCATTCAAAATTCAAATTTTCTTTTTTCCAGATAATTACGAATATCATTAAGATACTTTTCTAAATCAGGTTTTTTCTCAAACAAAGTATTTAATTTTTCCTTATTATATCTTCTTTATTTATGCGCATTCTTAAAAATATATCTTTCTGTATTCATCTTTTTTTGGAATATAATTACTTAAATATAATAAAAAGGCGGGAATATGTCTTCTCTACTCGGCTTATAGTAACCCATTATTAAGCATAGACTCCATTCTCATCAATTTGCTTTTTTAAGTATTGATTCATCGATTTTCTGATTACTACCAAATGTTTGTGTCTGTGAATCTCTTAGACATTTTTTGGAATTACTAAGAATTCTTCAATCTTTGAAAAACTAAAACTGTTTGAAGATTATATAGATTTTGGTTGACTTATTAAATCTCCTAATTGAGCGGACGTCATAAATTCTATATCGGGCCATCTTCTGAGCATTTCTGAGAAAAGTGTTTTGAAGAGAGGTAAATTCCGGTCCCGATTGGATTGGTCAATAAATCCAATAAAATTCAGCCGGTGTGTGCTAATAGATGCAGGTTTGTGCCATCTGAAAGCGTTATCAATTCCATGGAGACAATAATTTACCCAATCAAAGTTTTCATTTAGGCTTGGTTCAAAATAACAACTCCTGACAAGGTAATATTGCTGATGGTTGTTAATTTGCCCTAAATAATGATACCGCCTTTTATATTTTATTTTACCGGGCGAATGAGCGGGTTCTGACTGAATGAAACTACCTTTTAAATATCTTACACCGGAATCATAAAGCACAGGTTCTAACCAGCTACTCCATGTATTAGATGGCGCAATAAAAGAGACTGACCTAAAACCATAAATCTGTTCAAAAAGGTTTAGTCCTTCTTCAACTATAAGTTTAAGATTAATTTTTTCTTCTTCAAAATCATAATCCAGGCCTGCCAAATAGTTGCTTCTCAACCCTTTTTCATTATCTGTACTTATACCAAATAATCCTAAATCAAAAGCCAGGCGGGTTTCTTTTAAATTCTCTTTCAGAGCTTTCATCCAGCGGTTAACATTTACATGTTCTCTTCCGTGAAATTGAGGATAGATGAGTTTTTTTGTGATCCCTTCCTGCAATAATTTAAATGAATTTGCATGCTTTGGGTATCTTTTAAAGGTTTCAGTAAATAACTCATAGTGGTATTCCTGAAAATCTGAAGCCCTTATTTTTTCAAAATCAGGATTAACCATTACACAATTTGCTGTAATGACCGGAGAATTGCCGTTTTTATCTTTAAAGGCAGACAATACTTCTAAAAGATTTGTTAAATCATCTTCACTTTCTAATGAATCGTACTTGTTGTAAGGCTCCTCATCTACTCTAACACCGGCTTTTATTAACAATTCATGTACCTCTTTTGAGGGCATACGGATACTTCCCCAATCATCGGACTCTATAACAACTATTTTGCGTTTGGTTCTCCAACCAAAAACATTTTGTATATTATCGATAAATGTTTTTTTGAGTTCAGGTATTATCAATGCTTTTTAATCCTTTTTTTGATGCCTTTTGGGAGAAAATATTGTAACAGCCAGAATTATAAGAAACGGTTCTGCGGGAACTGTAAATCTTGTGTTTGAAAAAAACATTGTATGGATAAGGGTGATGGATATTGCGGGGAGGATAAGCAGAAAAGGAATTCTCTTCGACCCGGATTTCATATAGCCATAAATTCCTAATATCAGTAGAGGGAATCTTAACCCCACTAGTATCCTGAAGATGAAACGATCACGAAATCCATCTGCTACTGAGGGAAGAAATCCCCAAAGATTCCAGAATGAATGAATCCGGCCAGTAAAGAATTGAACCGGGGAAGAGATCATATAATTAAAATAGGCTGTTATACCCTGAATTTTTGAATATGATGGATTGTAGCGTTCATTTATTGTCACATAAATATTATGTGTGAAATTCCTGCCTAATGTGAAATTGCCTGATACGATATACCCCCAAAACATCAATAACAATGGGATTATTAAAAAGGATAAGAGCCACGTTATACCTTCTCTCCTTTTATGGTTGAAAAACAGATATAAAAAGAATAAGAACGGGACGAATACCAGAGTCGTTCTTATTATAACAGCAAATCCCAGGGCTAACCCGAAGTATACCAGTTTTTCTTTTTGAAACAGATAAACAGCTAATGCGAGAAAGAATGTAACGGGTACTTCGGTTAAAATGTAATGCACATAGTTAACCTGGGTGGGATAGAATGTAAGGGCTGCTGCACAAAGTAATGCGGTATATAAGTTTCCGGTAAGGTTTTCTGCAATTAAATAAACAAGCAGAACGGTGAACAAAGATAGTATTATGTTCAACCAAAGAAGTCCATACTCGAGAGGAGAGAACATAGAAACTATGAGAATTATAAGGGGGTATCCGTTAGGGAAATAATTATTATACCCGCCATTTTTAAGGATTTCCGCCTGCAATATATAATTATGCGAATCAATAGTGTAATGTGGCATTCCTGAATAAGTAGCAGCAATTATTCTAACAAAAAATGCTATTATTAATAAAAACAGAAGGGTAATGTTTTTTATGTAAAAATCAGCCGGTTTTGGAGATGAGATCAAAACTTAATTTCTAATTGTTAATAAAAAATGAAATATATTAAAATAATCCCAATTTTGTGTCCATTATGATACAATTTTCACATTTCATATTTGGAAAACACATTTTATAAAGAGTCGGAGATATTGGTGTACTGAGTCGCTCATCTCTCGATCATCTCATACTCATCTCATATTCATCTTTCGTGTATAATTCCGGGGAAATAATAAAAAATATCTTATATAGTACTTAGGTACATTTTTGAGAAAAGTGAGAAAAAATAAAAAAAATATATTTTTCTCACTTTTACGGATTTTGTACCTAAGTACTATATGGGATTAATTATTTTTTAGTAATTTTCCATCTTCAAACATTGAGAATAAAATGAAGCCGGTTTATGCCCTAAAAGATGCGAATAATATTACCAGAAAGATTTTGCTTGATATGGCTTACCTGGCGGAACATAAGCAAATAAGATTTTTTAAATACCTTTATGAAGATGGGCTTTATTTCCTTTTTTCCGGTGATAAGAAAAACCCGGGAAAGATAGAGAAATATTTCCTTACCAGGGATAAAATTAAGAAAGAAGATGGGGATTACTTGTTTTTTGAGTTACCTTATGGTTGTACTTTTGTTTGAAAAAAATTACCTGGGATTTTCCCTTGCCTTTCTTTTATAATATTCTTAAATAAGTGCCGAAGTTTTAGGAGATTTATGAAATTTAAATTTGCCCTTACATTTTTCATCATTTTACTTTTAAATATTTCCATTTCCAGCCAAAATACATACGATTTTCTCCGGCTTGATATGAGTGCAAGAGCTGCCGCTTTGGGCGGAACGTTTGTAAGCAATACAGATGATCCCAACGTTATTTTCTATAATCCGGCAGGACTTA
>OCZT010004864.1_pt1 | contig 13470 bp, 10 predicted proteins | sample 1539031 | NCBI WGS metagenome assembly OCZT01 (sample SAMEA3539308, study PRJEB22396) | soil metagenome | biome: tundra; feature: field; material: soil | place: USA | collected 2010-05 | depth 0.15 m | reverse complement strand
CTACGAGATGCTTCGCCGTCACCCGCAGATCTTCATGCCCGACCTCAAGGAGCCCCGTTGGTTCGCCAGCGACCTGCGTGCGCGCTTCCAGCCCGACGCGCAGGGCGGCGGACGCCCCCCGCTGGTGCCCCAGACCTACGACGAGTACCTGGCGCTGTTCGACCCGGCCACGCCCTCGCAGCGCGTGGGGGAGGCCTCGCCGTCGTACCTGCGCTCGCGCACCGCCGCCGGCCTGATCGCGGAGGCTCAGCCGGACGCCCGCATCATCGCGGTGCTGCGCGAGCCGACGAGCTTCCTGCGCTCGATGCACCTCGAACTCGTGCAGAACCACATCGAGACCGAGAAGGACTTCCGCGCCGCGATGGCCAATGAGGTGATCGCGCCGGCCGCCGGCGAGGCGGACCCGGCGGGCGGGGCTCCGATCCTCCGCTACTCCGACCGGGTGCGCTATGTCGAGCAGCTCGAGCGCTTCAGCGCCGTGTTTCCCCCCGAGCAGATGCTCGTGCTCATCTACGACGACTTCAGGAGTGACAACGAGGCGACCGTGCGCAGGGTGCTGCGCTTCCTCGGCGTCGATGACAGCCTCCCGATTGCTGCGGTCGAGGCCAACCCGACCGTGCAGGTGCGCTCGCTGCGACTCGACCGGCTGGTCCACTCCCTCTACGCGGGCAGCGGGCCCGTCTCGCGCGCGCTGAAGGCGACGATCAAGCTGCTCACGCCGCCGAGCTGGCACGGCGAGGGCTTTCAGTCGCTGCGGCGGCGGATGGTCTACGGGGCGCCGCCTTCCGTCGATGAGGCGTACATGCGTGAGCTGCGCCCGCGCTTCGAGGCGGAGGTGCGGTCGCTGAGCCGTTACCTCGACCGCGACCTCATCTCCGAGTGGGGTTACACGGACGCTCCCGCCGACAGCTGAGAGCGGCCGGGTCCCGGCACGCTCTCGGTGGCGCGCATGGGCGCTGGTCGAAGCCCGGAGCGGTCTGAGCGCCCGATCTCGTCGGTTAGACTCGGTTCATGAGGGCGTCTGCCGAGTCATCGACGGCCAGCGCCGCGCACGGCGGCTCGGGCGCCGAGGCGGCGCCGCACCCCTTCACGATGCCGGACTTCTTCATCGTCGGGCACGCCAAGTGCGGGACCACGGCCCTCTACCGGATGCTCCGCGGGCATCCGCAGATCTTCATGCCCGAGATGAAGGAGCCCCTGTACTTTGCAGGCGACCTGCAGGCGCGCTTCCAGCGGGGCACGGGCCCGGCGCTGCCGAGCTCTCCCGAGGAGTACTCCGCCCTGTTCGCCGGCGCGCTGCCCGGACAGCGCGTGGGGGAGGCATCCTCGTCCTACCTGTGGTCAGCCGTGGCGGCCAAGCGGATCGCCGAGCTGCGGCCCGACGCCCGCATCATCGCGATCCTGCGCGAGCCCGCGAGCTTCCTGCGCTCGCTTCACCTGCAGCTGCTGCAGAGCCACATCGAGACCGAGAAGGATCTGCGCCGAGCGATCGAGCTGGAGGGGGCCAGGCGCGAGGGCAGGCATATACCCAGGCGATCCCCGCGGCCCCAGGCGCTGCTCTACTCCGAGCGCGTGCGCTACGTCGAGCAGTTGCGGCGGTATCACGCGGTGTTCCCCGCCGAGCAGGTGCTCGTGCTCATCTACGACGACTTCAGGCGCGAGAACGAGGCGACGGTGCGCCGGGTGCTGCACTTCCTCGGCGTGGAGGAGACCGTGCCGATCGCGCTCGCCGACGCGAACCCCACGGTGCGCATGCGCTCGCAGCAGCTCGACGATCTCGTGACGGCCGTATCGGTGGGACACGGCCCGCTGTCGCGGGCCGTCAAGCGGACCGTCAAGACGCTCACGCCCAAGCGCGTTCGCAGCGGCGCGCTCGAGCTGGCGCGCAGCCGCGTCGTCTACGGCGAGGAGCGGCCGGCCGATGAGGGCATCATGCGCGACCTGCGGAGCCGCTACGAGCCGGAGGTGCGGGCGCTCGGCGACTATCTCGGCCGCGACCTGGCGGCGCTGTGGGGCTATGACGACCTCGGCTGAGTCGCGGGCCGAGACCTCGCATATCCCGCTTGGGTTCGCGTGGCGCGCCGCCGCGGCGCGCGCACAGGCGGAGGTGCTGCCGGCCGGACGGGTCCACGTGTCGTGCTCGGCGGCTCCTGGGGCGGGAGGGCTCGGACGCCATCTGCAGGAGATCCTTGATGCGCTGTCGCGGCGCGGGCTCGACCCGACCTGCAGCTGCGGTGTCGCGCCGGCCTCGGCGTCCGGACCCGGCGCATCCAGGATCCGCGCGCGCACCCTGGGCGCTGCGCTCGCGATCCCCGCGCGCGTCTCCCCGTCCTGGCGGGCGCTGCGCGCCAGCGTCGTCTTCGACGCCCGCTCCGCCGCGCGGCTGCCGGCGGCGGACCATCTGATCGCATTCAACGGACAGGCGCTGACGCAGCTGCACGCCGCCCGTCGCCGCGCCTACGACTCGACGGCGCTGATGTCCGCGAACGCGCACATGCGCAGCGTGGTGGAGCGCCACGCGCTCGCGCACCGCCAGTACCCGCTCGAGCCATCGTGGGCGACCCGGCTGCTCCGGCGCAACCTGCGCGAGTACGAGCAGGCCGACCGCATCTATGTCTCATCGCTCTATGCGCGCGAGTCGTTCCTGGCTGAGGGCTTTGCCGAGGAGCGTCTACCCGTGTTCCCCCTGACGCCGGCGTCGCGCTACCAGCCCGATCCGCGAAGTCGGGCCGAGGGAACCTTCGACATCGTCTACGTCGGCGGGCTGTCGGTGGCCAAGGGCGTGCCGCTGCTGATCGACGCCGTCAGCCGGCTGGCGTACCCGGACCTGCGCCTTCGCCTCGTCGGCGGCCCGCAGACGCGCGGCATGCGTCGCTACCTGCGCCGGGCCTGTGCTGCGGACTCGCGAGTCGCAGTGCTGCCGGGAGATCCGTTGCCGCACCTGCTCAGCTCGCGTCTGCTCGTGCACGCGACCTACAGCGACGGCTTCGGCTACGCGCCCGCGGAGGCCATCGCCTGCGGGCTGCCGGCGATCGTGAGCGAGGACACGGGCATGAAGGAGCTGATCGAGCCGGGGGGCTCCGGGCTGGTCCTGCCGACGGGGGACCTCGCCGCGCTCACCGAGGCGATCGACTGCGTCTACCGCGGCGAGATTCTGAGTGTCTGAGAGGGCGCCAAGCCCGCCACGGGACGCGCCGGAGGCGGTGCTCCCGCTTCCAGCTGCGGCGCGCAACGGTGCTCGCGCCGAGGGTACCCTGCCGATCCGGGCTGCGGTCGTGGGCTTGTCGGTCAGCGCGACCTGCGGCATGCGGGCCCACGCGAGCATCCTCGCCGGAGAGCTGCTGAACCATGGCGTCTCCTGCAGCGACCACTGGTTGATGCGCGCCGAGGACTCTCTTGCCGGAGGCCGCTCGGAGATCGAGCGGTGGACCCGTGCCCTCACGCGGGAGCTCGCGTCGGAGCGTCCGGACGTGATCCTGCTTCACTACTCGGTCTTCGCCTACTCCCACCGAGGTTTTCCCGTCCACGTCCCCCGGGTCGTTGCGGCACTTCGCAGGAGCGGGATTCCGGTGCTCGCGTTCATGCACGAGATCGCGTTTCCGCGAGGGCTCGGGGGCGCGCGCGGCCGCGCGTGGGCGCTGACCCACCGCCTGGTGCTCCCGGGCCTGATGCGCGCCTGCTCCGCGGCAGTCGTGACGACCGACTTCCGCGGGCAGTGGCTGGGCACACGCCGCTGGCTGCCGCGCAGACCGATCGGTCTCGCCCCCGTCTTCTCGAACCTCCCGCCGCCCGCCGCCAGATCTGCAGGAGGCGGCCCGGTGGCCCTCGGGTTGTTCGGCTACTTCTGTGACGGGGATCGCATCTCGCTCGTGCTCGATGCCGTGGCGCGGCTCCTCGAGCGTGGCAACGAGCTCGAGCTGCGTCTGCTCGGCGCCCCCGGGCGCGACTCCGCGCTGGCCGAGAGCTGGCTGGCGGCGGCGGACGCGCGCGGTCTCGCCGCGCTGCTCAAGTTCGAGGGCCCGCTCCCTGCGCAGGAGCTATCCGATGCGCTGGCGGCATGTGAGCTGCTGCTCTTCGCCGATGCCCCGGGTCCGACCTCACGCAAGGGCACGCTCGCGGGATCCCTTGCGTCGGGCAGGCCCGTGATCGCACTCGACGGCCACCGCACCTGGCCGGCGCTGATCGAGCACGAAGCGGCGGACATCGTGGCGCCGACGGCGGAGTCGCTCGCGCGGGCAGTCGCTGAACTGCTCGCGGACGATGCAGCGCGCGAGGCGCTCGGAGCGCGCGGGTGCGGCTTCGCCGAGCGGCACATGGGCGTCGAGCTCAGCGCCCGGGTCGTCGCCGAGATGCTCGCGTCCGTGCTCGGCCACTCGGATCTCGCCGACCGCTCGACCGGGCCCCTGCACCCGCGCAACCATCTAGGCGCCCTGTGACTTCCAGAAGGTCCGTGCCCGCCCGTAGGCGTGGCCGAGCCCGGCGACATGGTTGGCCGGGGAGAAGCGTGCGGCGACCATCTTCCTTCCCGCCTCGCCCATTGTCCTCTGGCGTTCGGGATCGGCGAGCAGCTCCTCCAGTGCGCGAGCCAGCCCAGCGGCATCACCGGGGCGCACCGCCAGCCCCGTCACCCCGTCGTCCAGCCAATCGCCGATGCCGCCGGTCGCGCTCGCGACAACGGGTCGGCCCGACGCCAGCGCCTCGATCCCGACGAGCCCGAAGGGCTCGGGCCACACCGACGGCACGACCACGACGGACGCTTCCGCGAGCTCCTGCGCGAGCGCAGCGGCGTCGAGCCAGCCCCGGAAGTGGAAGCGCTGCTCGACTCCGTGGCGCCGCGCGAGGCTGCGCATCGAGTCCAATCGCCACCCCGTCCCGCAGATCACGAACTCGGCGTCCACATCGCGGGCTGCGCGGATGAGCACGCGCACGCCCTTCGGCGCCACCACCCGGCCGCCGAACACGACCCGTCGCCTGGTCTCGTGGCCCGATCCCGAGCGCGGCTTCATCGTGCTGAACAGCGGCACGATCGCGCGGCGAGCCACGGAGTTGGTGGAGAGGTGCCGGTCCATCGCGGTGGAGTAGGAGATCGCGAGGTCGGCTCCGCGCAACGCGGCCAGGCCGCGTGTGGCCTGGCGGTAGGCCGCAGGGAGCGTCTGCGGCCGGCGCGTGTGGGCGCAACCGCGCAGCAGCAGGTTGGGCCAGCAGCCTGGACCGTGGGCCCGATCGCACTCTTCGCCCGGGCGGAAGTAGTGAACCCCTGATGTGCACGCGATGTAGCCGTGCGCGCTCATCACAACGGGGGCGCTGCGGCGCAGGTGAGCGATCAGCTCAGGGTCGTCGACCTGATGAATGTGCACGACGTCCGGGGGTGATGCCAGCGACTCGCCGAGTCGCGCCTCGACGGGAGCCTCGCGCTCGAACAGCCGAGGACGCACGCTGACCTCCACGCCGGGGATCGGATTGCCGGTATCGACGAGCGCCGTCAACACCCTGACGTGCATCCCGTGCTCGGCGAGCGCGGCGGCGCTCGCCTGCACGTGGGCCGCCACGCCGCCGTCGCGTGTCCAGCGCGGCAGCATTATCAGCACCGAGCCGCGATTCATGTGAGTTGCTGGGCATCAGCCGGCGGGGCGATCGCGTGGAGGGGTCGGATCGGGCGTCGCCGAGACATACGACCGCGGACCATATCGGGGGTGCCCGCGGTAACTCAAGCTCGCCCTCCCGAGGGTTCCCGGGGCGCGGCGGAGCGACGCGACGGCCGCCGCCGGGGGTCCGGAGCCAGGCGCTCCGGTGCGCTGGACGCCGACAGCCGTCTGGTAGGTTTGGCCCGCGATGGGGGAGCGCTCGACTACAGGGTCAGCCGGTCGCGGACCCTCCCTCTCCCCGCCCAGCCACCGCACGAAGGTCATCTACGTGATGGGCGCGGGACGCAGCGGCAGCACGATCCTCGGTGTCGCACTAGGCAACTGCGCGGGGATCTTCTACGCGGGCGAGCTGGACAAGTGGCTGCTGATGTCCGGCGTCTCGATGGCGGAGCGCGATCAGGACGCGAACCCCCGACCGGAGGAGGGCACGGGCATGTGGCGCGAGATACGCGAGGAGATCGCCGACGCCGGCCCGCTGTTCGGCCGCGACACGCGCCGCTGCATCGAGCACTCCTCGGCCCTGTTCCGCGTCGACAAGTGGTCGGAGCGCAAGAGCCTGCGCGGCAGCTACCGGCGGCTGACGGGCGCACTCTACGGCTCCATCGCTCTCCACACCGGCGCGAGCCACATAGTGGACAGCTCACACTTTCCCCTGCGCGCGCGCGAACTGCAGGAGATGACGGACGTGGATCTCCATCTCATCTACCTCGTGCGGGATCCGCGTAGCGTGGTGGCCTCGTGGGGTCGCCGCGGGCTTCCCGAGCCGAGCTTTCCGATGCTCACTACCAACGCCTACCTGTGGTTGACGCATCTGCTCTCGGTGCTCGTGTTCCTCAGGCAGCCGCGCGATCGCCGCCTGTTCGTGCGCTATGAGGGGCTGGTCGCCGACCCGGCGCGCGTCGTGGGAGAGATACTCGAAATGAGCGGCTCGGAGGCCGCGCTGCCCGACTTCGCGGCGCTCAGCACAGGGACGCCCTACCACGGCAATCGTCTGATCCTCTCACCCACCGTTTCGCTCAATCCGACGGCGTCCGCGCCGCCGCCCGCCTCGCTCGTGACGAGCATTCTGCAACTTCCCTGGCGAGTCGTCTTCTCCCGGCTGCGCCCCGCGGCGGGCGGTTGAGAGTCCGCCTCGGCGACGCGCTCGGCAGGTCAGAGGGCCGAAGCCCATACGGTAGACTCGGCGCGCGATGACGCCCGCAGCCACCAGCGAGGGCGCCGGGCCATCGGCCGCGGCCGTGAGCGCGCGTCCGCGGGTGATCTACGTGATGGGGGCGAGCAAAAGCGGCAGCACGATCGTCGGCGTCACCCTCGGCAACTGTTCGGACATGTTCCTCGCGGGCGAGCTGGAAACGTGGTTGGTGAACTCGGGCACGCCGGCGCTCGGCGGCCTCGAGCGGACGAGGTTCTGGAATGGCGTGCGCGAGGATGTGGAGGGTGCCTCGGAGCTCTTCGGCGATCAGTCCCAGCGCAGCCTGGAACGCGCCTCCTCGCTGCTTCGCCTCGACATGTGGTCGCTGCGGCGGCGACTGCGCGCGCCCTTCCGCCGCATCACCCAGGACCTCTATCAGGCGATCTCGCGGCGCTCGGGTGCGCGCTATGTCATCGACACATCTCATCTGCCGCTGAGGGCATTTGAGTTGCAGGCGCTCGGCGGCATCGATCTGTACCTGATCTTCCTCGTGCGCGACAGGGAGAGCATCGTCGCCTCACACGCGCGGCATCTGAAACGGCACGAGGCCCGCGAGCGCCGGCGCCTGTTCGTGACCTCCAACGTCAACCTCTTTGCGACCTACCTCCTCTCCACCGTGGTCTTCGCGCGCCAGCCAAGCGAGCGGCGCATGCTCCTGCACTATGAGGACTTCGTGGAGAACCCCGAGGCGGTCCTCGGCGACATCCTCCGCCGCGTCGGTTCCGAGGCCACGATCCCGGATCTCAGCTCGCTCAGCACGGGTATCCCGTTGCGCGGCAATCGCTTGCTGGGCTCGCCCACGGTCGCCCTGAAGCGGGAGGTGCCCGCGGCCCATCGCAGCTCGCGCCTGACGCGGATCCTTCAGCTGCCCTGGGAGCTCGTGCTCTCGCGCCTGCAGCCGGTCGCCGGCGCCGGGGGCGCCCGCGGTGCGGCCCCGGCGGATGGGACGGCCTAGCGTGCCGTCCCGTGCCGCAGCTCTCGGGCACAGGGCCGTCGCCGTCGCCTCGCGCAGGCTCGGCAGGCCAGAGCTGCTCAGCGCAGTGGATGCGTCGACCAGGCAGGCGGAGCAGGAGGCGATCGGAATCCGCGCGGTGATCGCCTCGAGCCTGGGCGCCACCGGAACCTACGTGGACGTGGGCACCAATCGCGGGCAGGTGCTCGCCGAGGCCGTGCGGATCGCCCCGGAAGGGCATCACGTTGCGTTCGAGCCGATCCCGCGCCTGCGCGCGGAGGTGGTCCGGGCGTTTCCCCGCGTCGACTGCCGGGAGCTGGCACTCGGCGCGCGCAGCGGGGTCGAGGAGTTCTGCCACTTCACCCAACTGGACGGCTGGAGCGGGCTGCGGCGGAGCCCCGAGGTCAGCGACGAGCGCGGTCGGCCCGAATACATCTCGGTCACCGTCTCCACGCTCGACGCCGAGCTCGACGGCCTCGCGCCGAGACTGATCAAGATCGACGTCGAGGGCGCGGAGCTGGCCGTGCTGGAAGGCGGCAGATCGCTGCTGGGCCGCGCGAGGCCGCAGTTGATCGTCGAGCACGTGGCGGCCGCGGCCGCGCTTTACGGCGCGAGCTCGGAGGCGCTGTGGGATCTCCTCGACGGGCTCGGCTACCGGGTCTTCTCGGTCACCGGCGCGGGGCCGTTCGGGCGCTCGAGCTTCGGCCGCGACCCGGACGTCGTGAACTGGCTGGCCACGCCGGCCGACCGGCCTTGATGCGGGTGCCCGCCCCCGGCGAGCTCGCGCGCGAGCTATACCGCAGGGGCAGGCGAACCGGAGGCAGCCGCGAGGAGCGCAGCTTCAGAACCGCGATGCGCGCGGATCCCGCCGCGCCCGGGCTGGTGCTCTCGCCCCACCTCGACGATGCCATCCTGAGCTGCTGGAGCGTCGTCGCCTCTGCGCGCGCGGTGAACGTCGTGAACGTCTTCGCCGGTTCCCCCTCGCCTGGGCGGCTGACCGTCTGGGACGCGATCACCGGCGCTGAGGACTCTGCGGCGCGCGTCCGCGAGCGCATCGCGGAGGACCGCGATGCGCTCGCCCGCGCCGCGCGCACGCCGGCGAACCTGACACTGCTGGACGCGCAGTACCGGAGGCCCCCGGCTCCAGGCCTCGCCGAGCTGGACGCCGCGGTCACGGCCGTCGTGGACAGCGCCTCGCGCGTGTACGTGACCTCCGGCGTCGGCGCTCACCCCGATCACCTGCTTGTGCGCCGCTACGGGCGCATGCTGCTGCGCCGCGGCATCCCCGTGACCGTCTACCTCGAGCATCCCTACTGCGTGCGCCACGGCTGGCCTCCCTGGGTGGACGGCGGCGCCCCCGAGCCCAACCGCGATGTCGACGCCTACTGGCGCTCGTTCCTCGACGAGGTGCCCGAGATGCCGCCGCTGCGCTCCGGGCACGTCGAGCGCCTCGAGGATGGGGTGGCGGCCGCCAAGCTCGAGGCGATGTTGTGCTACCGCACGCAGATGCCCGCGCTGGACTACGCCGCGCGAGGCGTGCTGAGCGACCCGGGCATCCATCGCTACGAGGTCAGCTGGGAGCTGCGCGCGGTCTGATCAGCTGCCGTGGTAGTCGATGGTGAGTAGGCGGGGGTAGTCGGTTGCGGCTATTTCGAATGTTGCGGTGTTGCCTTCGCGGGTGAGGATGTGTGCGGGGGTGTTGGCGTTGCGGAGTGGGTCGTAGGCGCTGACGGTTGGGGGTCGGGTGGTTTCGGGGAGGTTGGCGAGGGTGATGCGGAAGTTCTCCTGGGGGAGGTCGAAGCGGGTGATGTCGGTGGCGGTGGCGGCGGGGTCATAGAGGGTGAGCAGGTCGCGTGTCATGACGTAGACGGGGATGACGAAGCGGGTCGGCGAGGATTGGAATGGGAAGACGGCGAGGACTTCGCGGTCGTAGAGGTTGGGGTGTGCGGCTGTGCCGTCGCCTTTGAACTGTGCGTGGTTGCCTTCCTGGGCGATGGAGATCAGTTTCAGTTGGCGAGGTGTGCCAGTGGGTCCGGGGCCGGTGAAGTGGGCGAGCATGTTGCGGAAGCCGCTCATCGTTTCTCCGCCTGCGGCGTCACCGGGGTATGTGCCGGGGTGGGTTTCCATGGCGCTGAAGAAGCCTTCGTTGATCAGGCTCAGGTGTCCGGGGCCGGCTTTGAAGAAGTACTCGCGGGTCATGCCCTTGCTGACCATCGAGACGAGGCTGCGCAGCAGCGCCTTGGCCTGGAAGTGAGCGTGGTCGCCGGCCGTCAGTTGCGCGCCGGGGAGTGGCGTCACCCCATCCGGACCCATGATCGTGCCCCTACCGGGATCCAGGTTGTACTCCGTCATCCACACCTGCTTTGGCTGCTGATGGGGCGCCGCGACCGTCCGCCCATGCGGCATGCCGTAGATGGCCGTCTGGAAGGGCGCCAGGTCGCGTACGATCGTGGCCGTCTGGACGCCCGTCAGGTAGAACTCGGGAAGCAGCGACTGATACCGCGGCACGAAGCGGGGCGTGAGGTCTTCGGCGCTCTTCGCGGGCCCCACCGTGTCGCGCCGGCCAAGAGCGTCGAGCGGCACGTTGCCGTGGCGCGCGCGAAAGGCTGACGGGAACGCCCTTGCCCCCGCGTAGAGATGCTTGCTCAGCGCGGTCAGCCCCGCTGGGGCGAGCGCGCCGGAGGGGAAGGGGGTCTGGCTGGCGAAGCCGTCGCTGACGCCGACCGCGGGCGAGATGTCGTGCTTCGGGTCGCGCACGTAGGCGACCGTGGCGGCGAGCAGCGCCTTCGTGACCTCCTTCGTGACGGCGTGGGTGCTGCCTTCGCTCGATCGGGCGTAGTAGTGCTCGGCGTTCAGGAACTGCGAGCCGAACGTGAGCTCGTTCCAGACCTCGAGGTCATAGCCACCCGCTCCGAACACGCTCTGGGCCTCCCTGGAGACCGTCCCCACGTAGCCGAGCCAGCCCGCCAGGGTGGCCTCGAACGCAGGGTTGGGAGACCCGTCGGCACGGGTGGGGGAGCTGAACGGTGGGTACAGAAGCGTCGTGGCCTTCAATTCCCCCGCCGCGAGCTTCACGGGGAGCGGCCGTGACAGTGTGGCCACATGGTTGGCGTCGACCCTCGTTATGAGGATGCCCGGGTTGCCAGAGAGCACGAGCGGCGTGAGGCCGCGCCTGGAGGCCGCGCGGCGTTCTTCGCGGTGCTGGCGTCTCTGGGCGGTGGTGCGCCTGGGGCGCGCAGGGAGGCGTTCGCCCTTGTGTCTGCGACGGCGGCGGGGCGCATGGAAGACGGCCGCGTCCAGGCCGGTCCTGCCCGGCACCACCTCGGCGGCGCTCGCCGCGCTGAGTCTCATGGTGCTCGCTCCCACGGGCGCGTCCGCGACAGTGGTGAGGATGATGCGCTTCGCGGGACACGGCGCGACGCTGTTGGCATCCAGCAGGATCAGCGGGCGCAGCCCGTTGTCGCGCAGAGCCACGAGCCGCGAGCGGATGTCTGCCTCGTGGAGGAACTTCGTGGGGTCGTTGTAGGACAGGGCGCTCCAGTTGAGCTCGATCCGAGCGAGCCGGAAGCCGCTTTCACGCAACAGCCTGGCCGTGTCCGGTGCGATGCTCGTCGTCGTGTTGAAGTTCACGCCGACGGCGTCGAGCAGGCGGGAGGCCGGCCACGTGTCCAGGTACGCCCGCCACGGCTGGAGCCAGAAGGAGCTCTTCCCGAAGCGGAGCTCCGTGAGATAGCGCGAGTCGATCGGCCCACCGGACCCGGCTGAGGCCGACGCCGCGGGCGAAGGCACGACGGAGGGGATCGCCGAGTGCTTCGTGCTCCTCGATGAGGAGCCTGCCAGAAGCGCGAACAGCACCCCGGCGAGCACGAGCAGCGCGGCACCGATCGCAAGTGCCGCCCGCACACCGCTCCGGTCGAGGCCGGCCCCGCCGGCGGGGCCGGCTCCGCGCGAGCCTCCGTCGTCGCCAGGGGAACTGGTCATCGCGCGATTGTAGGTCAGGGCGCGCGGCTCGCGAGGCGGTTGCGGCTAGCTGTCGCGCCGCGTTGCGGGGATCGCGACAAGGTAGAAGCGGCCGGCCGGCAGCGCGTCGCCGAGCGGGCGGAACTCGTCGCTCTCATCGTCTCCGACGTACAGGTCGAAGCCGTTGAAACAGTCGATGATCTCCTGCGGATGGCCGCCGTAGTCCGCCAGGTACTCGTGCACCTCGACCATGAAGCTGGTCGAGCCGTTGGCCAGAGTGTTGCCGGCGCCTTCCAGGACGTGGCCCTCGTAGCCCTCCACGTCCACGAACACGAGGTCCGGCGTTCCGTGCTCGGCGGCGAGCCCATCAACGGTCGCCGCGGGCACGTCCACATGGCCTTCGGCCGCCTCGCCCCCGATGCGGCCGTTGAGACCCTCGCTGAAGGAGATCACACCCTCCGACGCCGCCCCCGCCGCATGGACGACGATGAGGTTCTCCGCCTCGTTGAGCTCGCGGTTGCGCTCGGCCACGCGCGCGTTGTGGGGCTCGGCCTCGACGGCGATCACCCGCCCGGCCTCCCCGACCTTGTCGGCGAGCATCAGGGCGACGACGCCCTGATGGGCTCCGAGGTCGAGAACGGTCGCGCCGGGAACGAGCACGCCGCGCTCGCGCAGGAACCGGAAGACGGCGATCTCGTCCCAATCGTGGTCGTACCAGCCCGCTGCGAGGGGGTCTGCGAGGTGGATGCGCAGTGAACATCCGCCATAGTCGTGGGTCACGTCGTGAGGGTGGTAGCTCGTTATCAGAGAGGCCACCTTGTGCTGTCGATAGCGTCGGTAGAGCGGTCGCGGGACCACACGTCGGCCCATGGCCTTCACACGCGGCAGCATGCGCCTACCGTACCAAGTCGCCCGAGAACGGGTCCGGCTCGGGGCGTGTGCCCCGAGCCGGGTGACCCGCTCCCCACAAGACTCGCGAGATCAGCTGCCGTGGTAGTCGATGGTGAGTAGGCGGGGGTAGTCGGTTGCGGCTATTTCGAATGTTGCGGTGTTGCCTTCGCGGGTGAGGATGTGTGCGGGGGTGTTGGCGTTGCGGAGTGGGTCGTAGGCGCTGACGGTTGGGGGTCGGGTGGTTTCGGGGAGGTTGGCGAGGGTGATGCGGAAGTTCTCCTGGGGGAGGTCGAAGCGGGTGATGTCGGTGGCGGTGGCGGCGGGGTCATAGAGGGTGAGCAGGTCGCGTGTCATGACGTAGACGGGGATGACGAAGCGGGTCGGCGAGGATTGGAATGGGAAGACGGCGAGGACTTCGCGGTCGTAGAGGTTGGGGTGTGCGGCTGTGCCGTCGCCTTTGAACTGTGCGTGGTTGCCTTCCTGGGCGATGGAGATCAGTTTCAGTTGGCGAGGTGTGCCAGTGGGTCCGGGGCCGGTGAAGTGGGCGAGCATGTTGCGGAAGCCGCTCATCGTTTCTCCGCCTGCGGCGTCACCGGGGTATGTGCCGGGGTGGGTTTCCATGGCGCTGAAGAAGCCTTCGTTGATCAGGCTCAGGTGTCCGGGGCCGGCTTTGAAGAAGTACTCGCGGGTCATGCCCTTGCTGACCATCGAGACGAGGCTGCGCAGCAGCGCCTTGGCCTGGAAGTGAGCGTGGTCGCCGGCCGTCAGTTGCGCGCCGGGGAGTGGCGTCACCCCATCCGGACCCATGATCGTGCCCCTACCGGGATCCA
>OCZT010004863.1_pt1 | contig 13471 bp, 9 predicted proteins | sample 1539031 | NCBI WGS metagenome assembly OCZT01 (sample SAMEA3539308, study PRJEB22396) | soil metagenome | biome: tundra; feature: field; material: soil | place: USA | collected 2010-05 | depth 0.15 m | reverse complement strand
TGCGAAGAGCATTGCATAGGGCACACCATTGTCTAGCTATTTAAGGGACACTACACTAGCTGCACCCACCGACCAATGCCTATTGACGCTGCCGACGAACCCGGCTTTGAATGTGTCGGCATGAACTACACCATTCGAAGGGCCAACGCGGCGCCACAGCTTCTCGCGGAGTGGTCGGATCCCGTTTGGGAGCAGGCTGACCCCTTGGAGATTCAGCACTTCCGGACTGAAAGCAGCGATCACCACCCCCGAACGAGCGCCCGGCTGCTCTATGATGCGCTGGGCATTCACGGCATGTTCCGCGTCGAGGACCGCTACTTGCGCTGCCTGCGAACGCAATACCAGGATCCCGTCTGGAAGGACAGTTGCGTGGAGTTCTTTGCGCAGCCGATGCCGGAGCGCGGCTACTTCAACTTCGAATTCAACTGCGGCGGCGCGTTGCTTTGATACCACATCACCAATCCCGAGCGGACGACGGAAGGGTTCAAGGACTTCGACAAGGTGCTGGCCGCCATCGGGCAGACGATCCGGACCCGCTCCTCGCTGCCGCCGCGCATCGAGCCGGAGATGAAGGAGCCGGTGGTCTGGACGCTCGGTTTCTTCATCCCCTTCGCCCTCTTCGAACACTACCTCGGCCCGCTCGGCACGATCACGGGCCAAGTGTGGCGGGGCAACTTCTTCAAATGCGCGGAAGATAACTCACACCCGCACTGGGCCTCGTGGTCGCCGGTGGATGAGTTCAACTTCCACCGCCCGAATTGCTTCGGGACGGTGCGGTTTGCTTAGGCCGAGCCGGCTAGTTGGCCGCTGCGGCAGGGGCCTTCCGCTGGGCGAGCATCCACTCGAAGATCAGCTTGACGTCGTCGCCTGTCTTGATCATGCCCAGGGCAATCTTCGGAGCCGGCGGTTCGATCTTGTATGCCGTCATCTTGAGGTTTGTGGAGCCCGTGATCTTTAGCTTCTTGTCACCCAGCGGCAGCACATTGACTGTCATCGTGAGCTGGTTGGTTACGCCGGCGACGGCCAGGTCGCCCTTCGCTTCGAACACATAGGGAGCATCCTTGGCCTTGGCCGCTTCCTTTAGCGTAAGCTCCGTCAGGTGATACACGATGCGCTTGTTCTCAGTCTCGCGCATATGCTCCCACATGACCTCGTCCATCTTGTCGCTGTAAGCCTTGCCATCTTTTTCCACGCTCTTGAGCGAGCGCACCTGGATGAACACATCCCCCTTGGCCTCGACTTTGCCGGGCGTGACGGCCTGGCCGGGATCCAGCGGGAAATTGGCGCCCACCTCCAGCATGCCGCCGATGAAGGGGCTCTCCACCTGCCAGTCGTGGATGTTGGAAGTGCCTTCGATTCTCATCTTGCTGCCCGACCTTGCGGCCAAGGTGGTCGTCTGGCCGGCGGCCGGTAATGACACCATCGCCAGCAATAAAAGGGCGGCTGTTCTCGCAATCATTGTTCGTTGCTTCATGTTCGTATTGTTACATTGTTAGTTTGACCCATCAGGTTATGCAGTTGAAGGAGGTAAGACCCATCAACTCAATTCATACCACTCCGGTTTGAACTCGATCCGACTGGCGCTAAGGATGGCCTCGTTGGCTTTGACGGCGGTGACCACCGACTGAAAACCCTCCAGGTAGCCGGCGGCCGCCCGTCGCTGCACTTTGCCGAGTTGCTCCATCATTCCATCCACGTCGTCCGCGCCGTAGTTGGTCTTGTAATTCTCCGCCGCGGCGCCGAGGTCCACGGCGTTGCGCAGAAAGTTGCCTAGCGAGGAGAACAGCGGCATGGTGGTCAGCGGGTCAGGCAGAATCGGCTTCCCCTGCGCATCGACGGGCGGCGGCTTGCTTTGCCCAGCCGCCAGCGTGATGCCCGTCTCCTTGTAAAACGTGGTTTTGGGAGCATAGACTTCCCAGCCCAGTAGCGGGGAATCCACTTCCTTGAACATCCACGCCTTGCTCTCGCGCATCATGACCGCCGCGTCGCTGCCATACAGCACCTCGTATTCGCCCTCAAACGAGTTCGCCAGCGTGGCATCGTAGATCATCTGCACCCCGCCCGGGAATTCCAGCATCGCCTGGATGCTGTCCGGCAGGTCGCGGTCGTCCTTCCAAAACATGACCGAACCCCAGCCGGTCACAGCCTTCGGCAGGGCATTCAGCAACCAGCCCACATGGTCGATCTGGTGGCTGCCGACCTCCCCGATCAGCCCGAGCGAAGTCGCCTTGCTTAGCCGCCAGTTGAGCGCCTTCTCCCGCTCCGGGTTGGGCGAGGCAGTGCGCCAGCTTGTCTTCTTGTGCCACTGTGCCCGCGCCTGGACTGTCTTGCCCAACGCCCCTGAGCGGATGAACGGCAGCAGGAAGTTGGACTGCGGTTCTGACCGCATCTGCAGGCCGGCTTGGAAGACCAGGTGCTTCGCCGCTTTGGCGGCCAGCGCGATTTCCCGCGCGTCTTCGATGCTGCCGGCCAGCGGCGCTTCGCAATAGACGTGTTTGCCGGCTTTCAACGCCGCCAGCACTATCTCTTTGTGCTGGAATGTCGGTGTGGCAATGATGACCGCCGGGATATCTTTGTTGTCGAGAATGGTCTTGTAGTCGGCTGTCTGTACGGCGCCGGGCGCGGCGCTGGCCGTGCGCTTCAGGGAAGCTGCGTACGTGTCGCAAATGGCGGCGATGTCGGCCTCGATCGGCGGCGACGCCTGCGGCATCCGCCCCAAGGTGTTGATGATCTCGCGGCCCCAGGCGCCCAGGCCAATGACCCCGACCTTGATCTTTACCGCCGGGGCCTTGCTCTCAGCGGAAGGCTCCGCATTGGTTTGGCCGAACAGCTCCACGCCGCCCAGCATGGTCATCAGCGTCGCAACTGAACCGCCTCTCAGGAAATCCCGCCGGTTATATCCCAGCGCCTCATTCTCATTCTCGTTCATATAAATCAACGCACTTGCTTCAAATCCAGCACTCCCGACTTTGGACTCCGGACCTTGGCCTATTCGACCGCCGTCTTCTGCGGCTTGGCATTCATCTTCTCCAAGCCCAGCGCCCACTTAATCCCGCCCAGAATATGCTGCTGATAGGCCTCGGCCACTTCCGGCGAGTTCTTCCGATCCGGCCACTTCGGGTCCCACACATCTTCCCGATGGCCGAGCGACGTGTAGAACACGCGGCCTTTCCCGTATTCCTTGCACCAGGCGATCGGGTAATCCCCCGGCGTCTTGTCGTTGGGATGCTTGTCCAGAGTTAGCAGGCCGTGAACCTTGGTCCGATCGAAGTCCTTCATCTGGTAAATCTCATCGAACACCTCCCAATTGGCGGGCAGATGCTTGCAGATCGGGCATTCCTGGTCCTGGTTGATCGCGTCCACCTTGACTTGCGCGCCGTGGGCCTTGAAATGGGCGCCAATCATTTCGGTATAGCCTGGGAACCCGGGGAATGTATCGGTGGCGGCGTGCATCCCCACAAAACCCTTGCCGGACTTGATCCAATCCAGGAACGCCTGGTTGTCCGGCAGCGGCAAGTCGCCCGTCGTATTGGCGAAGATCACCGCGTCGTATTGCTTGAGTGCCGCCGGGCTCATCTTCTCCGCCAGCACTTCCTTGATCGCCGCATCCACCTTCGCGTTGTCCGGCTTGCCATCGTCACCCTTGAATTGCGGATCATTGGGCTCAACGCGCGCATACTCCACCGTGAACGCGCTGCTCTCTTTGGCAAGCTCGGCCAGGACCTTCTCGGCGGTTGGAATCGAGCTGTGCCGGAACCCTTTGGTCACCGTCACCACGAGCACTTTCTTGGGCGCGGCCTGGGCCGGCGCAGCCAAGCCGAAGGTGCAACCAAGGAGAATTCCAGCCAGAAACAACCTGCCTGATAGGGCGATGTCTAATGTCTTCATATATTTAATCGTGCTACGGCCCACGTATTAGTAAGTCGTGAGACTCGTTTCCCCATGATGAAATTCATTTTTCGTCCCCCGGTCAAGGCTTCTGTGGCAGTAACCGACCGGCCACAGTTCCCGGCCACGCTCGGCATTTGCTTGCGACTGCGAAGATTGCGGTGGTCCTGAAAAGCCATCTTCATGGCGCGAGCGGGGCATGGCACAGGCACGCCTCTTGCATTTGGCGCGATGGCCTCGACTCGCGGGGCCGCATGACCGGCTTGCCTTATTGATCAATCAGGACGAATTGACGTTTGCTGGGGTCGATCACCAACCGTTTACCGGCCGGCGGGACGGGCAGGGTCTTTCCGCTGAGCGCCAAGAATGCTGCCACCTCATTCGTTGAGGACGGCAAAGAACCACTACGCATCGCCACCACCGCAAGTGCGCGATTCAGTTCATCCAGGGAGGCGGCGTTTTCAGCCCCGGTCTTTTTCTGGCCACAACCAGCTACCAGACCCAGGGCCAGCAAGAAGATTAGGAATATCGGTCTCATGGTGCGTTGGGATCAGTACTGTTGTGGTTGCGCGCCCACAGAGCTGCCTCCAATTTGCGCGATAGCGGCGTTGGCCAACCCCAGCCGGCACGGCTATTAAGCATCCCCTCGGCATGAGCGTCCATGAACAGAAAGTTCGCCCGCCGACTGTGGCGGGGGAGTGCGCGGGCATCGCCCGCAGCATAGCCGCCGGCATCGGAAGGAGAACGAAAGTAAGTCGCACCGCCGCCATAATAGGCGTTCAGCGCGGCATCGAACTCTGTATCGGGCAACCAGTTGTCAGGCGACAAGTCCTTGGTGGCAGTGGTCACGGACCCGGCATCGCCAAAGCCAATGCACCGGGAAGGGCTGGCGACACCCGTCATTTTGAATGGCCTTGCGGCCAGGTTGGCATCCTGCCAAAGCGTGCCAATCTCCGGATAATTGATGCCGATGCCCAGCGCGTGATTGGCGGCAAAGCCACCGCCGATGCTCTTGGTGGCAAGGTTTCTCAAGGATGGACAATCAAACGCACTGAAGGTCTTCATGTACCCGCCTATCCTCAGTCGGTCCTGCCAGAAGATGGCATCCCCGTTCTGGACGATCCACTCGGGGGTGATCGTGATTTTACCACTCAGTCCGTTGATATAAAGCGGGATAATTTGTCCGGCGTTGTCGTCGCTATACATTACCGAGGCAATGCCAATCTGCTTCTGGTTGCTCAAGCAATTAATGGCCTTGGCCTTTTCCTTCGCCCTGGTCAAGGCCGGTAGCAGCAGCGCCGCCAGAATCGCAATGATCGCAATAACCACCAGCAATTCGATAAGCGTGAAGGCCGGGTGGTTCTTGCTGACAGGCTCTTGGTTCTGTGGTCGTTCTTGCATACGCTGTGTCTTGCTTCAAACGTAACCCCCATCAAGGAAAAACCAAACAGTAAAATTCAGCCGGCTTGGCCGGGTCCATTGGGACCGTTACCTGGTTTACGTTGGTTGAGCCGGGGTAAATACTCCAATCGGCCAGGCTAGGGCTGAGGCCGCTGGCGAGGTGGTCGGTCTGAACCAGCAGTCGCCAGCCGATGTGATCAGCCGGCCACCGCAGCGTCAGATTGGTCCCGCTGATGCTCCAACCGATATGGGTTGGCGTGGTCGAGACGGACGCGTAAACGGCAACTGACCCATCCCACGCCAGTTTGTTGGTCCAGGCGAACCCGCCGGGCAGGGCGGGCAGACTTGGGACAACCCCAGTCAACGCGGTGAAGTCCTTCAGGCTGAACAGTTTGAACGAATCGCCGGCGGCCAATGCGCCGCCCAGGTTGGTGACCAACAGAGTCCCGCTCCAGCTCAAGATGCTGGTGACCACAAGCTGGTCGTTGGTGGTGCCCCCGTTGGTCTTCTGGATGGCGAATACGCCGGAGCCGCCCAATGAGGCTGAGCCATTGACGGTCAGGGTGCCGATGCCGCCGCCCGGCGCGAGCGTGCCCCCGCTGGTCACCGAGAGGGGGCCGTTGATCACGCCGGTGCCGCTGAGGGTGCCGCCGTCGGTGACGATGGCCCCGCTCTGCAAGTTGCCGTTGTTGACGAACCTCCCCTCGGCGACAAGGACACTTGGGAAGACATACGAGTTCACCGTCAAGGAGCCTGCACCGATCTTGGTCAGCGTGCACGGGGCGACTCCATTATAGAACTGAAGGTTTTGGATGAGCGCCGCCCCCGCCGAAACGCCGACGGACGAATCACCGTCCAGGGCGATGTGCTGGTTAAGGGAGGAGTTGCCGCTCACGGAACGCAATGCACCCAGCTTATCCGGCCCGCGGCCGAGAATGTGCATGTGCTCACCGACAGAGAGGCTGCCGTCGATTTCAACGGCGGCGTTGTTGGCGACCAGGGTCCAGGTGGCGGCGCTGAAGCCGCCCTGGCCGAGGGCATTGCCATCCTGGATCCGCACAATGCCGCCATTGACCTGCCAGGCGCCGGCAAAGTTGTTGGAAGCCGTGAGGATGATCGTGCCACTGCCATTCTTGACCACGGCACCCGTCCCGCTGATTTGGCCGGAGAAGGTGGCGGTGGCTTTATTGCCGCCCAGAGTCAGGCTGTTGGCGGCCAGGTTCACCCAACCGCCCAGGCTGCCGCCGCCGGCGAGCGCGCCGATGGTTTCGCCGGTGTCGAGACGGAGCAGCGCACCGGCGGTATTCGCCAGCGTGACGGTGGAAAGGTCGGGGATGGCATTGCCGTTGGTCAGCGCCAGGAGTCCGCCGCTGACGTTGAAATTGCCCGCAAACGTATCAATACCGCCCAATACCAACGTCCCGGCCCCGTCTTTGTTCAAATCCCCGGCACCCGCAATGGCTCCGTTCACCGCGAGCGTGAGGCCATTGGCCACATTCCAGCTTTGGGTCGAAAGCAGGCTGACGTAATTGTTGAGGGTGAGACTTTGTGACGCGGCCGACATGTCGATGCCGCCCGTGCCGAGGCTCAGCGTGGTGACGCCATTGATGGCCACGGGCCCGGAAGGGTTGAGGATCTGCAACCCGTTCCACGCGGTGTCGGCTCCCAGGAGTGTGAAGTTGGGCCCGGTGACCGTGCTGTCCCAACGAGCGGTGTTGGTGGTCGTAAGCGGCAAACCGCCCACCCAACTTTGGCCGTAGATGAGCGAGGCGGTGTTGTTCGCCTTGACGACCACACCGACCGCCGGCGCCGCCTGGTCGCTGAGCACGCCCGACACCTGGAAATCATCAACCCAGATGGATTGGTTGCCATTGCTCAGGGGCGCGCCGTCAATCTTGAAGATGAACCCGTTGGTAAAGAACTGAGCATTGGTGCCGGAGTTGAAGCGCACGTCGGTGAAGTAGAGCCAGACATCCTGCCGCTCGTCATAACCCCAGGCCTGGCCGGTGGGGTAGTATTGATCGCGACCGAGGTTCCGGATCGCGATCCAGCCATTGGTGCCGAGGTAGGAGACCGTGACGCCCGTCGCGTTATTGACGCCGTGCAGCTTGTAGCGGAAGGACACCCGCAGGCTGGAACAACCGCTGGGGTCCAGCGGCATCTGGAGGGAGCTATTGCCGCTGCCGTGGCTCAGGTTGCACTCGGCGCAGTGGTTGGAGGAGTAAAACGTGGTGCCCACCAGATCCCAGCGAAACCCGGGGCCCCAGGCGCCCGCCCACGCAGATTGTTTGCCGCTCTCGAAGTCGTCCCGGGCCAGGCTCACCTGCTGCTGCCCCGCGGTTTGGTAGCGATAATTGAAGCGCCGGTCGGGAGCGCTGTCGCCGTTGATGCCGAAGTCGCTGATGTCGCCCGCCACCTGGTAGTTGTCCGCCCAGTGGAAGTCAAAGCTGATGGGGTCCGCCCCGAGCCCAAGATCGGCGCGGGCGAGGCGGAACATGAGTTTGTTGCCGCTCACCTTGTACGGGATGTTGCTGCGCAGGGTCGTCCAGCTCCAAGCATTGGTGGTCGTGGTATTGCGGCTGAGCGTGGTCGTGGATGCGCCCACGCCGCCGAGGTTCACGGCGTAATCGTATCCTTCCCAGCCGGTGGCATGATTCTGGTCGGTGTCGAGGAAGAGCACCATCCAGTTGTTGCTGGCGTGGATGGTGATGTTCGAGTTGCACTGGGCGAGGAAATAGAGGTAGAAATCGTCACGCGCCACCTTGAGCAGCGTGAAATCATTGCGGCCGGTCGTGTTGGTGTAGCTGCCGTTTTGCGAGACGGAGGAGGGGAAGTTGCGCCAGACAGTGTCGTTGACGGCATCAAAGAACGACGGCCCCACGTTGGTCCAATCGGTGAAGTCACCCCCCACATCGATGGTCTGCGGGGCGCTGGCGACGGGAGTCGCGCGCACGCCTTTACGGAGGCGGTTTTGGCCCACCATCTGGTAGTAGTAATTGTCCGTGTGCCCGCCTTTCATTGGCTCGATGTCCCGGCTGTATTCCTCGTTGTACTCATCCACGAAGTAGAAGCCATTCGCCGGGCACGGCTGGCCCAGCATGTACACCGCCCCGGCAGACGGCGATTGAAACGCGCCGGCGATCCATTCGTTCCAGCTCGTGATGAACAGGAAGTCGGGATCGAGCTTGAGCCCGAAATTCATCTGCTCGGCGAAGAAGAGCCCCTTGTCCTGGGTGCCTCCGACGGGCAGGTGGTAGTTATTGTAGGCCGGCTGGGTGTGGTTGGTGTAGCTGTGACCGATATTGGAGGTGGACCAACCGCCGCAGGTGACCGGCGTTGACTCTGGGTGGTCAGGAGAATCATGATAGCCGAACTGCTGCGGCGTGGTGGAATCGATCCAAGCCATCTTGTCCAGGCCGCCTTCCCAAGCCCACGACTGCCGCCAGGTGAAATAATTCTGCACGGTCGCGGAGGGAGCCGGGTCGGTGGCGTTCGCGCCGTTGATATAACCGAGCACCAACGGCTTGCCTTTCCAGTAGAACCAGAGGTCGGGATACTTGTTGGCCGCGTAAAAGGTGTTGTAAACATAAGTGACCGTCGCGGCGCTGGCCGCGTGGGTGAGGAACACGATCTTGAGGTTGGTCTGGAATCCTTCACTGCGCATTTGGCGGATCATGTCGCACAGCGCATACAGCTCGTTGTCGTAGGTGACGGCGTTGCTGTAATCCATGATCAGGACATCGACCCCAGCGTGCGTGAGCAGAGCAATCTGGCGGCGCAACATCCACGGATCGGTTGGCAAATAATAGCCCAGGGCCGGCTCGCCCCAATAGTAGGTGGCGGAGTATTGCTGGAAGATTGGGTTGTCGGCCCAGGGGTTCAGCGGGTTGGTGTAGGGATGCGCGGCGATCCACCGGGACACGTCCCAGTTGGTGCCGGAGCCGTAGGCGGGGTAGTTGTGCCAGAGGAAATAGAAGGCGCCGATGGTTCGATTGGGGCGCGGGTTGCCGCACTCGGCGTTGCCCGGCAGCGTGCGACCCAGCGCGTCGGTGGCCACCCAGGTGTCCTCCATCAGGTCGATCATAGTCGCGCCGGTTCTGAAGGCCAGCACCAGGCCGCGGGTGACGGTGCCGTCGGCGGCGACATTGTCCACGCGCCAGTAGTAGGTGGTGTTTGGCGTAAGCGCGCCCACGTTGTTCGTTTGTGCGGCGCCACGACCGAGGTAAACGCCCGGCGTATTTGTGATCGCGGTATATACGGCGTTTGAACTGGTGCCGAAATACAGGTCATAAGCCGTCGCCCCCACTCCCTGCGGCCATCCCAGCACCATGGGATTCGATTGGTCCATGGGCACCAACTGATTCGCGGTGGGGTAGAGGAAACCGTTGGCCACCTGCAGCACAACGTAATGCGGCGTGTCGGTCCGGACCACCACCGACTTGCCCGCCGGCACCTGGTTGGGCACCCAACCGAGGTTGTTGAGCGTGCCGGAATACCAGATGTTGGTGTAGTTGCCGGAAGAAAAACCGCCAAGGTCTGTGAGGTTGAGGCGGCCGGCCAGCGTGAGGTTGCCATTGACCCGGATGAATCCATTGCTTGGATTATTGGGCGCCCCGAGAGCGAAGGTGATGCTGGCATTGGTCGTCGCGCTGAGCGCGCCAACCGTGAACGTGCCGGAACCGTTGGTGCCCGGTAGTAGAGTGCCACCGTCCTGGACCGACACAGGACCTGTGATCACACCCGTGCCGCCTAAGATGCTCCCGCTGATGACGCTGAGAATGCCCGGACTGCTGATCCGTCCGTTGACCTGCAGGGTGCCCGCGTTGATGGCTGTGCCGCCGGAATAGGTGTTGGTGCCGTTGAGTGTGAGCATGGCAGGACCCTGCTTATTCAAGCCGCCGGTGCTGGTAACGCTGCCATTAAGCGTCAGATTCTTCAGACAATAGATGTCACGCACATTCACCGCGCCCTGGTTTAAATAGATGCTCCCATTGAGGGTAAGGTCCCCGGCGGGATTTGGGCCGACCTCGCTGGAGTCGATGATCCAGCGAATGCTTCGGATTTCAATATTGTTGGTGAAGGTGTGGTTCCCGCCTGATTGGAACCAAGCCTGGCCGTCGCCGACGGGTGCGCCGATCTGCACCTTGCTGGCGCCAAAGGCTGAATCGAGGTTGCAGGAGATTCCGCCGCTGCCAGCCTGCGGGCTCAGAATAGTCGTGCCGCTGTAAGTGTTGCCGGCATTCAGGGTCAGATACCCGTTGCCGGTCTTGGTCAGGCCGTTGGTGCCGGCAAGCACGGCGCTAATCACCGCCGATTTGCCGGCAGCCAGTCCGCTGACATCAACCGTGGGCGACGGGCCGCCCAACGTCAGCGTGGCGGAGGCGGGCGTTCCCGCCGCCAGGAACCAGTTGGCGCCGGAAGCCGAGTTGGCATCGCCAAACGCCAGCGCGTTGATGCTGCGGTTGCCATCCAGCGTTACCGTTGAATCGGCAGTGATATCAAGGGCGTTAAAGTTGACGGTGTCGTTGGTAGTCGTGGGCAGGGTGCCGCCCGTCCACGAAGCTTGTGTGCCCCAACTGCCGGAGGCGTTGCCGCTAACCAGCCGGATCCAGTTGAAGGTGGCAGCCGAAGCCGAGGGCGTGACCGCCAGGGCCGAACCCAGGAGGAGGGCGGCGAGCGACTTTGCCATTTTGAGTCTCACGATATGCTACGACGGAAACATGAATTAGCCAGAAGACCACGCCGCTCGCCAGTAAGAAAGAGCGGCGCAAGCCTAGCCCGCGCCGCTCTTCTAAGCCTGCCCAGCGCTTAAGGCATCACAGTCCGGTAGAACCGAGGCGCGCCGGTCGGAGCGACCAGTTGGGGCGAGATGGCCCCCGACACGGGCAACCATGGGCCGGTCGCCAGGTTGGCGCTGGACACCAAATGGCCGAAGGACCACGTGAGCTCCAGGCTGTTGCCACTCTTGGAGAACGGCAGCTCAGCATTTTCTTGACGTCGCTGGGGCAGGGTGTTGTATATAGTTCGCAATTGGCGCCAGCGCCGTGATCCCACCTGGCGGTGGCGAAATCAGGACCCGGCAGCCAACGAACAAAAGCTATGGCTGATTTTAAATTTGCGTGCACTCACTGTGGACAAGAGATTGAGTGCGACGAATTATGGAGCGGGCACGAGATTCAGTGTCCGACTTGTAAAAAGGAACTGACCGTCCCCCCCAAGCCCGATGCGCCTCCGCACGCGAGTCTGGCCACCGCCAAGCCGGGACAACCGCGGCTCTCCATCGGCCAATCCCGCAATGAGCGCTCCGCCGTGCCGCCGCCTCCGCCGCCCCAGATGGCGACGCTGCAACAGCAGTTGAACCAGGCGAAGCTCGCCAAGAAGGGCAACGTCATGAAGTGGGTGAAGGTCGGCGCCGTGGTGATCGCCCTCGGTCTGGGTGCTTATTTCGGTTACCCGTATCTCCATGATTGGATGGCCAAACGGAGCGAGGCCGCCAAGCAAGCCAGCGCCCCGCCGCCCGACACCAACGCCGTGCCCGCGGAACCGCCGCCCCCGCCCAAAGAGCCGCCCATGCAGCCGGTCGCCTGGACGCTGGATATGGACCAGGCGAAGCTCCCGGAAGGCAAGGCCAACGGTATGATCTCCGGCACCAACTTCGTCCCCGAAACTGCTCGCCTGGACAAGGTCGGCACCACCTACCTGCTCCGGTTACTTCAGGGGGCGACCGCCTCGCCGGACCTGGGTTTCATGGTCTATCTGCGCCTGAACGCCGGTGAAAGCGTTACCGGCCACACCTGGACCGTATCGCAGGACCTCAAGGACAGGAACCTGCCTCAAGTGATCAAGCTTTGGAAGACCGACCCGCGCTACGCGGCCAAGCAGAAGGCCTTCTCCTCAGGCTACGCGATGAAGCTCGAGTTGGGCCAAATCACGGACGGCGTGATCTCCGGCAAGATCTTCCTGGCCCTGCCTGATCCTGAGCAAAGCGTTGTCGCCGGCGCCTTCAAAGCCAGCACCAGCCTGGCCGATGCGACCGGCGCAGTGGTCGCGAGTCCAAGCGCGGCGCCAACCCCAGCGGCTATACCAACCGCAACCTCTCCCGCGGCGAGAGATGCCTTTCAGAAGCGCTACGGCGTTAAACGGTAACCGAACTCGCCGCCAGGATTGCGCCGAAGTCCGGTGACGTATCCTGGCGGGGCGCGGACGTTCCTCGGCGCGAATCGCTTGGAGTGTGTGGAGCTGGCTCCCGCTTTCGGAGCGCCCGCACCTGACGATAGCGCAGCAAGCCGGGCGCGCTCTAGACGCTTCGCGCAACCGTAACGCCCATCTCCCCTTGCGTCAGAGCATTTATGGCCGCACTCACTAGGTAAGGTAACCACTGATTCAGACCTCGGCCTTCGGCCTTCCTTCGGCCCTCGGGCTTCGGATTTCGGATTTGGCTTCAGCCCGCTTCCCCTCCCAACGCGCTTGCTTTCCGCCCCCGATGGTCTAGCATTCCCGTCAGGCTGACGCGTCCGCTTCGCGTCGGGTAGTGGCATGATTCGCTCGCTCGTATTTACAACTCAAGGCCGGTTACACAGCAAGGACATCGATATGTTCTTGATGCCTATCCTGCTCAGTGACACCAACCTCTTTCTCTGGGTGGACCTGGAAAGCCCAACGGCCCAGGAGGCCAAGTACGTGCTGGAGGACGTTTTCCACTTCCATCCGCTGTCCATTGAGGATTGTGTCACAGCCAGTCCCTCCCCCAAGGTTGACGAGTATTCCCCCAAGGAGGAGGACAGGTTCGCCCCGTATCTGTTCATGGTGATCCACGCGGTGGACTACAGCCGCAAGGACGGCGTATTTGCCACCAGCGAGCTGAACTTCTTTCTCGGCCGTAATTTCCTGGTCACGTATCACGAGGGTCCCCTCCGCAGCGTGTCGCAGACCGAGGAATGCGCCGTCAAAGCCACGACAAATATCGCGCGGGCTCCCGACCGGGTCGCACACAACCTGTTGGATTCAATTGTGGACAACTACAAGCCGGCCCTGGACGAACTCTCCCTGGAAATCGCCGAGCTGGAGCAGCAGGCCCTGCAGCATCCGAACACGCAAACGCTCAACAAGATTCTCCAGGTCAAGAAGGAGGTCCTCCACCTGCGCCAGATCATCGGGCCGCAACGCGAGGTGCTGGCCCGCT
>OCZT010004862.1_pt1 | contig 13473 bp, 16 predicted proteins | sample 1539031 | NCBI WGS metagenome assembly OCZT01 (sample SAMEA3539308, study PRJEB22396) | soil metagenome | biome: tundra; feature: field; material: soil | place: USA | collected 2010-05 | depth 0.15 m | reverse complement strand
GGAGCATTTCATACGCATCGTCATCAATATGAAAAACGATGTTATTCAAATTTACTGTTAATGTCTTTTTCATAAACGTTAGTATCTATGCGCCTGTAATTTTCATTACAGACAGGTTTCTAATCCTCTTTAATCTTCTTCACTACATTATTGATCTCGTCCCATGCCATCTCCAGTTCGTCCAAAAACGCTTGTCCCTTAGATGTCATTTCGTAGTATTTACGTGGTGGCCCCTGGGTAGATTCTTCCCAACGATAATCGAGTAATTCACCATTTTTCAGTCTGGTAAGTAAAGGATAAAGTGTACCCTCCACTACTATCAATTTTGCATCTTTTAATTCGGCAATAATATCCGAAGTATAAGCAGGCTTTTTTCTCAGAATAAGTAGAATGCAATATTCCAAGTAACCTTTTCGCATTTGCGATTTAATGTTATCTGCATTCATATGTTTTTCAGTTTATATGTTTCGGGCTTCGGGTAATATGTTTAGGAGAATAAACACATCGACATTGAAGCGGCAACACTTGTTTAAATATTAGAAATCAACTTTATAATTTCATCATTTTTAGTTGCTAATTGGCATCTAAATTGAACCAATTAGCAAACAGCTTTCATTTCAACAATTCCAACAATTTCACTCTAAAAAAGTATTCGTATTTAGCTTGTGCTTGTTCCGAAAGGACTTGTGTCAGGTTACTTTTTGCTTGATATAACTCGTAACTTGTGCCCCTCCCAGCTTCAAATTTCTGATTCGCAAATCGAAATGCTTCTCGACTTGCTATTTCAGATTTTTGTGATGCATCCCAACGACTTTTAGCAGCTATCGCATTGTAGTAAGCCTGTTGAATCGACTTTTTCAATTCCAACTTTGCATTATCTACACTTATTTTACTACTTTGAACTCCTAATTGAGCTGTACGAACATTGTTGCGCACTTGAAATTTATTAAATATTGGAATAGATAAGTTTAAACTAATTCCGGCATTCAACTTATCTGAAAACTGCTTTCCGAAAGGATCAAAAGCATTGCTTTGCCCACTGACCGGATTTTTACTATTATCCTTATAGTAACTTGAGCCCAAATTAGCAGAAAGATCCAGCCTTGGATAATAATCAGCTCTACTTGTCAGCACATTTAACTCATTACTTCTTAATCTAAACTCAGCACCTTTAATTTCAGGACGATGAGTCAAAGCACTTTCAAATACTTCGTTCGCACTGAGAAGTTTCAAATCAGACTCAGATAAATTTTCTGGAATAACAACATCGAGATTCTCAAAATGATCTAGTTCCAAAAATTGAGCTAAGTCAAGTAATGAAAGATTCAATGCATTCTGTGCTTGTAATTTACTCGACTCTTCTTTTGATTGTTGCGCTACCAGTTCGTACAATTCACCTTCGGCCATTTTCCCTGCACCAACCAATGCATGACGTTGTTCAATCTTAGATTTTGTCAGCTCCAACTGATCGGTTGCTATCTGCAATAATTCTTTATTTAGTAAGATCTGTAAAAATCCGGCAGCAACACTCGTAGTTATATCACTTTTAATTTTTTCTAAATCCGCCTCAGAGGCATACATATCAGCTTTTCTGGCCTCTATATTATTTTTCAATTTAGAGGCATTAAATAATGTCACACTACTGGAAAAACCAAGACTTGTACTTTGGGTTATTGCAGCACTATTAGTATAATTGTAATTTTCATCTAACGAGCGTCCAAATCCATAATTCTGACCAATGCGTGCATTCAAATCGGGAAGCAAATTTTTACGAGCCTGATCGTACGCAATTTCTCTCGTTTTTTTTGTCAGTATCTGTTGCTTCACATTTCGGTTATTAGCCAAAGCTGTGTCAACACATTGCTGAAGTGTCCAGGGCTTTTGTGCACTTACTAACGTTGTTGTTAGCAGTGCTGCCATTATTATATATATTCTTGTTTTCATTTGTAACTGTTGGTGAGTTGAATAACTAACTAGTTAAACCGGTTTTATTTATTTTCTTCTTTCTTTGGTTCTTCTTTTTTCTTTTCTAAAATTTCGGCTGCACGAATTTTATCTTTCGCTTTCAACCCACTCTTAACCTCGATTTTTATACCATCCGACAAACCAATTTTTACTTGTTTTTTTACAAAAGTCTGTGGCTCTTTTTTAGTCATAACATATACAAAAGCGGTATCTCCTCCAAACTCTACGCAACTTTCGGGAACAGTAAGCACATTTTCCGATTTTGAGAATACTATTTCGGCGTTAGCACTGTATCCTGCACGAATAAATACATTCGTTGGTACTTTTACAGCAGCCTTCATTTCGAACATGATGGCACCGTTTTCTTCTTTTCCTTTTGGTGATACATATTCCAGTTTGGCTGTTAGTTTTTGATCTTGCAACGCACCAATGGTAATATTCATGGGCATGCCTACTTTTATTTTACCAACTTCAGTTTCGTCCAGTTTACCTACAAAAAGCATATCGCTCATATTGGCCACAGTGGCTATGGTAGTTCCATCATTAAAATTATTCGATTGTATTACCGAGTTACCAACTTTGATAGGAATATCCAAAATTGTTCCTGTAACGGTAGAGCGAACCAATGTATTACTAAAGGTTTTTGTTTTTGCAGAGATACCATCACGTGTCAGACTCAAATTATCTTTTGCTGAACTAAATTCTTCTTTTTCGTTGTTGTATTGCAACTGCGTCTTTTCAAATTCCTCTCTCGAAATTACTTTATCAGCGTATAACTTAGTATCACGCTCGTAATTTTTCTTGGTTTGTTCGAAAGCAATTTCCGCACGACTAACGCGCGACTCGGCGCTGTTAAGGCTCATCATATCAGGAATTACCTTGATTTTTGCAATCACATCTCCGGCATTTACGTGGTCACCGGCTTCTTTATACACTTCGGAAATAATACCCGACATTTGTGGTTTAATCAAAATCTCGTTTCGTGGATCCACCTTTCCGGTAGCCACAGTTCGTTTTTCGATCGTTCCGAATTTTACTTCTTCAATTTGATACTTTTTGACAACAGGACGGGATTTTTGCCATAAGAACCAAAATGTCCAAAGCACGGCAGCAACAACAATAACCAAAAGCGCAATTTTAAAAATCTTTTTCATAATGTACATTAGTTACGAGTTACATGTTACGGGTTTTCAGAAAACGAATGAACCGGTAAACAAGCAAACTGAGTTTATTATTAATTTTTATTTTTTATATTTAGTAATACGATAAATGAACCTACTTGAATTAAAATTATTGGAATCAATGTTGAAATCGAATTCACAGCCGATTCAAAGATATTGTGAGATTTTCCCAAATCATAGCAGAATGTAACTGCCAAAAGAATATATAGGAATAGCGAAAGTAGAATTGCTATTTTTGCTTCCCTTGTTTTAAAAACCTTTTCCATATTGATACATTTATTAATTAACGTCTATTCTTCTCTAATCGCTTCTATTGGTTTGATATTCATGGCTCTGTTGGCGGGAATAAATCCAGCTAGAGTTCCGATAATCAACAGGATAAAGAATGCAGCAATGGCAACACTGAAACTGATTTGAGGATCCTTGAAAAACTGATCGCCATGACTTAATGCCATACCTACCAACGAAAGCAAGCCCACTCCTACCATTAATCCGGCTATTCCAGCTATCAATGTCAATATAATACTCTCACTCAAAATCTGAGCAATAATATCACGCGGAGTTGCACCCAGTGCACGACGAATACCAATTTCCCTAGTTCGTTCACGAACAGTTACCAACATGATATTACTCACACCGATGGCTCCTGCAAATAAAGTTCCCAAACCGACAACCCATATTAAAACTGCAATACCAATACCCAAATACAGGAACATATTAAACTGATCCTCAATATTAAAACCACCAATTGCCTTTTTATCATTTGGCGCGATATTGTGTTTAGCTTTAAGTACTTCATGTATTTTATCTTCAATTACTTTTACTTTAATACCCGGCTTAGCAGTAACTGCCATAAAATGAACCTTATTACCTTGATTAAATGCCTGTTGCATAGTACTAAAAGGCAAGACTACCGATTCTTCGGCATTACCTCCAATGTTTACATCCGAAGTATGACGTGCAACCCCTACCACCTGAAAATAGATACCGTTTACTTGGATACTCTTTCCTATCGGATCTTCGTCTTTAGGGAAAAGCACTTGATAAACACGTTCGCCTATCACACATACCTTTCTCATTTCCACAATGTCAATATCATTGATATATCGACCGTAAACCATTTTACTTTCATCAATCAGATTGTAAGATGGATAATTTCCTTTCACACCATAACTACCTGCTTTGTCATTGCGAGTCACATTATTGGTTCCGCCGCCACCAAAAAGCACAGGTGCCAGGTATTGAATTTCAGGAATCTTATTGAGAAGCAATGGAATATCCGAATTTTCCAAATTCCAGTTTCGCCCTTTTTTGAATCCTTTGTAAGGTTCAGAAGTTTGTTGTTCCCAAACAAAACATGAGTTAGTTGCAAAACCTTCTATTTGCGAACTCATGCCACGCTGAAGTGCCACACCGGCACCAACCATTACCACCAACATAAACATTCCCCAAAAAACGCCGAAAGCCGTCAGAAAGCTTCGTAATTTATTGTGCGTAATGGTTAACCATATCTCTTGCCAACGATCTAAATCAAACATATTCTTAGTTGTTAGTTACAAGTTACCATATAGTAGACGAGTAATTATTTGTACTTAATTTTTTATAATTGTGTGTATCAACTACCAATAGGAACTACTCTTCTCTCATGGCCTCTATCGGCTTAATTCTCACCGCTCTGCGGGCAGGCATATATCCGGCTATCACACCCGAAATAATAAGAATACCTGTTGAGATTAAAACATACGAGAGTTCAACAGTAGGGTTTTTAAATATCGATGGTCCTTCGGGAGCTGCAGCAGCCGATTGTTCCATTATATAATTCACAGCCTCTGTCAGTCCTATTCCCATCATCATACCAACGTAACCAAAAATGGTTGTGATTAGAATGGCTTCAATAATTACAGAGCGAAGAATAGAAGCAGGCGGAGCACCAATGGCTTTGCGGATTCCAATTTCGCGGGTACGTTCTTTTACAGACACCAGCATGATATTACTCACACCCACTATTCCGGCAATCAACGTAAAAATTCCTATTATCGAAACAAAAAGGGTAATTCCGGCAAAAATCTGCATCGTTTCAATGTAATCGCGTTGCGAATTCTGAATCCATAGCGCTTGGCTATCGTTTAGATCAAACCGTAAACTCTTCGACATAGTGGATTTTAGCTTATCGTTGAATTTATCGTTAGATTCTTTGGTTTCTAATCCCTTCACCGTCATGGCTATATTGTAAAACTTTTGGTTGGGATTAAAAATATACTGTGCAGTAGTAAAAGGAATGTATGCCGATCCATCACCCCAACGCTCTTTCTTAGAGTTGATTCCGATAACTTTAAACATCACCGATCCAACCTTTACATATTTGCCCAGTGCTGTAGTACCTTTAAACAATACATCTTCAATTTTTTTGTCGATAATAATAACCTTATTGCTCGATTTCAAATCCAGATTATTGATAAAACGCCCCCCCTTATCGTCAAATTTTAGATTAAAAATACCTGAATAGTTGGGATTTACACCTTTAATACTGTACGTTCCATATTCACTACCATTGGTTATGGTCAGTTGTTTTTCAATAACACCGGTCTCTGTATCGGCCTCAACCAAGTCTTTATCGATGTCATTAATTTGTCTTTCGCCAAAATTAAGCGACCGACCACTTTTCAATCCTTTGTAAGGCATCGATGATGTTCCCGACCACACCTGAACGGTATTGGTTGCTCTGTCACTAAAATTCGAAGTTACACCGTTTTTCAACCCATTTCCTGCACCCAGCAACACGATAAGGATAAATATCCCCCACGAAACCGAGAGTCCCGTCAGCACTGTACGCAGCTTATTGTGTTTTAAGCTGGCAATTATTTCTTCTAAGGTATTTATTGAAAACATGTTTGTTTAATTTTAGTATAATGTCAGTTTCTTATTTTGCGCGAAGGCGCAATTACAAAATACAGGATTGATCCAAAAGGAATAAAGATGACTATCAAAACCATCAATAAAGTATCATTCCCCTGGAATTTACTATTCACGATATCGATAATGGCAATTATAGGTAAGATAAGTCCTAGAATAACTGCAAATGGTATTAAAAACAAAACAAAAAGTCCCATAATTTATTTTTTAATTGTCCTGTCGGAAGTTAATCTTATTTCTTGCGTTCGATATTTTCAATCAACCCATCTTTAATATGGATAATTGAATTTGTTTCATCGGCAACCGATTTCTCGTGCGTTACAATAATAGTGGTTAAGCCATTACTGTTGAGTTCGCTGAGCAGCTTCATCACTTCCACTGTCGTTACACTATCCAATGCTCCGGTAGGTTCATCTGCCAATAGAATTTTTGGTTTCGAGATAATGGCACGTGCAATAGCCACACGTTGTTTCTGTCCACCCGACATTTCGTTCGGCATATGGTAGGCCCAATCTTTCAATCCCATCTGATCCAGGTATTCCATGGCAATGATATTGCGTTTTTTGCGACTTATATTTTTATAGTACAATGGCAAAGCAACATTTTCGAGCGCATTTTTGAAATTAATCAAATTAAACGATTGAAATACAAATCCAATCAACTCGTTGCGATAAACTGCCGCTTGTTTCTCCGACAGGTTTTTAATCATAATATTGTTCAAATGATAATCGCCTGTTTCATAATCGTCCAAAATTCCCAATATATTAAGCAATGTAGATTTACCCGAGCCCGATGCACCCATAATGGAAACATACTCACCTTTGTCGATATGTAAATCAATCCCTTTGAGAACGTGCAACGAGGCCTGCCCCATGTCGTACGTTTTGTTGATGTCTTTTAGTGTAATCATTCTTATATAGTGTAATATATGTTACTGTTGAATTGTAATTACCGAACTGATAAATTGCCAAATAATCGAACAATTCGTCATTGATTATTTTCTTTTATTGTAATCACGTTGCAAATATATATGTAATTACAGTACTATGCAATACATAGTACTGTAATTTCCCGAAATTAAATAATAGAAATACATTTACATCTTTTATTATTAGACCGTTATATAATACAAAAAAGATTTAATGTTAACTTTATTTAACAATAAATCTTTCTTTAAAGAAAAAAAGAGGATATTCAAATCAAAATTTGAACACCCTCTTTCATATAAATATTCCTATCGATTAGCTAATCGTTTGTCCGGACAGCTTTTATTTCAGAACCGAATCAATTAGAGTAGTCATTCTATTGAATTCAGCCACATCATACAAGCGTGTGAGTAAAATTATATTACCGGTCTTGTCAATAATGACATTACGGGTTATACCGGCTTCTCGCACAGCATATAATGCAAAAATATCTGCTCCGGGATCCAAACCAATAGAATAAGTAACAGGTATACTTTTAGTAAACTTTAGCACCGTTTCAAGCGGTTCGTCCCTATCAATAGCCAAAAGTGCAAAGTTGGGGTTAGCCTTGTACTTTTGCCAGATATCTTTCTCGATAAACGGCATTTCTTTCCGGCAAACGCCACACCAACTGGCGGTGAACTGCAGCATCACTATTTTTCCACGTAAGTCCGACAGTTTTACGGTCGTTCCATCCGTTAGTTTTATACTAAAGTCGGGTGCCATATCCCCCACTTTTACCAGATAACCGCGATCATCATTAGTTTGAGCTAAACAAATACAGGAAATAAGCATTGTCCAAAATATTACTTTGAGTTTCATTTTGAGTTGTTTTATAAAATCATTTGCAAAAATAAGCATTTCTATCATATTCTGCACAGCCTTACGTCAAGTAATGATCATAATATAATTTACGTTTTAAAAACTGAACAGATAGCGCTCCTTTTTCGGACATTCCCGATAAATGCATGCCATTGTGGCTTTTTTAGTGACTTTTTTGGTTTATTAATGAGTGTGGCTCGCTTATTGTGCAATCATATTTGAGCAGTCCAGCTATGATTCATAACCGAACACGACTCAATATTAATTTATAATGTTTTATTTAATTAAATTGGAGGTTCTAACATGGGAGCAGCAGGAAACAAAAAGCCGAAGAAAGAAAAGTCTGGCAAACACGTGAAACACGTTCCGTCTTATCAAAATGAGACTGTAAAAACAGATCTTGACGACTTCAAGAAAAAGAAATAATTACACTAAGTAATTATTAGACAAATAAAAAATAGAAATGAGGCTACATGCATCATTTCTATTTTTTTTGTTCAGGCAAAAAAAAATTGATTATCTATAAATTTTATGAAGGTTCTAAAAACAAAATGTTGTTTGTATTTGTTTAAATAACACACAAAATATGTGAAATAATTTTCACGTTTCACATCACAATAAAATTCCAAATAATTTCTCCTGTGTATATAATAAGATTTTCCAATAATTTTAAATATAAACATTATGAAAAAAAAATGGCTTTTACTTGCAGTACTATGCATTTTAATGGGTGCTTTTGTTTCGTGTAAACAGAAGAACCAAGAAAAAAAGGGAATTGTGATAGCAATTATTCCTAAAGTAGATAACGGCATCTTTGATCAGGTCAAAGAAAGTGCATTAAAATCAGCCAAAGAGCTGGGAATTACCGTAACATGGGAAGCTCCGACTTCCGTCGACAAAAACAAACAAAAAGAGTTGATTGAAAATCTGATTCGTTACAAAGTAGATGGAATCTTAATCAGTTGTAATGACGCAGATTTCCTTAAAGAACCTATCAACGAAGCTATTAGAGCAGGCATAAAAGTAGGAACTTTCGACTCGGATTGTCCTAAAAGTGAACGGGTATTTTATATCGGGACTGATAATAAAAAGGCCGGAAAAGTATGTGCCGAAACCATGATGAGTCTGTTTGAAAAGGCTCATAAAACACCAAATAAAATCGTTATGCTCAGTGGTGGAGCAAGTGCTGACAATATGACGGAAAGAATTTCCGGATTTAATTCAGTGATCAGCCACGATAAAATTGCCAAAATACTTTATACTTTCGAGATGCCTGAGTACGGGAGAGAATTGTTAACTGACAATTTAGTCCACAACAAAAACATAAATGGCGTCCAACTGATGTGGGGTGTTCCGATTCTAAATGGCGTTGACAGTATTCCTGCATTAGCAAAATTCATGAAAGCCGGTGGCATTTCTGTGTTTTTTGATGTTTCCAGACCATTACTTAAATACATCAAAGAAAATCCGAATTGTGCTACTATGAAACAGGATTTTCATTCCATGGGTCATATCGGAGTGGAAAATCTGTACAATGCAATTGTCGGTAAACCATACGAAATACAAATTCTGTACGATGTAAAAGTAATTGACCATAATAATGCAGAAGCAGAAATGGCGAAATTATAAAACATAGAATAGCTTTACATCAAAAAGGGTTTGGCAAATAAATGTCAAACCCTTTTTATACTTTGTAACTACCAACTTTGTAACTTGTAACTACCAACTTGTAACTCGTAACTAACTATTATTTCTATTATATCCAAACAACCGGTTCTCCTTAATATGATTAAAAACTGGGGTAGGCACATAATCTCCAAAACTATCGTCGCCATTCTCTATCAGTTGAGTAATATGCTCCGATCGTATTTCCATACTTTTTGAAGGTATGGTTTTCAGAATAAGAATTTTCTTCATCGCATTCAGATATTGCCAAAGCAACTTATTCATTTCCGAAAAATGCGAATCATCAGGATACACAACTTCCCCCGTTTGAGTGTCAATATACGGAAACAGATAGACCTTCACATTTCCCTGAAACAACGCTCCCATGGCTTCGAGCAAACCACCACGTAAATCGGTATAGCTCGAACTCTCCAGTATCTTGTCGAAAGTGGGTAATCCGATAATGAGGCGGAGCTTAATCATTTTAAACTGACCAAAATAATTTACAAGTCTGAAAAATCGAGTAAATCGGGATATCATTACGCTCTGTCCCATCATGTTCAGCAAGTCCACCCGGTGCAGAAAATCCTTCTCGTCCACCTTTTCACCTTGCATAAGCGAATTGAGCGATATCTCGCAAAAAGCAATGGTGTTGTCGGGTCTGTAATTTTCATCTCGCATAAAAATAGCCATGCTATCGTGTATAAAGTCCATCCCCAACTTATTGATAGGTCTAAAATTTCCTCTTAGCAACACCACATTTTTTTTATACAACATGTCACTGGGTTGTTGCACCTTCCCGCTTTGATCAAACATAATGGCCGGAGTCATATTGTTGCTCACCAACATTAAGTTAAGCAACCTATTATCCACCCACTTCATATCCGGACCTTCCACGTACACATAATCAACCTCCACCCGGTCAGTGTCTAGGTTATCTAGCAATGAGAGTAAGATAGTACGGGGATCTTCCCACTCGAACAAACCGCCATAAATCAAATTTATACCCAACGCACCAAGCGTGTATTGTTGCAACAAAGTATCGTTTTCGTGCAACTTTACATGAATAAAAATCTTATTCGGGTGGTAACGGTCAGTACCTTCAACAGCTATTCCCAACCATCCGCTACCATGATTAGTCTTGGAAAAATTCAGTATTTCCACCGTATTGGCAAACGCAAAGAATTTCCGGCTGTTCTTTTTATCCAGAATTTCAATCAGTTCGTCGTATTCGTAGTCCACCATTTTGCACAAGCGGTCTTCGGCTACGTAGCGCGACGGTGTTCCCTGATTGTAAAAATGATCACTGAACAACTTGTCGTAGGCAGATATTGATTTAGCCACAGTATTCGAAGCCCCGCCCGCCTGAAACAAATGCCGTGCAGTTTCCTGTCCACCACCTATTTCTGCGATTGCACCATAATACTTCGAATCAATATTGATATGTACCGATTTTTCTTTCGTACTCAGCGTATTTGCCATAATTGCCCAACAATTTAAATTTCTACTATTTCTTTTCCGTTCTAACAACGCAAAAAGGTATTCTGTTTTATTGAGCACAACATTTTGTTGCAAAAAATGAGTCAGACTCTGAGTACAATTACCATCTCCGCATCGCTTCTACTTCAGCCACCGTTTTGGGTTTCACTTTCGTGCCCAATCGGCGTGGTCCATCTTCGGTCATCATATAATCTTCTTCGTTGCGGATACCGCCAAAATTTCGGAATTTGTGTACTTCAGCCCAGTTGATAAATTCGGTGAATTTGCCTTCGCCCTGCCATTTATCCATCAGCTCGGGGATAAAATAAATGCCCGGTTCAATAGTGAACACATGTCCCGGTTTGAGTGGTTTGGCAAGTCGGAGAGATTTTAGTCCAAACTTTGTGCTCTTCGGTTCGCCATCGTAACCAACCCACACTTCGCCCAGATTTTCCATATCGTGTACGTCCAGTCCCATCATGTGGCCTGTTCCGCAAGGCATAAAAAGTGCATGAGCACCGGCTGCTACAGCGGCATCTGTATCGCCTTTCATCAGCGCGAGCTCTTTCATGCTATTCGTTATGGAGCGACAAGCTGCCAAATGAACATTGCGATAAGGGGCGTTTAGTGTCAATGCATCAATAGCTGCCTGATGTGCTTGCAGACTCATTTCGTAAATTAATTTTTGTTGCGCTGTAAAAGTAGTATCCACAGGAAAGGTGCTCGACAAGTCGCCACAATAACGACTTTCCACCTCACCACCCGCATCAAGCAAGAAAAGGTCGCCGCTTTTCAGTACATTGCCATGATAATGGTTGTGCAAAGTTTGTCCGTTGATGGTGGCAATAATAGGGAATGATATTTCACCATTAGCCGCATGAGCAATTTCGTAGACACGAGCAGCAATTTGTGCTTCAGTCATGCCCGGACGAGCCATTTGCATAGCTGCCACGTGCATATCTACAGAAAGATCTACCCCTTTTTCAATTTCTATGATTTCCTCTGCCGATTTTATCTCTCGTTGACTCACCACAGCACGAATCAACTTTAACGACGATTTTTGAGCAATATGATCGGGATGAAGAAAGAGTAAATATTGCAATTTGAGCTTGTTTTCTGAACGATATGGTGGCAAATAATGAATGCCACGACCTTGTTTCAAAGCTTCGTGCATCATGGTTGCCAATTCTGCTATTGGTAAAGAATGATGTATTCCTCCTTCGGTAGCTCTTTCGGTAATAGTCGGTTGCGGTCCCATCCACACGATATCGTCGATGGTATAATCGTCGCCAAAAATAACCTGACGATCATTGTCCACATCAATTACCGCAGCTAAGCCGGGAAAATCAATGCCAAAATAATACAAAAAAGTACTGTCCTGTCGAAAATGATAACCATTATCGGCATAATTCATTGGACTTTCGTCGTTACCTAAAAGCAAAACTACTCCCGAACCGATTTTTTCAGCCAGAACTTTGCGTCGTTGAATGTAAGTTCGTTTATTAAACATATTTTTTTGCTAATAACTGTTCCAAAATTTAGAACGTTGGAAAAGTTGATAAAATATTAAAAACTATCGTGTTCTGTCCTTTCAATAATTTCATTTTGCAAATCCAGTCCCAGATCGTTGAAATAATCACTGTAACCAGCCACGCGGACAATTAGGTTACAGTATTTCTCCGGATTTTTCTGCGCATCGCGCAAGGTGGAAGCATTTACCACGTTGAACTGAATATGATGTCCGTTCATTCGAAAATAACTGCGCACCAAACCTGAAACTTTACGGATAGCGGTATCGTCTTCGAAAAAGTTCGGACTGAATTTTTGGTTCAGCAATGTTCCACCCGTGTGCAGTTGGTCAATTTTAGCAGCCGATTTCACAACCGAAGTCGGACCATTTCTATCCGAACCCTGCACCGGTGAGATACCTTCTGAAACAGGTAAACCTGCTTTTCTACCATCTGCACTGGCGTGCATTACGCTTCCGAAATACACATGGCAGGTGGTTGGCAGCAGGTTAATCCTATACTCCGCACCTCGCGGACGTTTATGCCCTTTTACGGCATCGTAATAGATATTGAATACGTCCACCAACTGTTCATCGGCGGCTTCGTCGTCGTTTCCGTATTTTGGTGTTTTGTAAAGCAGCTTGTAAAGTAATTCGTCGTTATTTTCAAAATTGCTTTCCAACGCTACTACAAACGCGGGTAAAGTTATCGATTTATCTTCAAATACATGCTTTTTCAACGCAGTCAATGCATCAGTCATTGTTCCAACACCAACACCCTGAATATAGTTCGTATTGTAACGAGAACCGCCCTGAATATAGTCCATGCCGCGTGCCACACAGTCATCGATAATCAGCGACAAGAATGGCGTAGGAATATGCGTCATGAAAATCTTTTCGATGACATTATTTCCGGTAACTTTAATTCCGACAAAATGTTCCACCTGCGCTTTAAGATCGGAAGAGCACACGTCTG
>OCZT010004861.1_pt1 | contig 13474 bp, 11 predicted proteins | sample 1539031 | NCBI WGS metagenome assembly OCZT01 (sample SAMEA3539308, study PRJEB22396) | soil metagenome | biome: tundra; feature: field; material: soil | place: USA | collected 2010-05 | depth 0.15 m | reverse complement strand
CCTTCTTATTCTTCCTGTTTTTGCAATTGTATTATATGCATTTGCAAAACCCGACTACCGATACAAATACGTTGATGAAAGCTCCGGTAGTAATGTTTCAGGCAACTCCCTGCAGCAGAATTCGGTTAAGGGAAAAGTTGTGCAGCAGGATGGGAAACCATTGGAGGCAGCAAATATTACAATTACAGGAACCACAATAGGTACTATTGCAGATGACAAAGGCAATTTTAAACTTGACAATATTCCGAACGATGAGTCTCTGGTAATCAGCTTTGTAGGATTCAAAACCAAAGTATTAAAGCCTGTTTTTACCGCCGAAATGAACATCAAAATGGAGAGAGATACGGTCGTAATTGGTAATGGACACACCCCTCTTTATGTGGTAGACGGAATTACGGTTACGGGGGCTGAAGCTGAGAAAATTGATCCAAATTCAATCGAATCAGTCAGTGTACTGAAGGATAAATCTGCAACAGAAAAACAGGCCACAGATAAGTATGGAGAAAAAGGGAAAGATGGTGTTGTTGAGATATTAACTAAGGAAAAAGCTGCCAAAATGCTTGTAATTATTGATGGTGTTGTACATGAAAAAGACGGTATGTCTAAAATAAGCCTCGAGGATATAAAGTCAATGAAAGTATTAACAGAAGAAGCGTCAGTTGAAAAATATGGTGAAAAAGGTAAGTACGGAGTCATCGAAGCGATAACTTATAAGAGCGGCGAAGAAAGGCCAGCTACGAAAGTAGTAGCCACATCTCAAAGTGAACCAAAAACAGATAAGGAGCCGGTTGAAGTTGTTCAGGCAGTAAACAATCACGATCATGATGCATTTGTTGTGGTTGAAGAAATGCCTGAATTCCCGGGTGGAAGAGATGCCATGGCTGCCTGGATAACTGCAAACGTGAAGTATCCTGCTAAAGCTGCAAAAGCTAAAATCACCGGGAAAGTATATGTCAACTTTATAGTAAGCTATACCGGTAAAGTAAAGAATGTTGTTGTCAGTAAATCAGTGAGTCCAACGCTTAATGCTGAGGCCATAAGGGTTATAAGCAGCATGCCCGATTGGAAACCTGGAAATCAGGGCGGAAAACCTGTTGATGTTCAGATGCAGGTGCCGGTGGAATTCAAATTTTAATTATCAGGCATAAAAAACGCAGCATGCACAGCAGGAGGGCACTGAGAATCTGGTCCTTTGACTGCTTTCCAGATAACTTCATTGAATTCAGCGTCACTGACCATATCCTCTTTAGTAAAATCAAACTTCTCGCTTTTTTTCTGCCAGGCATTCTGAGCAATGTTCTTTAAATTCAGATCAACATTGGAAGGTCTGACAACGAATGCCGGATGATCGGGAGTATTATTCATGCATCGCCATAAAGGAATTGAGGGAGCATCATACTGAGTCATGGGCGGAAGTCCGAGTATCAGTTCTATAGTACGGATCAGAGAGGTAGTAGTATAAATTGTATGATCAACAAAGCCCTGTTTCACAAAGCCACCGGCCAGATATGCAGTACTTCGGTGGGCATCGACATGATCGGGCCCATTTTGAGCATCATCTTCAACTATTATCACAAGACTGTTCTTCCAAATTCTGCTGTGGCTGAGATAATCCACAAAGAGACCGACCGCAAGATCATTATCGGCAACATGCGAAAAGGGCGTCGGTCTGTTGAGGCTCAGTCCTTCGGTGTGATCGTTTGGAAACCTGATTGAGTTAAAGCTTGGAAGTGCGTTTGCTGTCAGTAATGAATCAAAATCATGTTTCCACTGCCTGAAACGGACAGTATCACGTACAGAAAGATCCCAGCTGGTAAAACTGGTGCAGAAGTGATTTTTAAGAACAGGAATACTTGGTTTCTGGTCCTCAACAAATTCAGCGTAAGACCGATAGCTCACTCCTTGGCGTTGACAATTATCCCACAGAAATCCGTCTTTATTATTTGCTATCGCCATACCCCCTTCGCCAGGATAGTCACCACCTCTTCCACCGTAACTCGTCGGCCAGTTTTTTTCAAGGAAATCGGTGGCATAAGCTCCCATAGTCCAGTTATGACCATCGGCGCTTACTTCACCGTTTACAAAGAAATTATCAAGAAGTACAAATTCCCGGGCAAGCGCATGCTGATTCGGTGTTATATTTTCACCAAAAAGAACAAGGTTGCGATCTCCGTTTCCCTCAGGCAAATCGCCTAATACCTGGTCATAAGAACGATTCTCTTTGATAATGTAAAAAATATACTTTATAGGCGAACTATCACCAACTTTCATCGGGACCGGGTTTCCTTCAACTCCTTCTGATATAAGTTCTGTATTCTTGTTGTACGGGGTGTTATTATATACGGCTTTCGAGAAAACAGACATCTGATTTGCATCGGGAGTCTTTAGAATTGTAAGAGTGCCCCTGAAAAGGCCACCAATATACTGTTCTTTTATTTTATGTTCTTTTCCTCCGGCCTGGTACACTACCTCATTTCCTTTGCGGGTCGGATTCGGACCATAAGGATTTGCATGTGAAGATAACCCCTTTCCGTTACTTACCAGTATCTTGTCTCCGGCAATCCTCACACATGTCGGATACCATCCGGAGGGAATAAATCCTTTACTTATACTTGATCCAGGTTTACTTACATCAAACACTGCAAGGCAGTTATTATCAGCGTTCGCAATGTAAAGAGTTTTATCATCTCCGCTCAAGGCAACGCTGTTGGTTGTGGAACCTGAGGGTGATCCTGGATAAAGGGCTGAATTAAGAGTTTCAATAACTTTCTTTTGTTGGGTGTCAATTACCGATACGCTGTTATCATTGGAATTTGCGACAAAAAGGTATTTCCCGTTCCCGGTAATGCATAAATCGTTCGGATTATCGCCCACAGGAACTGACCAGGTTACTTTCTGCTGATCCGTATTAAACACGATAACCTTGTCACAACCCCAGCACGAGATGTAAAGAAGTTTATGATCGGGCGATAACAGACAGGTATAAGCTTCCCCGGCAAGTGCAAGTTTTGAGATTATTATTTTTGATTTAGTATCAAGAATATAGAGAGAATTGTCTTCCTGGGTTACAGCATACAGCCTGTTATTTTTGTCATCCAGAGCGATGCCTGTTACAGAAATCCTCACGGGCCATGCTTTTCCTATTGTTAGGGTATCAAAAACCGAGAGACGTTTGTTCCGGATGGCATATCTGATAATAATATTGTCATTTCCTCCGGAGGCGTATAAAAAATTGCCATCATCAGAGAAAGTCAGACCCAGCCAGGCTTTTCCGATTATGATTGAATCGAGGACGACTTCCCGGTCAATATCAACAAGCTGAATGGTCTGATCGCTTTCTCCGTTGTTGGTTATTGCTGCAAGTCTTTTTGAAGGAGATAAAGCAATATTGAGAGGCAGATCACCGAGAGCCAGTGATTTTCCGACCGGAGTAAGCTTCCATCCGTTAGGCAAAGAAACACTACGACTCTCTAATTCCTGCAGAGTTTGTGCTTGCAGATTAATTCCTAAACCAACAAAGAGTATTTGAAAAAGTATCAGAGTTCTCTTTATAGTCTCATTCATATTCATCTCTTTAGTAAATTCAAATGAACAAAATTTGAAAAAATGCTATTAATTTAATTTTAGCACGCAAATGAGGGCATTTCTCTTATTGGTTTTTACCCCCTTTCTTATTTCCCCCAGGGGGGAAAGGTTTTTAACTCCTTCCCCTTTGGGGGAAGGTTGGGAAGGGGGTGAATTATTATAGTGATAATACATAGTGCCAAAAATATGTGTTACCATAATTTTGCAGAATTACAAAGTTATCGCTTGTGAAGGTGGGTAATGAGCTTCTTCACTTAAGTCAGTTAACAGTTTGTCTTTTTTTCAGCTCTTCGGGAGTTAATGTGATCAAATGTCCTGTTTGTTTCCCGTTTCGATAAGTTACCACTCTAACCGTAACCGGTCCTTCAGGAAGTTCAACTGGTTTGGAGTATTTTGGTGAATACATATTTGGCATTGCGCCATCGATGGTATAAAAAATATCCAGTCCGGGCACTTCAGAATCGATACTGACAGTTGTTTTTCCATTTTTACCGGTTACATTTATTATTGCATCGTAGATAGCGGTTGAATAATTTACTCCTTCAACATCTGAGCGGTCAAATTGTTTTTCAACACGTTGTATAAAATTGGCCCAGTTTTTAGATGCATTTGGCGACCAGAAATCTTCAGACAGAGCCCAGCCACGTGGCCAGGTCATATATTCAGCATGGTGAAGGGTTACCACCTGTTCAGTCCAGAGGTTTCCCTGTCCGCCAAGGATATACTTTGCATCCACTCCATCAGGTACCGGATTAAAACTGTAACACTTGGTTAATCGTAAACCGGCATAGAGGGGAGGCTCAATTGTCTGTTCACCCTGCTGGTAGTCGAGGTATGCAAATGTTGTGGGTGTCATAACTACATCGTGTCCCATCTTTGCTGCTTCAATTCCACCTTTTATTCCGCGCCAGCTCATAACAGTTGCTTCAGGGGCAATGCCTCCTTCGAGAATCTCATCCCAGCCGATCAGCTTTTTACCTTTTGATTTCAGAATTGTTTCTACGCGTTTCATAAAATATGCCTGTAGTTCTTCAGGATGAGTCATATTCATTTTTTTCATCAGAGCCTGACACCCGGCATCTTTGGTCCAGAAACCTTTATAGCACTCGTCTCCACCTACATGAATGTATGGATTTGGGAACAGTGCAGCCAATTCAGTGAATACCTTATCTAAAAACGCATATACTTTTTCATCCGACGGATTGAGTGTGTTATCAATCTTCATCTTGAATGTGCCATTGTCGTACCACTCTGAAAAGGATGATCCGGGATTAACCTTTGTGGTGGTATCTTTCGTGCAGCTTAATTCCGGATATGATGCAATTGCCGACATGCTATGGCCCGGAACATCAATCTCAGGCATGATAGTTACATTGCGGTCCAGAGCGTACTGGATTATCTCTTTTACATCAGCCTGTGTATAAAAACCTCCAACTGTAGCTGCTTCTCCGGCTTTTGGTGCTGTGCGCCCGCCAAATTGTCCGTAACGCGGAACTCTCCATGCACCTACCTGAGTTAATTTTGGCAGTGACTTAATTTCAATTCTCCATCCGTTATCATCCGTCAGGTGCCAGTGCAGAGTATTAAATTTATATCTTGCTAACTGGTCGATATATTGTTTAACTTCTTCTTTTGTGAAAAAATTCCGGCTGACGTCGAGCATAATACCTCTCCATCCAAAACGAGGATAATCAGTGATTTTGACTGATGGAATTGTCCATGGAACATTAACGGCAGTTTTGCTTTCAATTTCTTTTGGCAAAAGCTGAAGTAGTGTCTCCATGCCATAGAACAGCCCGGCCGGGGCATTTGCGGTTATAACAACACCATTAGCGGTGGATACAAGTGTGTATCCTTCTTTGCCAATAAGCGCGACAGGCACTTTATTCAGGTTGAACTGAATTGTTCCGGCATTCCCCTGTTGGGCTTTTATTGAAAAGCCTGTTGAAAGATTCAGTTTCTTTGAGAGCATCTCTGCTATCTTGCCGCTTTGCTCACTATCGAAACCGATCGTGGCAGTTTTTGTCAGCAGAAATGAGCCATCAGATTGCTGTATTTCAACAGGTTGGGGGATAAGTTGTATCGCAGGGTTTTGTCCGTATACCGTTGCAAGAGAAAAGAAGAGTAATAGTAAAATCAGTTTTTTCATAGTTGTTTAAAATTAAAATATTCAATAATTAGAGGATGTACAGTTTTAAGATCCTGAAAATTTATATCCTGTTGTTTTCAGGACTTTCAGAACCTCTTTTTTGATCCTGATCACTATTTTCCCGGAGATCTCGAGCGGTTCTCCATCAATATGGAACCTGGTCTCGTCTGTTTCAATAACAATCTCTTTGTCAGTTTTAAAATGTCTTACATATTTAGATTTATTTATTTTTTTTGTAAAAAGCCTGATAATAAAAAGAGATCCTAATATTTTTGGAAAAGGTTTAATTAATACAAGTTCAATCATTCCGTCATTAGGACGTGCTTCCGGGGCTATGTAAGCATTATTTCCGAATTGTCTCGTGTTCGCTATGGTCAGGACAAACAGTTTTTCAGAGATAATTTCTTCTCCGTCGCATTTAATGGTTGCATGGAAAGGGCGGAGAAGTAAAAAAGTTTTAAATGTGAGCCAGATATAGGGGAGGAAACCACGGAGTTTCAGATTATTAAACGAATGGGCAACGAAGCTGTCGAGTCCGATTCCAGCAACATTAAGGCATAATTTATCATTAATCTCAATAACATCTATATCCATGCTGTCGGCCCTCTTTATATCGGACAGGAGGGAACGTACATTCATTTTAAATCCAAATTCCTTTGCAAAACCATTGCCGGAACCAAGAGGCAGCACTCCGAGGATTTTATTACTGCCCACCAGCTGTTCTGCTACGGTATGAACAGTCCCGTCTCCGCCTGCAGCCACAAATACTTCATACTTGGTGAAGTTTTGTTTAATAAGCGATCCGGTATCTTCTTTGTTCATTGTTTTGCAGAAGGAGAGTTGTTTTTTACGGAGCTCAAGCTCTTTTGAAACAATAAAATTCAAAGGCGGTACACCCGATGATGGATTCAGTACAAATAAAGCTTTGTGATTATTTTCCCGCCCCGGCTTTTTCATGCTCAAATTTACGTAAGATTTTTTCAATGTTGTGTAATAAACATTGAAGATGTTCCGGGAAAGGATAATATTTTGATTTACTCCATGAATGGATATTTAAAATCGGTAGCAGGAATGAGAGTCTCTTTAATTGTTCTTGGGCTTACCCATCGGAGAAGGTTCAGGTGGCTGCCTGCTTTGTCATTTGTACCCGAAGCTCTTGCCCCTCCAAATGGCTGTTGTCCGACCATTGCACCTGTCGGTTTATCGTTTATGTAGAAATTACCTGCGGCATAGCGTAGAGCTCTGCATGCTTTAATCATTGCATATTTATCACTGCTGAATATTGCCCCGGTGAGGCCATAAGGAGAAGTCTCATCGCACAATGTCAGAGTTTCATCGAATTTATCATCTTTATAAATATAGACAGTCATTACCGGGCCGAATATTTCTTCCTCCATAGTGAAGAAATGAGGATTCTCCGTAACGATTATTGTAGGTTCAATAAAATACCCCGTTGATTTATCGCCTTTGCCTCCTGCGATTATCTGAGCATTCTCTGACGATCCTGCTTTATTTATATATGACATTATTTTGTCAAACGAATTTTCATCAATAACGGCATTCACATAATTGCGGAAATCACATACATCCCCTGTTTTTATCTCCGAGATCATTTTCAGTATATGGTGCCTGGTCTCTGTCCATATTGATTCCGGAATGTAAGCCCTTGAAGCTGCGGAGCATTTCTGTCCCTGATACTCAAAAGAACCTCTTACTATAGCCGTGGCGAGTTCAAGAGTATTTGCAGAATTATGGGCGAAAATGAAATCTTTTCCGCCTGTTTCCCCTACAAGCTTAGGGTACGATTTGTAAACAGAAAGATTCTCGGAAACCTGTTTCCAGAGCGAATTGAATGTTGAATTTGAACCGGTAAAATGGATCCCGGCCAGATCCTTATGCTTTAAAACTATATTGCTTATCAAAGAGCCTGAACCCGGAACAAAATTAATAACACCTGCAGGCATGCCTGCCTCCTGAAAGATCTTCATCAGGTAATAATTTGAAAGGAGAGAGGTAGTGGCTGGTTTCCAGACAGTAGTATTTCCCATAAGTGCAACGCTGGTATTCAGGTTAGAAGCGATAGCTGTAAAGTTAAACGGGGTTACGGTATAAACAAAACCTTCCAGAGGCCGGTACTCAAGGCGGTTAATACTTTCACTTTCAGATATTGGTTGTTCCATGTAGATAATGGAAGCAAAATATGTATTGAACCGGAGGTAATCGATAACTTCGCATGCGGAGTCAATTTCTGCCTGAAGCACATTCTTTCCCTGTCCGAGCATTGTGGCCACGTTAATACGGTACCTGTATTTTTTCGAAATCAGTTCTGCAGCCTTAGCCATTATAGCAGCTCTTTCCATCCACGATAATGTCATCCACTCACATTTTGCATCAAGCGCCGCCTTTATTGCCAGCTCCACTTCTTTCTCAGTAGCCAGATGATAAGTTGCAAGAACATGATTATGATCTGAAGGCATTACAACTTTTCCGGTTTTCCCTGTCCTTATTTCTTTACCACCTATAATAAGAGGAATATCAATTATCTGATTTTTCTGAAATTTAAGTTCTTCTTCAAGCAATTTTCGTTCTTCACTGCCAGGTCGATAGGAGAGGACAGCTTCATTTTTCGGTTCCCTGAAATTATATATAGCGTTATTCATCTTAATAGTTTTCTGCAAATATCATCTTGTCATTCATAATATTAAATGACTTTTATCGTGATAAAATATAATCTTGCTCATTTTTATGTTCTTTTCTAATACACCTGAGGTCACATAAGGTTCATTTGAACAAAGAAATAGCTCAGTGGTTCTCTCTGCATATCTGTGCATCTAAGTGTAATATTCTTATTCATTCTTTAGATTAGAGACTAAACACATCCTTAACAGAAAAGTTCGTTTGATTGTGACAGCAGCAAGTTTCCTGATTATTTTAATCTCTTTGGAAAAGAATTAAATTGCCACAGTTAATGGTTTCGCCTCTTTTCTGTTCCCTATATCAAACATTGAAAAATGCTTTTCTCCGAATGCCTTTATTGCATAAGAGAAGAACAACCCGGAGAGAATGTCAATGCTATAATGTCCACGGGCAAGGAATAACGCGGCAACAACAATAACCAGGCATATGAAGATCAGCCATTTATAGGTTTTGTCCTTAACAAGCAATAACATTAAAAAGACATTTCCCGCATGTCCCGAAGGATATACCCCGAGTTCATATTTTGAAAAACCATTAAAGAGGGGATCCGATCCGCTAAACATCGGTGGATTTCCAAAAGGTGTTAAGACAATAAAAATACCTCTTACAATGTAGAAGATACCAGTGAGAAGGAGGAACATCGGGATCCTGTTGTAATCTTTTTTATGAACGAAATATATTAATACCAGCAATATGGGGATCAGGCAGGAAATATCATAAATGAGGGAAACATTATAATAAGGAAGATTGTCAAGGACAAGATCAGAAAGCATCGGCAAAGTTTTCCCTTCGCTCATGTAATTATGCAGATATGTTTCGGACGCAAAATTCAATCCTGCTCCGGCAATAACTGAAAGTACGCCGAAATAGAAATATTTGCTCTTTATAACCGGGATAATGGAATGAAGCATCTCCGAAAGATACCTGAGCAGGACGCTTTTCTCTTTTATTATATGATTCATTTATCTTAAAATAAACAAGCGTATCTTTATCAACCGTGAGGTAGAATAAAAATGAGGAACAAAGATAAAAACTTAAGCCAGAAATACAGGCAATGTGAGAACAACGATTAATCCGACATATGATTATATATACTTAGAATTTCGTCTGAGTACTCTTCAGGTGCTTCAATATGACCCCAGCCTGATTGAGTCTGCCATAGTCCATCGTAAGCAGAGTCGTGATATGAGCGTATCAGGTGAGGAATTTGCTTTTCAGCAAGTATTTCATCGAGAAGCATCGCTTCAATCTCATTTTTAAACATTAGTATTTTAACAGGCTTATTCATCCTTATTTCCTTTTTGTAATAATTGCACAATTTTTAAGAAGTACATCCATCAGAAAACCGGAACATTCTCCGCGCAGTGTAATTTCTTCACCTGGTTTGAATTTTGACAGATCACCTGTAGCAGGTAAAACACAATTGACTGATGAAATATCACTTCCCGTTTTAAGCGATACGTTCAGATGAGCGCTGTCGGAAGGAGCAGTACTGGCTATTGTACCGCTGACCTCAAGAATTTTATTGATATACCTGGTTGATGCTGCCACCTCATTATCTTCAAACTCTTTCTGAAGGGTTGTTGCGGTTATTACAAAATCGGGTTTTACTTTAGCCGTATCAGCGTGTTTTTTGTTGAACGCAATCAGAGCAGTCAGAATTGTGATCACAGCAACTGCAAGGATGATGAACAATGTTATTTTAATGTAGGGCTTCATGTCTGTAAAGTATGGGATATAAAATCATAATACCCTGAAAATCAATTATTTTGTGACGGGATTATACTTCATTGAGACAGTAACTTCCAGGTTCTTGTCAATTTTGTCTCTTACGACACCCGGGATAATTATATTATAATCTTCTGGGACTATATTGAATTTTGAGTTTGCATTAATTCCATCCGTGATTACCTCGATGGTTCCTTTAGTGCTGATTTTATTTGTAACATCATGAATCGTAAGATCTCCTTCAACAGTAACACTGTAGTTTCCGTTCTTTGAAAAATCGACCGAAGAAAGGTTTGTTATCTTCCCTTTGAAGCTCGATTTAGGGAATTTATCCGATTCCATATAGTTTTCATTGAAATGTTCTTCCATGAGGGCCCTGTCGAAATGGAATGATTTGATCAGTGCCTGGAATACAATTTCTCCTGTTGAAATATCAAGAATCGATGCCACCTGGTTATTGTCTCCCTTAATATCCTCCAACGAAGTATGCGAAAAGAAGCCGATGTAACCATTTTTTGTCATGTATTTCTGTGCATTTGATGCAAAAATGATATTCAGAAAAAATATCATAAAAATTAATCGTTTCATAGTGATCAGATAATTGAATTTGTATTTATGTCCTCTCGTTTCATTAACACCAAAGTTTGCAAAGATAAACAAACAACGCGAAGGAACCGCTCTGATACCTAAAATCAGCGTGGTGTAGTTGTCATTTATCTTTTTTATGTTCTTTGCACATTTTCCATTTAATAAGTTGAGACAGCCTGGTGCTTCTTCAGGGTGAATACACGTGAAATATTGAATCCGAAATGTATATCTCCTTTTTTCCACTGTCCGGTTGTTTCACCTATAAACTGATTTTCAATTGTGCCAAGTGAATTAGAGAAAAACAGCTGAAACACATGCCCTCCTGTTTCAATATCAACACCAACAGTAAGAGGATTATACACCTGCTGACTAAAGTTGTTTTTTGGATTAAGCATAAAATAATATTCTGCATTTAGACTTATTCTTTTCGTAAGCTTCAATCGTCCTCCTGTACCGATTGAGTAAAGATCATTGGGATCGAGCTCCGTGACAACCAGATTTCGATGAATATAGGTAGGAGTCAGCTGAAATGAAAATGCCTGGTTGAACTTTCGCGCAACAAGTACCTGCCAGACATACGATAACCGTGAAGAATAGTAGTTTGTAATGGTCGGATCTGTCCACTTCAGGGTTTTGAGTGCAATGGAAGAAAAAACTGAAACAGAGACAGGCACTTCCTTTACGCCTGTTGATTGTCTGAACACTGAGAATTTTGCAAATCCGTCAAAAGTTTTTTCAAAAGATCCCCTTCCGACCCCTATCATAAGCCATTTAAATATTCCGTATTCAAGACTCAGATGTATATTCGACTGATCGAGGCCAAAAAAATTATAGCCGCCTGTATTCAGAGTTCCAAAGCGGTGCGATATCCTGACATCAAGTTGTCCGGGAGGCATACTCTCTATTGATTGGCCATTCATTACATGTGTTGATTTAAATGTGGCAGTAGTATAATTTGTAACCTTTGAAGAGTCCTGGTCAAGCATTTTCATCAGGTCATCCTGGGCAAATATCCCTAAAGAAACCAGGGAAAACAGAAAAGCGAGGGATAATCGTCTCATATTATTCATATTATGGGGCTCATTTAATTGTTTAGCATTCCGTTTCTTATCCAGATCTGGAATTGTGTTATATTGCATGAAGATAAAGACCCGGACAGCGGCATTAGCGGCACTCCGTTCCCCTTAAGTGCGTTCATAAGTAGTCCTGATGAAGCAACTGTCTGAACACTGGTAAAATTTGTCAGTAAAATACCACCCGAAGGTATCGACCCGCCATGGCATCCTGTACAGTTGTTGTTCAGTATTGGAGCAATTGTTGCACTGTAGGTTACATTAGTTGTGTCGCAGGTATTATTAAGAGTCGGATATAGAGCTTCTTCATTATCGTAATAACAAGAGACGAAAAAAAACAGGAATACAGCAAGGGATGCAATGGAGACAAGTAATCTCTTCATGTTAATTGAATGTCTAATTATTTAAAGATCCGTTATTTACCCATATCTCAAATTCTCTGATCTGGCAGGTTGTCAAAGCACTGCTGAGAGGCATTTTAGGCACGCCGGTTCCTGTAATAGAATTTATAAGACTTCCGGTAGTTGCTATTGCCTGAACATCAGCATAGGCTCCAAGGACAATTCCACCGCCTGCAGATGATCCGGTGTGGCATCCTGTGCATGAGTTTTGCATTACCGGCCAGATAGTTCCTGAAAATGTAACCGGGTTTATTGTATCGCACACAGCGGCGCAACTCTCATTCAAAGCTCCATAACTGATCCATTTGCCAATTGAATCAATTTGGGCAGCGTTTAACTGAGGGCTGTTTGAAGGAGGCATTTTTGATTCCCCGCCGGTAGATGATATTACTGTAAACAATCTGCTCGCTCCGGGATTTCCTGGTGAAACAGAGTTCATTATGTCGGTATAGGTTGAATAATTGTATCCACCTTTATGTGATAATGCATCGTGGCAACCTATAGTGGCACAATGAGATACAATAACCGGTAGTATGTCGCGCGAAAAACAGGCGCGAGCCACGTTGCTTCCTCCGCCACCAGTTGACCCGCTGGTTGTGGTAGTATCCGTGCATACAGTTTCAGCCGCTCCCTGTTCTATCCATACCCTGATTATCGTTCTGTTCTGTTCGGAAAGAGGCTGTTTTGGAGGCATAAGGTTTACCCATTTACTTATTATTGCCTGGTAAAGCCTGCTGCCGTTGGGGTTGCCGGGAGAAATATCCCGGATAATATTGGCATAACTGTTCAGTGACATTCTGGATTCTCTTCCCCCTCCGTCGTGACATCCGCTAATAGCACAATTATTAATAAAAATCGGCAGGACCTCCCCGGTGAAACACACCTGTGGTAGATTTGCAATATTGGCTACATGAGTGCAGGAAGTGAACCATGAAAAAGCTGTGAGAATTATTAGTAATGCAAGAGACAGATAGATTTTATCGGGCTTCATAAATATTCTTTAGATTAACAATTTGATTATGTTTAAAGATACTCAAAAATATAAAATTTATTGTGCAGGGTTAAGTGAAAAAAGAGCATTCAGAATAATCACAGAACCTCATTTTTTGTGCCTTCGAGCACCGGAGCTATCTTTGTTCTTGCACTCCGACTCTCAGACTCTCTTTGTTCTTGCCCCCCAACCCCATAGCCGTCAACTTAAGATTTAATTAATTTTAAGAATGCTGAAAATCAATTAAATATGTTTATTCGAT